>Ga0214473_10002916_pt1 | contig 20936 bp, 10 predicted proteins | sample RVTome_7_FD_203509 | JGI IMG/M metagenome (GOLD analysis project Ga0214473, IMG submission 203509) | Soil microbial communities from uranium-contaminated site in the Upper Colorado River Basin, Wyoming, United States - RVT98D197 | ecosystem: Environmental > Terrestrial > Soil > Contaminated >... | reverse complement strand
CGGGCCTGATGGTCACGAATCACCACGTGGGCCTGGCCTGCGTGCAGAACCTCTCCACCCCCGAGCGCGACTACGTCGCGGAAGGCTTCCTGGCTGCGTCGCGCGAGCAGGAGCCCGCCTGCCCCGGTTACGAGGTCAACGTCCTGATCGGCACGGAGGACGTGACGCCGCGCGTGCTCGGCGCGGTCAAGCCCAGCATGTCCGACAAGGAGGCCGGCGAGGCGCGCAAGGCGGCTACCGCCAAGATCGAGAAGGAGTGCTCCGAGAAGACCGGCCAGCGCTGCGACGTGATCACCCTGTATCAGGGGGGTGAGTTCCAGCTCTACACGTACAAGAAGTACACCGACGTGCGCCTGGTGTTCGCCCCGGAACAGCAGATCGCGTTCTTCGGCGGGGACCCGGACAACTTCACGTTTCCGCGCCACGACCTGGACGTGTGCTTCTTCCGGGCTTATGAGAACGGCAAGCCCGCAACGCCCGCCTATCTGCCGTGGAGCACGACGGGCGCCAAGGAAGGCGATGTCGTCTTCGTGTCGGGCAACCCGGGTTCGACCTCGCGTCTCGAGACGATGGCCTCGCTGGAGGTCAGCCGAGACGTCGAGCTGCCCTGGACGCTCAGGTTCCTGAAGCGGCGTATCGGGGTGCTCAAGCAGTACTCGGCCAAGGGCGACGAGAACGCTCGGCGCGCCAAGGCGCAGCTGTTCAGCCTCGAGAACGGCCAGAAGGGACTGGGTGGCCGTCTGGAGGCGCTGCAGAACGCCAAGGCGATGGCAGGCAAGGCCGCCGAGGAGCTGGAGCTCGAGCGGCGCGTCCAGGCCGACCCCGCGCTGGCCCAGAGCGCAGGCGACGCCTGGGAGACGATCGCGGCGGCCCAGAAGAAGAGCGCCGGCCGCCACTCCGAGTTGCGGCTGGCGGGGTTCGGTGGCTCGCGCCTGCTGGGCATCGCTGGCACGCTGGTGCGGTACGGCGTCGAGAAGGCCAAGCCCAACGAGGTGCGGCTCGAGGAGTTCCGGGACTCGAACCTGGCCTCGCTCGAGAATCGACTGTACTCGAAGGCCCCGATCTACGACGACCTCGAGCAGGCGACGCTCAGCGACCAGCTGGCGCTCGCCCTCGATGAGCTGGGGCCGGAGCATCCGTTCGTGAAAGCGGCGCTGGGGGCCAAGGGCCCGGCCGAGGCGGCCCGGGAGGCGCTGGCGGGCACGAAGCTCAAGGACGTCGCCGCGCGCAAAGCGCTCGTCGAAGGCGGTCCGGCCGCCGTGCTGGCCTCGACGGACTCGATGATCGCCTTGGCGCGCCGCGTCGACCCCATGGCGCGCGAGGCGCGCAAGTTCGCGGAGGACGAGATCGACGCCGTGACGACCCGCGCCGGGGAGAGAATCGCCCAGGCGCGCTTCAAGATCTACGGCGAGACGCTGCCGCCGGACGCGACCTTCACGCTGCGGCTTTCCTACGGCGCGCTGAAGAGCTACGCCGCGGAGGGAACGCAGGTCGCGCCCTTCACTACCTTCCACGGTCTCTACGACCGCTGGGCCGGCTGGGGCGGCAAGGCGCCCTGGAACCTGCCGAAGCGCTACCTGGAGCGAAAGGCGCTGCTGGAGCTGACGACGCCCCTCAACTTCGTCTCTACGGCCGACATCATCGGCGGCAACTCCGGCAGCCCCACGATCAACACGCAGGGTGAGTTCGTGGGCATCATCTTCGACGGCAACATCGAGAGCCTGGCGCTGGACTACTTCTACACGGAGGACCAATCGCGCGCGGTGTCGGTGGATGCGCGCGGGATCCTGGAAGCGCTGCGCAAGCTCTACGATGCATCCGCGCTCGCCGACGAGCTGGTGCGGCGCTAGCCGCTTGTGAACCCCTCTCCCCTTTGGGGAGAGGGGCAGGGGTAAGGGGTTCATGAGCTCCTGGCCGGTCGCTTTCGAAGACGTGCTCGAGGCGCGGCGGCGGATCCGGCCGTTCCTACCGCCGACCGCGCTGCGCGCCTACGCGCCGCTCGATGCCGCCGTGGGCGCGGAGATCCGGGTGTTCGTCAAGCACGAGAACCACAACCCGACCGGGGCGTTCAAGGCGCGCAACGGCATGGCCGTGATGACGGCGCTCTCGGAGGATGAAAAGCGTCGCGGCGTGGTCGCCGCCAGCCGCGGGAACCACGGCCTGGGACTGGCATGGGCGGGTGCGCTGCTGGGCGTGCCGGTCACGATCTGCGTCCCGGTCGGGAACAACCCCGAGAAGAACGAGGCGATGCGCGGCTTCGGCGCCACACTGGTGGAGCAGGGGAAGGACTACGACGAGGCCGTCGAAGTGGCCGATCGCCTGGTGCACGAGAAGGGCCTGCGCCTGGTCCACTCGTCGAACGATCTGCAGGTGTTGGCCGGTGCCGCCACGCTGGCGCTCGAGATCGTCCTGGAGCAGCCCCGGCTCGACGCCATGGTGATCTGCGTCGGCGGCGGCTCGCAGGCGGTGGGCGCGCTCACCGTGGCGCGGGCGCTCCGACCGTCGCTACGCGTCTACGCGGTTCAGGCCGAGCGTGCTTCCGCCATCCACGACTCGTGGCACGCGCGGCATGTGATGGTGGGCGCCTCCGCCGACACGTTCGCTGACGGCGTCGCCACCCGCCGGCCGCCGGAGCGCACGTTTCCCGCGCTGCTCGAGGGGTTGGCCGGGTTCGTCACCGTCAGCGAGGCCGAGATCGCCCAGGCCCTGCGCCTGATCCTGCTCACGACCCACAACCTGGTCGAAGGCGCCGGGGCCGTAGGGCTCGCGGGGCTGTTGAGGCTGCGCGACACCCTGGCCGGCCAGCGCGTGGCTCTCGTGCTTTCCGGCGGCAACATCGAGCAGAGCACGCTGCGGCGCGTGCTGAACGGGGAGATCTAAGATCCGAGTCCGCGCAGGCCTTGTCTTCAGATCTGTGGTGAAATCGCTGCTATGGGAAAGCGCCTCTATCTCGGCAAGGAGCTCGATCCCGCGAGCGGCGCCTTGGGCGCTGCGGTCGAGTTGGACCCGGCGGATCTGCTCACGCACGGTCTGATCGTGGGCATGACGGGCTCGGGCAAGACCGGGCTGGCCGTGGCACTGATCGAGGAAGTGTTGCAGCAGGGCGTTCCCGTGCTCGCCATCGATCCCAAGGGAGACCTCGGCAACCTGCTGTTGCTCTTCGACCGCCTCGACGCCGCTTCCTTCGCGCCCTGGATCGATCCCGAGCTGGCGCGGCGCCAGGGCAAGAGCCCGGACGCCGCCGCCGGCGAGGCCGCCACGGCGTGGAGCAAGGGACTCGCCGAGTGGGGCCTGTCCAGGGCCGAGATCGACGCGTTGAGGCGAGGGCACGAGGCCGTGATCTTCACGCCGGGATCGAGCGCGGGTGTGCCGCTGAACGTGCTGCAGTCGCTCGAGGCGCCCTCGGTGCCCTTCGCCTCGGCCGAAGAGGACCTGCGCGACGAGATCGCCGCGATCGTGAGCGGACTGCTGGGCCTCGTGAAGATCGAGACCGATCCGCTGCAGTCGCGCGAGGCGATCCTGCTCGCCACGCTCATCGAGTCCCAATGGCGCGCGGGCAGGAGCCTCCCCCTCGAAGGGCTGATCACGAGCTTGGCCGAGCCGCCCCTCGAGAAGCTGGGCGCGCTGCCGCTCGAGAGCGCCTACCCGCGCAAGGAGCGCGAGGGGCTGATGCTGGCGCTCAACAACCTGCTGGCCTCGCCGTCGTTCCAGGCCTGGCGCGAGGGCGAGCCGCTCGAGATCGAGGCGTTGCTGCGCTCGCCGGATGGGCGCCCGCGGCTTTCGATCGTCTACACGGCCCACCTCGGCGACGACGAGCGGCTCTTCGTGACGGCGCTGCTGCTCGAGAAGGTCAAGACCTGGATGCGGCGCCAGCCGGGTACTTCGCAGCTGCGCGCCCTCGTCTACATGGACGAGATCTTCGGCTACTTCCCGCCGTCGCTGAACCCGCCGACCAAGAAGCCGCTGCTCACGCTGCTCAAACAGGCGCGTGCCCAGGGCGTCGGGGTCGTGCTCGCCACGCAGAACCCGGTGGACCTCGATTACAGGGGCCTGGCCAACATGGGGACGTGGCTGGTGGGGAAGTTGCAGACCGACCAGGACCGGGCTCGGCTGCGCGATGGGTTGATCGGCTCCGGTGGCGTGGATGCGGCCAGCCTCGACCGCTTGCTCGGCGCGACGCGCAAGCGCGTCTTCCTGCTCCACGACGTCCACCGCCCGGCGCCCTGCCTGCTTCACTCGCGCTGGGCGCTTTCCTATCTGCGCGGGCCGCTCACCCGGGAGGAGGTGTCGCGTCTGATGGCGGGGCGGACCAGCGCGGCGTCCGCGGCCTCGGCGGCCGCCGGCGCCGAGGCGAGCTCGGCCCCGCCGCTGCCGGCGCCGCTGCGCCATCACTACTACAAGAGGTACGGCGCCGCGCTGGCGGACCCGTACCTGCTCGTGAAATACGCCGTGCGGTACAAGCACGCAGGCGAGACGCTGGCGGTGCGGGCCTGGCCCATGGGCGGCGCCAGCGCCGCCGAGTTGCTGGAAGCGGAGCCGATCGAGATCGACGAGAGCGCCCTGGTCGCGGAGGCGCCGGCTGCGCTGCGATATGGCGACGTGCCCGCCTATCTGGCCGCCGCCGGCGCCAAGGGCCTGGAACGGGCGCTCAAGGACCGCCTGGCCGACAAGCTCGCCATCGCCGTGCTCACCGACGGCTTGACCGGATCCAGCTCAGAACCCGGCGAGAGCCGCGAGGCCTTCGCGGCGCGGCTGCAGAGCGCGGGCGGCGGGCCCAGGGCCGAGAAGCTGCGGGACCAGATCCAGAAGAAGCAGGCGGATCTGACGGCGCGCGAGCGGGACCTGGCGGGACGCAAGACCGAGAAGTGGGCGGCGATCGGCACCGCGATCCTGTCGAACATCGGCCTGCTGACGGGTCGCCGCCGCACCATCGCCGGCGCCGGCAGCGTGCTCTCCAAGAACCGCATGGAGAACACCGCCGAGGCCCGCGTGGAGGCGCTGCGGGCCGAGATCGCCGAGCTCGAGTCCGAGCTGGCGGCGCTGACGGTCGTGGCTCCCACGCGCTTCGAGCAACTGGCCCTCGTTCCTTCGCGGAGCGACGTGAAGATCCTGCGCTACGACGTGGTCTGGGTGTACTGAGGCTCGCCGCCCCGCGCCGCTCTCACCGCACCAGCGTGCGCTCGCCGTCCTTGATCGAGCCGAGGGACTTGTCGACCAGCTCGACCTTGACCCGGCGCTTCTTGCCCGTCGCCGGGCCGTCGGGCTGGTAGCCGGCGACGTTCTCCGTCGCGATCAGCGTGGCGATGCCGCGCAAGATCTCGGCGAGCTCCTGCTGGCCGAGCTTGCCCGGCTCGTACGCGCGCCCGCCGGTCTCTCCAGCCAGCTTGTCCAGGTCGAACTTCTTGTAGTCGTACAGAGCGCGGTTGGGTGGCCGGCCGAAGCCCCCGCCGCGCAAGTTCGTCGCGGTGTCCTGGAACGCCTGGCTCAGCTTGACGGCGTAGACACGCACGTCAGACTTCGACGCCGCCCGCACGGCATCGCCAACCGAGCCGCCGCGGTTGTCCAGGCCGTCGGAGAAGACCACGATCGCCCGCTGCGCCCTCTCGCCAGTCGCCGTATTGCGGCAGATGTCGGCGATCGAGTCGTAGAGTCGCGTGCCCTGGCGCCGCGTCTCGCGGCTGAAGAAAAGTGCCTCCTCGAAGCCGGAAAGCAGCAGCTCGACGTCGCGCGTGGGCGGGGTGAGACACCGCAGCTCGCCACCGAAAGCGCACAACCCCACTTTGGTCTGATCGCTCAAGCCGGCGAAAAAGACCTCCTTCAGTAGCCGCTCGTCGAGCAGGCGCGCGTCCATCACACTGCCGCTCACGTCGATCGCGAGCGTCACCTCGGGCGGGATCGTGCGTTCCCGCGTCGAAGGCGTTTCGAGCAGCGCGATCTTCTGTGGACGGCCGTCCTCGAGAACCCGGATCTGGTCGGGCCGAAGGCTGTCGAGGTAGCCGCCTTCCCTCTCCACGTGGAAGCGGACGTAGACGAGCTCGGTGGTCACGCCGAAAGTCGGGACCTGCTGAGGCGGCTCGGGTGACTGGGCCCGAGCCACGAGGCCGGGCAGCGCCACGGCCAGGCCGAGCAGCGCTGCTACGCGCGCGGTCACGGGGCTGGCTCGTCCGGCTCGTAGACGCGGCGCAACGTCACGACATGGCCGTCCTTGCCGGCAAGGCGCGAGTAGACCTCCAGCTTGCGCTCCCCGGGCATCGGGTTGTAGCGGGTCATGAGCTGAGCGCCGCCCGCGTTGGTCGTCTCCACGACCAGGCTGGTGCCCTCCCAGCGGGCCGTGCGTGTCAGCGCTCCCTGCTTTTGGTCGCTGCCGTCGATGGGCAGCCGCAACGAGCCGCCCTTGCCGTCGTCGAGGGTCAACTCCGCGTCAGCGACGCCGATCGTCAGGGTCTTGGGAGCGTCGAGAAACTCGCCCAGGCCCGGCGGCGCCTGGAGCGGCTGCGGCGAGGCGCCCGGCGCTTGTGGCTGAGTGCGGCCCGTCTCGCCGGTCCGTCCGGGAAACCTCTCGCCCGCTCCCCGCGGGGGTTCTCCGCCGTGGCTGCTGGCGCCGCCTGGGCCCTCACCGGGCAAGCGTGGGCGGAACTTGGCTTTGGCATCCTCACTTTCCTTCTCGTTCAGGCGCCAACGGCCAACGAGGTCCGCTCCGGCGCTTTTCGGCGGCTGCCCCGCCGCGAGGGGAGCCACACCCCCGAGCGCCAGAGCGGCGCCGAGCAACCACGGCGCGGTGTTCGAGACGTGCCTGCCCTTGGGCCTCAAGAGTGATCTCAGAAGCCGGTCAGCAGATTGAACTGGAAGAACGGCCGCTTGCCGGGCCGGTCGAGAGGTTTGGCATAGTCGACCTGCAGCACCGCGAAACCGAAGAGGTTCAGCCGCGCTGTCGCGCCGACGCTCTTCACCAGGTCGCGCTCGCCGCCGAAGAGGCTCGGCTTGCTGCGGCTGTCCCACGCCACGCCCGCGTCGAAGAAGCCGCCGACCTCGATCGGCAGCGGGCCGTAGAGGTTCTTGGCGCCGAACAGCGCGAAGAGCGGGAAGCGCGCCTCCAGGTTGAACACCAGCAACCGGCTGCCCAGCAGCTGGTCGTAGACCGGGCAGGCGCCGTCGCTGCTGCTGCCGCACTCGCTGACGCTGAACGAGTTGGTGTCGTAGCCTCGCACCAGGCTCTGGTAGCCGATGAACAGCGGCACCAGCCGGTTGTCCTCCCCGCCCGAGCCATAGCGGGCGTAGTGCAGGGCACGCCCCGCAAGCGTCAGCGGCCGGAACGGCTGGACGTAATGGCGGACGTCGGCCAGCGTGCCGACGTAGTTGAGCGTGCCGAACACCGGCGAGACGTCGAGGCGAAAGCGCTGGCCGAGGACGGGGCTGGTCGCACCGAACACCGAGGTGTCCCTCACGAATGCCAGCGAGCTCTCGCTCAGGTTGATCGTCTCGAAGGCCGGCAGATCCTGCTTCTCGGTGCCGATGAACTGCCCGGTACGCAGCGAGTACGTGTCCGTCGTCAGCCGGTTCTTGAAGCCGATGCTGCGGAAGCCGGCCTGGACCTCGATTCGGGTCGCGGAGTCGAACGGGTAGAAGCCGAGCGCCGCGATGCTACGGTCGAGCTGCCGCTGCAGCAGCGTCTGCTCCTGGTAGACGGGCTGGCCGTCGAGCACACTCCTCCCCGCCGCGAAGGCCCCCGCGATGTAAGGCACCTGTGCCACCTGCACGCCCCAATTGAAGCGGCGGACGCGGTTGACGTAGGCAACGATCGCCCCGATGTCGGTGAAACCCTGGATGCTGTTGGCCTGCACCACCGTGTCGAGGTTGTGCTCGCCGAGCATGTCGCTGAACGACATCGAGATCCCGCCGGCGAAGGCCGTGCCGTAGCGGTCGACGCCCGCGCCGACGTACGGCTGGCCGACGTAGTCCAGGCCCAGTTTGGCCTTGTAGGGCTTGGCCGCGAAGCTGTCGGGTGCAGCCAACCCCGTCTCTGCGTCTTCGCGCGCCGCCAGCACCCTGCTGCTAGGCCGGCCGCCGGGAATCAGGCTCGCCGTCCGCGTCAAGTCGGTCTGGACCGGCCAACCCGCCAGCCGCTCGCCGTCCTCGATCGCGTAGATCTCGTACTTGCCATCCTCGTAGACGCTGTAGGCGAGCTTGTCGGCGCCGGCGGCCGCGCTGAGCGCCGGGCTGAGCGCGGTGATGCCGCTGACGCCCGTCAGCAGGTCGGTGAGCTGGCGTAGCTCGCCGCTCGCCAAGTCCAGGCGGTACAGGTTGGAGATGCCGGTCGCATCGGAGACGAAGTACAGCCTCTGCCCCGAGGGCTCCCACTGCGGGTTGATGTTCTTGCCGTGCTCGAAGCTCGGCAGCGCGCGCGCCTCGCCCGACGCCACGTCGAGCGCGGCCAGCCGATAGTTGCCCTCGTCGAGCATCGGGAGCCGGGTCGAGAAGCGGTCGGTCACGAACGCGATCGTCTTCCCGTCGGGCGACCAGGCCGGCTGCAGATCGGCGTACTGGTCATCGCTCAGCCGGCGCAGCGAGCCCTGCCGCAGGTCGTAGACGAAGAGGTCGCTGAAGCCGCCGACCATCGCCGAGAACACCACCAGGTTGCCGTCCGGCGAGAAGCTCGGCGTATAGATCTCGCCCAGCTTGGGCAGCGGGATCTCCTGGAGCTTGTCGCCCGTTTGCGCATCCAGGATCACCAGCAGCGGGCGGCCCTTCGTCACCGCGCCCAGCGCCAGGCGCTTGCCCGCGGGGTCCCACGAGCCGGCGGAGTTGATGAACTGGATGCTCTCCAGATGCGGATCGGTCACGGTCCGCGACAGCCGCCGCTGGATGTCTCCCGAGCGCGCGTCGGCCACGAACAGCTCGACGGAGAACAGGTCGCGCTCGGAGAGGAACGCCAGCCGCGTACCGTCGGGGCTGAGCGCGGGACCGACGTTCAGCTCTCCGCCCTGCTTCCTGGTCACGAGCGCGAGTCCGTACGTGCCGGGATCGCGCTTGCCCGCGATGATCGGCGCGTTGGCTTCGCGGATCGCGGCGTGCCAATCCTTCGAGAGCTGCTTGTCGTCGACGCCCAGCACCTCCTTGAGCAGGAACTCGGCGTCGTTGCTGCGGGGCCCAACCGCGCGCAGCAAGTCCCCGCAGATCTGGTCTCCGAAGCGCCCCGCCAGGTAGGCCCACAGCGCCTGGCCGTAGCGGTAGGGGAAGAACTTGGGGTTGTTGAGGTCGGCGATCGTCGGCAGCTTCTCTTTGCGCGCCGCGTCGCGCATCCACATCGCCGTGTGCGCGTCCACGGGGCCGACCGAGAGGTACTCGGCCATGCCCTCGATGAACCACAGCGGCATCCGGAGCGCGGAAGGGAAGTTGGTGGAGCTCACCTTGCCTTGGCCGGTCATCGCGTACTGGAAAGCATGGACCAGTTCGTGGCCCAGCACGTGATCGGTCTCCGCCAGGGAACCGCCGACCGGGAGCACGACGCGCCGCTTGAACGCCTCGGTCACGCCGCCCGTGCCTTCGCCGGGAGGGCCGCCGATGGTGTTGGTCTGCTGGAAGTGCGGGTGGCTGGCGTACAGGATCAGCGGCTGGCGGCCGGGCAGCTCGAAGTTGAGCATGCGCGAGAGCCGGGCATACCAGCGCTCGGCCATGCGCCCGGCCTGCTCCGCCGCGAGCTTCTCTTCCGGGTAGTAGTGGACGTCGAAGTGCTCCGTAATGAGCACGTCGAACTTGAGCCGCTCCCACTGGACGGGGTTGCGGCCGAAGTACTGAGCTCGGGCCGGCGCTGCCAGGCCGAAAACGACCATCCCGAGGAAGGCGAGCTTGCGCCGGTTCATGGCGACCTCCGTGCCCCTGCTCGAGTCCAGACGGACCCTCCAGACTGCTCTGCAACGCTTGGGCCAGGAGCGTCGAGCGGGCTAAGCCTTTCTCCCTCAGATCATTCCTTTGGTCCGCTCCCCAGACGTGTCAGCCGGCGGCATCTTTTGCGTCCTCCTCCAAGGACAATCCCTGCGTGCCTCACCAAACCGACTGGGCCAAGAGCCTGCGCCGCGCGCCCTTCGCTCTCACGCTTGGCTCAGGCCGAGAGCGGTCAGTTGAGCGTGACGCGCAGCTCGTGGTCGGCCAGGTCGGTCTGGCCCCGCCAGTAGGCCAGGTTGAAGTCGCTGAGCTCGAGGAAGCCGTAGCCGACCCGTCCGCTGTGCTGGACGCGGAGAATCACGACCCCATTGCCCAGATCGAGACTGAAGCGGCCGTCGGCGGAGAAGGGGTTGCTGCCGAGGAGCACCTGGCCGCGGTCGTCCGCCACGCGCTCCAGGTCGGGCGTGTTGTCGAAGATGCGGCCGCTGCTTCCGGCCTGGAAGACGCGCACGTTCGCACCCGAAAGCAACGCTCCGGCCGCGTCGCGCAGAGTCAGCCGGTTCTCCACTGGCAGGTCCTGAATGTACACGCCGTGGTTCTCGGGTGAGTTGTAGTTCCCGCGGGTGGCGCGATGCCCGGCGATCAGGTTCCACGCCCCCGCGGCCCAGCGGTCCATGAACGTCCATTCGTTGTCCATCAGGCCGCGGTAGTTGGCGCGATGCACGCGCAGCCCGGAGCCGCCGGAGCCATTGAGCACCGTCCCGGGCATGTAGCGGCTCCCGGCGACGAGCGCCCCGCTCTCCACGATGTCGATGCGCTGCCCTTGCAGGCCGTGGCCCACGTTCATGCGATGCGTGTCGACGAGATAACGCGCGTGGCCCATCTCATGCTGCACGAATCCGGAGAAGTAGAACTGGTTCTCGGTCGACCTGGAGGAGTGGTTCGTGTAGGCCTCGGCGGCCTCGGCGGGGAAGCCGAACTGCAGGTCGACCGTGCGATCGGCGCCGTTCGGCCGATAGGTGGCGAAGATGCGCTGGTCCACGTCGTCGGGCACGTCCACGCGCGAGAGCGGCAGGGCGCCATCCGCCACGACCGTCAGGTTGTCCAGCCGCAACCGGTCCAGCACGCCGCTCGGCGTCTCCGGGTACACCCCCTGCGCCAGCAGGTCGTTGTAGAAGCGGATCTGGAGCTGCGCCCAGTCGTCGAAGGAGCTGCTGCCGATCCGAAGCTTGTGTTGGTTCTCGCGGAAGAGGCGGTAGACCCTCTCTTCGACGTAGAAGCCCACCGAGAGCGCGTCCGTGTACAGCAGCAGGCGGTTGAACGGCCCTCGTGGCACGGCGAAGCGATTGTTGGCGTCGACCACCAGCTCCAGCTCATGGCGCCGCCGATCCCAGCTCCACGCGTAGTCGAGCGTGGCCTCGGCCAGCGGGCGGATGTCGAGGGTCCCGGACCGGACGACGCGGCCGTCGAGCCGCCACGTGAAATCCACACCCGTCAACGGGAAGGTCGCCCAGTTCTTGAGGTGCGCGCGCCAGGAGACGGCCTGTCCCGGTGTCGGCCAGCCCTCGACGTCCGGCCGCGAGCTGCCGAAGACATAATCGATCTTCGGGAGGCGCTGGACGAAACGAAGCGTCAGGTCCGCAGGTTCCGTCTGGTCGATGGCCACACCGGGAAGCACAGCCGGGCTCGGCGGGGGACTCGCGGACGGACTCGTGCCGGGTATCGTCGAGGCCGCAGGCGTGGGCGAGGAGGGCGAGCCGCAACCGATCGCGAGCGCACTCGCCAGCAGGAGCCAGCCAATCCATCGGCTGTGCCGCGCGAGCATGGAGGATTCTGGGGCCCTCTAGCTGCGGGCGTCAAGGGCAAAGAGATCCTTCGCGGTTCAAACCCTTGAACTGAAATCACGGCTGCAGCCGACTTCGCGATCGCGTCGGTCATGGTGGCGCTGCTGCCGCTTCGGTCAGCGCACGCAAACGGTGGCCACGCGCCCCCAAGCGCTCGCCGCGCGCGTCGAGCCGCGCGGCGATCTGCTCGTGGAATGCGGCGCTGCCCGGCCGCACCGCCTCCGCCTGCAACTCTGCAGCGAGGTGATGCTCCACGCCTCGCAACCGTTCCACCTCGGAAGCCAGCTCGGCCACGCGGTCGCCCGCCCGGACACGGCCGGCGGCGGCGATCGTCCGGGGGTTGATCGCCTCGGCGCGCCGGAAGGCGGCGAGCGCCTCGACGAGCAGACCGTTGCGCCGGTAGATCAGACCCAGGTTGTAGTAGAGCACGTCGTTGTCCGGTGCGGCGGTGGCAGCAGCTTGAAGCTCGCGCGCCGCGCGCCGCCAATCGCGCTCCTCGGAGGTCACGCCCAGCATGTAGTGGAAATGCCCGATCAAGTTCCGCGTCAAGTAGTCCTTCGGGACGCGCGGGTCGTGCTCCCCGTCGAGGCCCGCCTCCGGCAGGACGGGCGCGGGCCAGGGCCGGCCCGCGCGCACGGTTTGGAAAGCCAGACCCACGGGCACGACCTCCAGCTCCGGCAGGCTCCAGTTCGGATGGTGGGTCAGGAACAGCGGGTCGCTGTCGGGATTGAAGCGCCGCGGCGGCAGATCGGCCCCGCCCACGCCCTCGAGGATCAGGTCGAGGTCGGGTCGCAGGCCCTCCACCTGGTGGAGGTAGATCAAGACGAAGAGGATGTTGTCGTCGCTTGCCGCGAGCGAGGCCCCCGGCGGCAAGCCGGCGAGCAGGCTGCGGCTGAAGTCCTCGGCGATGCGGTAGCGGCTGCGGTCGAAGCGGCCCCAGCCGGAGAAGAGCGCCAGCGCCGGCAGCAGCAGCGGAAGCGGCCGAAACGCGCGGGGCAGGCGCTCGATCAGCCATTGAACGCCCATGCCTGCGAGCAGCGCCGCCATCAGGTAGGACGGGATGTAGTAGCGGTGCCAGATGAAGATGTCGGTGCGGGAGCCGTGCAGCGTGACCGCGCCCAGGTTCGCCGCCATCACGAGAACGGGCAGAAGCACCGGCCAGCGCCGGCTGCGACCGGCGTAGAGGCCCAGCAGCGCCAGACCGGCGCCTGCCCAGAGCAGCTCCGCTCCCAGGCTCCGCAGGTAGTCGAGCGCGACGGCCACGGCGTCCAAGGGCGTTTCGACCCAGGCTCGTCCCCAGAAGCCGCGCCGCAGCACGACGTCCAGCAAGCGCTGGGGCGTGTCCGGGTTTCCCCAGTCGAGGAGCGGGTCGGCCCGCGAACGCAACGGCAGGTACAGATATGGCAGCAGCCCCAAGAGGAACGGGGCCAGGCACAGCAGCGCTCGCCGCGGTTGCCTGGCGAGACCAGGCTCGACACCGAGCGCGAAGGCGGTGAGCGCCACCGCGTAGACGGCCATGAAGGTGTGGTTCGCGGCGCCCAAGCCGCAGAGCAGGAACGCCAGGGCCAGCGTGCGCTCGCCACGAGAGCGGTGCCAGGCGAAGGCGGCCGCGGTCGCCGCTGCGACGAAGAGCGCGTTCAAGGAGTAGACCCTCTGCACGTTGGCCTCGCCCCAGAAGCTGGGGCCGAAGGCGAAGAGCAGCGCGGCCATCGCGGCCGCCGCCGGATGCAGGCCGAGCCGCCGCGAGAGCGCGTGGAGTAGGCCCACGGCCCCAGCGGCGCAGGCGGCGCTCAGCAGGCTCATTCGGTAGGCGATGGAGCCGAGCGGGACCACGAGCGTCCAGAGTTTGCCGAGGAGCACGTACAGCGGGTAGCCCGAAGGATGCGGGATGCCCAGCACGTGTGCGGCCGTCACCAGCTCGCCGCTGTCCCCCACGTAGATCGTCGGGCAGGCGCCAGCCGCATAGACGACGAACGTCCCGGCGGCCAGCCACAGGCTGGCTGCGGCGCGCCTCAAGGCCGGGCGCTCTTCGCTTTCGAGCGCAGCCGCGCCAGGTTCGCCTCGAACAGCGCGTTCTCCGGCTCGAGCGCTAGGGCCCTTTCGAGGGCGGCAATCGCGCCCGGAACGTCGCCCATCAGGTAGGCCACGTTCGACCGGTACTGATGGACGAGCACGTAATCGGGCGCCAGGCGTTCGGCCTCGGCCAGGGTTCTCATGGCCTCCGCATAGTCTCCGCGTCGCGCGGCCTGGCTCGCAGCCTCGGCCAGGGTGTAAGCGCGCTTCTCGCCCTCGCTGCGCGGCGCCCGCACGTCGGCCGAGCCGGTGAGGCGCAGCAACGCCTGGCGCGAGGGTTCGTACCCCGGGCGGTACCGGATCGCGGTGCGGTATTGCTCGACGGCCGCGTCCTGCTTCCCCTGCCGCTCGAGGATCACGCCCCGGTTGTGGTGAGCCTCGACGCAGACCGGATCGATCTGGAGGGCGGCGTCCAGCTCGCGCATCGCCTCCTGATGACGCCCCAGCACTCCGAGCGCGCCGGCCAGGCTGGCGCGCAGCGTCGCATCCTTGGGGTTCTCGCGGGCCAAACGCGCGTAGCTGGCAGCGGCTTCCTCGTATCGGCCCTTCTCGAAGGCCAACCCCGCGAGCGTGCGCTCCCCTTGCGGCGAGCGCTGCGAGGGCGCGCCGGACGGCGAGCCTGCCGGCGCCGGAACGTCGCCCAGATAGCCCAGGCTCCTCAGGCGCTCGAGGATTTCGGCATCCGCGGTCCGGTCCGCGATCACCGGGCCGGCGGCGGTTCCCGACTCGTAGCTGTCGACCACAGGCTGCGCCGCCGGCAGGTCGAGGGCCTCGGCGAGCACGCGGCCCGGCATGTCGCGGGCTGTGCTGACACCCGTGAGCGCCAGGACCGTCGGCACGACATCCAGAATCTTGGGTTCCTCGATCCGAACCCGCTTGACGCTCCTGCCATACAGATAGATCACGCCCTCCAGGCGATGGAAACGCTCGCTCACGCGGCGCATGTCGCGCGTCTTGCTCGGGTCGTCCTGAGGCGCGCCCAGCTCGAAGCCGTGATCCGAGAGGACGATCAGCGTCGTGTCGCGTCCCATCGCTTGCAGGTACTCGCCTATCACGCCATCCGCCCAGAGGTACATCTGCTCGACGGCGTGGCCGAACCTGGCCTGCTGCGCCGCCAGCTCTCCCGAGAGGCCCTCGACCCGGAACAGGTGTCCGAACAGATGGGCCACGGAGTCGGTGGCCTCGGTGTAGACCATCAGCAGGTCCGGGCGCTCGCGCTTCCAGAGATCGAGTCCCACGCGCCGGTAGCTGTCCGCCGTCGCGAGCGCCCACTTGAAGTGCGCGACGTCGTCCTTGAAATTGAAGGGGCGCGCCAGCTCCTCGGCGCCGACGTGGATGAACCGCGCCGCCTCCTCGGGCGTGACGTCCGAAGGGCGGCGCACGAGGGGCGCGATCCGGGCGAACAGCTCCGGCGGATGGGTCAGGCCCCGACTCTCTCTCGCGCCGCCTGAGCCTTGAGGAAACAAGAAGTGGTAGCAGGTGTGGTCGGAGACGATGGCACCGTTAACGGCCTCCGCGGGCCAGGTGGCCCACCAGCCCACGACCGCCACCCGCTTCTTCTGCTCGGACAGGATGTTCCAGACCGCCTTCACGCGCCGCATCTGGCTCGTCGCGGGAAGGGCTTCGCCGGTGCTCTCCTCGATCGCCACGAAGTGGCCGATCCCGTGCTGGTCGGGGGTCTTGCCCGTCGCGATCGTGGTCCAGACTACGGGGCTCAGCAGGGGCTTCGCGCTCAACAGCCGGCCGTAGGCGCCGCCCTGGCGCAGCTTCGCGAAGCTCGGCAGCTTGCCCTCGGCGAGCAGCAGGTCGACAGCACGGGGGTCCAGCCCGTCGAAGCCCAGGAGGATGACGCGGCCGTTGCCGGACGAGCCCCTGCAGCCGGCCACCATGCACACCGCCAGCCCGACAGCGATCGCGACGCGCGCAGCACGCGGATGGGACATGGCCGAGGATCCGATCTGGATTATAGGCGCCGGCAACACGGAGCCCTATGCGACTCACCGCGAGCGATTTACCTTGACAGCGTCTCGCGACGGGGAGTAGGTTCTTATTGTTACCCTCACAACGGAGGGTCCTATGAACGCAGGACGTTGGAGGCTCGCGTTCGTGGGAGTCTGCGCCGTCGCTTCAGTCCCTGCGACGCTTCAAGCGCAGACCCCCCTCGGGGGCGAGTTCCAGGTCAACACGTACACGACGGGGAATCAGAACTCGAGCCGGTCGGCGGTGGCGGTGGCGCCGAACGGCAGCTTCGTCGTCGTCTGGAACGGGCCTGGCGACGGAAGCGGCTCGGGCATCTTCGGACAGCGTTACAGCTCCAAGGGAACGCCCATCGGCGGGGAGTTCCAGGTCAATACCTACACCACCAAATCCCAGAGGGGCGCGTCCATCGCCATGGCGCCGAACGGCGGTTTCGTCGTGGCGTGGACGGGCTACGGCGACGGCGGCACGGGGAGCTACTACACGTACGGCGGCTACACCTACGCCGTGGGCGGCTACGGCATCTTCGCTCGTCGTTTTGCGGCCAACGGCAAGCCGCTCGGGAGCGATTTCCAGGTCAACACCTACACTACCTACTACCAGGCTGGACCCACGGTCGCGGTCGATTCTTCTGGCGATTTCGTCGTGGCCTGGACCAGCGGCTACTACGGACCGTACGGTCAGGATCCCAACAGCCAGGACGGCAGCGCCCAGGGCGTCTTCGGCCGGCGCTTCGCCGCCGACGGCACGCCGCTCGGTAGCGACTTCCAGGTCAACACGTTCACACTCGATCCGCAGCTTGCCCACTCCGTGGCCTCGGCCGCGAACGGGGACTTCGTCGTCGTCTGGACCAGCAACGGTTACGGCATCGCAGGCCAGGACGGCAGCTATGGAGGCGTCTTCGGCCAGCGATTCGACAAGGCGGGCACGCCCGTGGACGGCGAGTTCCAGATCAACACGTACACCAGCGGCAACCAGACCCAGGCGCGGGTCGCCTCACGTCCCAACGGCGATTTCGTCGTCGTCTGGTGGGGCGGCTACTTCCAGGATGGCAACTACCGCGGCATCTTCGGTCAACAGTTCGACGCGCAGGGAGCTCCGAAGGGCGGGGAGTTCCAGGCCAACGTCTACACGACCGGCCAACAGCAAAGCCCTGCGGTTGCGCTCGACCGGAACGGCGATTTCGTCGTGACGTGGACGAGCGCTCCGGCTCCGGCCAGCGCTACATCGCAAGACGGCAACTTCGCCGGCGTGTTCGGCCGCCGATTCAAGGCTTCGGGCAAAGCCGCGGGAGGCGAGTTCCAGGTCAACACGTACACGACGGAGAACCAGCAAAACTCTTCGGTGGCCGCGCGGCCCAACGGGGACTTCGTCGTCGTCTGGCAGAGCCGCCAAAGGGGGGGCGTGCAACCCCCCGTACCCCCCTCTCAGGCGCAGGATGGGGACAACGGCGGGATTTTCGCGCGACGTTACCGGCGCTGACGCGCGTACCTTCGCACACCGGTCCCCGCCCGCCACGGGCGGGGGCCGCTTCGTATCCGCCGATGCCCCGCGCCGTCGAGCCTCACTCCGGATGGGATGGAGTCGCTTTCTCGTAGAGTTCCCGAGCGCGATCCGAGTTCCGGCGTGCGCTCTCGAGTTGGGACAACGCGAGGTAGTACTCTTGCCTTCGTTCGACTCGTTCCCGGATCTGCTGGCGAACCGCCTCCACGCCCCGGTCGATTCTCGCCGGGCCGAACTGCGCGGTCAGGACCTCGGACCGTAGCCGCTTGCGAGCGGCCACGAAGAGAGTAAAGGAGGTCCCTCGGGTCAGCAGCTCCACGTTGCCGCGAACGGTTCGCCTCAGCGGGGGAAGCGGCCAGCCCAGCCCAGCGTAGATCGAGCTCAAGTTCACGAGCTGCTCGCTCCAGGCGCCGGCGGGGACGCGCCTCTGTATGTAGTAGTGGGTCTCTCCCAGGGAGCCTTCTCGAGGATCGGAGGGTGCGAAAAGAACCCAGAGGCGACGCTCGCCATCGTGGAACTCCAAGCCATAGGCGATGGAAAGGGGCGCTTCGTCGGCGGCTCCGGGATCCGGGGGATTCACCCAGACCCGAATCTCGGCGTGGGGGAACAGGATCCCCTGCGCCAGGCCCACGGCCTCCCATTCCGCGCGGCCGGCGTGAGACTGGAATCCGAGCTTGATCGCCCGCAGTCCGCCCGTGGTCCTGGTGGGCTCGATGCTGGGAGTCTCGGGCGTCATCTGTTGGAGCGTCCATCCCCATGGGAGCGCGTTGTCGGCGAGAGCGAGGTAGTTGGCGTTGAAGACAGCCTCGGGGTCGAACAGGGAGTCGTCCGGCGGGACTTTCAGCGTTCCCCGGACCCGGTAGTCACCAGATGCCTCGCTGACGACGAGCTGGCCGCCCTGCGAGAGCGGCAGGGTCCGATAGGGAAGGTCCGTTTCGATGCGGTAGCGTCCGCGCTCTCCCGGAAACAGGGACAGTGGTCCACTGACGATGTCCCACGGGTAGGGCTGCCAGGACCCTCTCTGGACTGCGAAACGCGGCAGCATGGTCTTGTCGGTCGTGTTGTGCACGAGCACCTCCATCTCGCCGACCTCGGGAGAGGAGGAACCCAGCCTGGCGTCCAGCAGCTCTACGCCCACCGTCTTGTTGCTGGCGAGAGAAAGGACCGCCGCCGCGAAGATCATCGAAAGGGAGGCCGCCACCACGCCTGGCGTCCAGTGCCTCCGTGCCTGCAGCCAGTCGGCGGCACGAAGCACGACGCCGTTGATGGGATGCCACGGGCCCTTCGGGCCTCGCGATTCGTCATCCGCTTCTCGACGCGCGAGAGGACTCATGCGCTCTCGTGCCTCTTCGACGATGACGGCCGTCAACAGCGGGACCCAGTAGACGAAGTAGCTCTGCAGGCTTCGGTAGGAGAACCAGAGCGTTAGGCCGGGATAAAGCCACAACGTGTGCCGCCACCGATCGAAGTTCGCGGCGTACAGCAACATGAGCGTGAGCATGACAACCAGGCTTGCTGCGGTGTAGAACGCCTTCGGAAGCTCCACGAGCCCGAACAGGGTCGTGCTGACGAGGCCCGTGCCGAGATAAACCAAGTGGCCGGTGAGCGGTTGGAAGACCCCACGGGTCCAGGCGGGGAGATCGGCGACCATGAAGGGCACGTTCACCACGAAGAACACGAGTCCGGCGAGGGCAAAGAAGAACAAAGCCCGCTGAAGTGGGGGCCGGCCGTGCGAATCCTCGTCGTCTATCAGAAGCCGGACGAAGATGAACGGTGCCAGCAGCCACGGGATCTGCTTGTACGCACACGCCAGTCCGTAGAAGACCGCGCGCCAGGTCGAGTGGCGCCAAGTGAGCACGGATCCGAGCACCAGCAGCGCCCACACCGCATCCGTTACGAGGCTCAGGGGGAAGCCGAGATACTCCGGGTTCACCCACAGCGGAAGCAGGATGACCGCGCGGAGGGGTTTCGGCGCGCGAAAGAACAGCAGTGCTCCGCTGAGCGCGTAGCAGAAGACATAGAGGACCCGTGCGCCATTCAATCCGAGGGCGTGAACCGGGACGAGCAGCAGGAAGTGGAGCGCCGGGTACGACACGATGGATGCGGAGGAGCCATCCAGCATGGGAGTCGTGAACAGGCCGGAAGCCCCGAAGGTGGTATAGGCGTCCGTCAGGTCCCAGGTGTACGGGTTCTCGCCGAGCAAGAGCAGATGCGCCGCGTAGCTCGAGAACAGCACGAGATCCAGTTTGGGCGCCCCCGGCTTATCGGTCACGACACTCACGTAGGAGCTGCCGGCCGCGGTCAACAGGAAGGCCAGGAGAACCAGAGGCAGGTAGGCCTCAGGCTGGCGTCCTGCCATGCCCAAGCCGAGGAGCATGAAGCCGAGCCCATAGGCCAGGAAGGACAGGACGACCGATTCCCCGTTCCACATCCCGTTGCCCTGGGCCCAGAACGTCGCGTTCGCGACGTGGAGCAGATAGGAGCCGCCGGCCATCAGGCCCAATCGGACCATCGCGCCGGGCAGAGGACTTGCATCGAGGGCTGGGCCGGCTGCGGCCACCGCGCGTGTGCTGTTGTCAGCGCGCGCGTCCGTCATCGGCTGCTCCGTTTCATCCAGGTGCGCAGGGCAACGAGCCCTTCCGGCACGTGCGAGCGGCCAAACCCCACGCGCAGGCAGTCTCCCGGCACCTCGTTGAGCTCGGAACGGAAGAGGCTCGCGGGCAGGAACAGCACGCCCGCCTCCTCAACCAGCCGCTTCGTGAACGCCTCGACGCCGTCTTTGCCCTTGTAGCGGATGAAGCCGACGCAACCGCCGTCCGGCTCTTTCCAGTCGAACAGGTCGGGGCACTCGCCGAAGAACGCGCTGAGCGCCGCGATGTTGCGGGAGACGATCGCGCGGTTCCTGGCGAGAACCCAGTCGCGCGCCTTCAAGGCGATGCGCGCCAGCAGCTCGGAGGGCGCGGAGTTGCAGATCGAGAGGTAGTGCTTGTAGCGCTCGAAACGCACGAGCAGGTCGCGGTCCTTGCAGGCAAGCCAGCCGATCCGCAGCCCCGGTAGCCCGTAAGCCTTCGACATCACGTTGAGGGAGATGCCGCGCTCGTAAAGATCGACGGCCTGCGGCAGGCGAAGGGACGGATCGCGCTCGATCAGGCGGTAGACCTCGTCGCTGAACAGCCAGAGGCCCTGCTCGCGACACAGCGCGACGATCGTGTCGAGCGAGGCGCGTGGCAGGATGCGCCCCGTCGGATTGTTCGGAAAGTTGATGGAGATCAGCTTCGTGTTCGGGCGCACGGCCTGGCGCAGGCGATCCAGGTCGAGGTCCCACCCGCGCTCGATCTCGAGCGGAACGCCCGTGACCTCGCAGATGCCCAAGGGAATCGTCTCGGCGGCCTGGTAGTTCGGCGTGATCAGGAGCACGTGGTCGTCGGCCTCCAGCAGGACCTGCATCGCCACGTAGATCGCCTCCTCGGCGCCGGCGAAGCAGAGCACGTGCTCGGGCCGCACCGTCTCGTACGTCTTGGCGATCTCTGTCCGCAGTGCCGGCGCCCCGAACGTCTCGGTGTAGCCGAGACCGAGGGTGTCGAACGCTGCCCGATCCTCCGCGCTGGCCAGCGCCAGCAGCTCGTTCAGGGTCATGCTCTGCGCGTCGGAGCCCGC
>Ga0214473_10002915_pt1 | contig 20938 bp, 21 predicted proteins | sample RVTome_7_FD_203509 | JGI IMG/M metagenome (GOLD analysis project Ga0214473, IMG submission 203509) | Soil microbial communities from uranium-contaminated site in the Upper Colorado River Basin, Wyoming, United States - RVT98D197 | ecosystem: Environmental > Terrestrial > Soil > Contaminated >... | reverse complement strand
GCCTCGAAGATCGGTGGCCGCATAATGTCAGACTGCTCCTTTGTTGGGAGCGCTCTAGCATTATTCCCGAGATTGATCCATGCCACAGAGACGTTGCCTTACCCTTATGCGACAGGGCGACTCTGCCCCATCCCAAGCGTCTCTCAGGCGCTCGTCATTCTGTTAGACATCACCCTTGGATGCACAGTTATTTGTTGACGGACGCTTAGGCATAACTATGTACTTAGCCGTCCCACTTATGCGCAACCCTTGGTCAGCCGATCACGCCAGCGGCAAGGGACCGGCGGCGCCATTTTGTGCCACGGAATCAGCCGGCTGCTTTACGGAACGACATTCTCCCGTCACGTGTATACACTGCATGGTCGTGCAGCCTGGCACGCCTTGGCTGCTCGCGTACAGGAAGGCGCAAGGATGATTCGCTGGCCCGCTTGCGTGTTCCGTCCCGGGAGCTACGGCGTAGTCATTGGCAAAGGGCAATCTGTGCGGTCGAGAGCTATCGGAAAATTGGGCGCAACGTCAATACGCCGATAACGCGATCGCTTGCTGCTGGAAATTGCACAATACAATCCTGGTCGTGCGAATCTGCTCAATGGGTGCCTATGCACCGGCGGAGCGGGCCAGGGCCGAAGCGCGTTCCAGGCTCGGAATCCCCGGCCGGCTCCCGAGCCGCTCGCACTTGAGCGCGGCGGCCGCAGCCGCAAAGCGCAAGGTGTCGGGTGCGGACCAGCCTTGCAGCAGGCCGTAGATGCTTCCGGCGTGGAAGATGTCGCCGGCGCCGGTACTGTCCACTACCGGCAGCCGAAAAGCCGGCACATAGTGGAGAACGCCGTGCACCAGCGCCAGGACCCCGCCCTGCCCGAGTGTGACGGCGACAAACCACGGGCCGCGCCTTGACGTTAGCCGCAGCGCAGCCCGCAAGTCGGCGCAGCCCGTGAAGCGCGCGGGGAACTCAGCGCCGACGATCAAGACGTCGGTCAGGCGGAGTAACTCGTCCAGCCCAGCCGGCTCGTCCACGTCGAGGACGGTGAGAACACCCTGTTCTTTTGCTGTCCGCGCTGCCGCTACCGCGGCCGGTATGTCCACGGCGTCCATCAACAGCACGTTCCCGTCGCCGGCAAACCCGCGAGGGACTTCTTCAGCACGCAGCGTCAACTCGGCACCCTGTTCCCACAGGACCGAGCGCTCGCCCGACACTTCGTCGATCAGAATGATCGAAACGGGCTGCCGCGCGTGCGCGCGGACCGGGCAATCGGAAACGCCCACACCCTCGTTTGCAAGCGCATCGCGTGACATGACACCACCAGCGTCGCCGCCGAAAACGCCCAAGTACGCGGTGCACAGGCCCCAACGCTGCAGCGCCACCAGAGCCGTGGGCACCTGCCCGCCGGGCTGCCGATCGTAGGTGACCAGTGGCTGTTTCGAGTCGAGACGTGGATGTCGCTTCACCACACAGAGATGATCCACGCTGCTGAGGCCGATCCCGACAACATCGAATCGTCTACCTGCCGGGAAGCGATATGGCAGCTGCGGAGCACGGCCTTTGCGAGTCGTCACGATGACTTCTCCACCACCCGGCCGGAAAACTGGACCTCGATGCGTGGCTGCTCCGCATGGTCGGTTTCCACCTCCAGGATTCCCGAAAATCTTCCCACGCCAATACTCTGGTTCAATGTGACCGTGATGCGGGAATCCCTGCCGTCTCGGTCGAGGGTGACGGCCACCGTCCCAAGCGCGGGCAGCAGGCGCGCGGCCGTGACGCGGATCGGTCTATCACCCCGGTTCTGCAACTCAATGACCCGCGATGCTCTGGCGCCTGGGGTCGTCTGGCCAAAGCTGACTTGAGCCGGCGAGGCGACAATGTCGCCGTCCACTACGCCCGTCACCGGCACGTTCAGTTGCGGCTGGCGCGCACTGTTGGTGTGCACCGTGATGGTGTCTTCGAACCGTCCGAGCGGAGCGGACTTTCTCACCCTGACCTGTATGTGCTTGCCTCGATCACTGGCGGCAGCAGAAATGAGCGTGGCCTCGATCACTTTTCCCGCGGCTTCCACCGCGGTGATGCCGGCAATCCCGCTGAGGCTGACCCCATTGCGCGCCGTCTCGCCCCGGCCCAAGTGGCCAACGTAAAGGTGCGGCGGTTCCGCAGCCAGTTCGGCAGTCACGCGGCCCGTCAAAGTGAGAGTGATGACGGGTTGGGACGGGTCATTGGAGTACACGCTGACTGTCTTGCTCTGGTGGCCGGAGGCCCTTGCGGTGTCGAACAGCACATCGGCGGCGGCGCTGCCCCCAGGCGCAATCACACGGGCGGGAGCAACTGTCGCGGTGCAGTCGCACGAAGAGCGCAGGTTGTCGATGCTCAGCGCAAGCCCACCGGCGTTGCTGAGCCGGAAGGCGTGGCTGACATTCGTGCCCTGCTCGACCGCTCCGAAGTCGTAAACGACCTCCTGCAACACCATGCGCGGCGCCGAGGGCGAAGGTCGAGGCGCGTCGCATGCCGGCGTTGCTAGGGTGAACACCAACGCCAATATCAAGACCGGTCGCGGCATAGCCGCACTTGACCTACGGCAGGACTGCCACAATGCGCGCCGGCGCACCGCTTCCGCCGGTGATCTTGATGGGCAGTGCCAGCAGGGTTGCGCCGACTACCGGCAAGCTTTCAACGTTGGCGAGATTCTCGAAGGCCGGCTTGCCGGCGCCGTTGATCACCTGGTGGACCGGGAAGTCTGTCGACTGCCCGTAGTCGATGCTGGCGGTATCGATGCCGATGGCGGCGATGTCGCGCTCTTTGACGAGGAACTCTGCCGCTTCTTTCGAAAAGCCCGGGAAATGCAGGTGAGCGACGTCACCCTTTTGCTCGCTGCCGAGATAACCTAGCTTGTCAGGCCAGAACCTTCCCCAACCGGTCCACATAACCACAATGGCGCCGGGAGGAATCCGGCCGTTGTGCCGTTCCCACGCTCTCAGATCGTCCACGCTCAGGCGATAATCGCGGTCGGCAGCGGCCTGCGCGCGCACATCGACCACCACAGCCGGGCCGATACCCGATTCAAGCGGCAGCGCATCGGCCGTACGGCCACCCTGGGCAAAATGGATCGGAGCATCCACGTGGGTACCGCCGTGCTCGGCCATGCAGATGTTGTTGGCGGCATACCAGTACCCGAGCGCCGTGTGCCCGTAGGCGACGGCAGTGAGCGTAAACGATTCGGCCGTGGGCCAGTATATAGTGTCGGCACCAAAGGCGTAGGATAGATCGACCACCTGACTCGGGTCGATGGCCGTGGCAGGCCGCTGGGCGGTCGAACATCCCATCGCCAAGAACGCAAATACCAGAGCTACGCTACTTGTGACGTGACGGAGCAGCATGGGTTGTCAAGCTATGGGAGTCGGCACAGTGAGTCAATCGAGAGGGCAGATCCCACGCCCAAGAGTTCGTCAGTTCAAGATTCTTCTATGCAAGGTCACTAACGGGGGATATCATTGAGATAGCAGCTAAAGGGGCAATTCGTGGCCCGCTTGAGTTTTATCGTTGGCTGGTTCGCGCGATTCACCGCCGTACTGTTGGTGGTGGCCCAGACGGTGCTTGCCGAGGACAAAGACCTCGGCTCCCCGGCGTTGCGGCTGAACCTGGAACAGTCCATCCGATCATTGGGCGATCTGGAGGCGGTGAGAAGCTCGGTACCCCTAGCCTCTATCGGCAATCAGCCAACCAGATTAGGCCGGCGGACCAAGAAAGATCAGCTTGACGCCTCGCCGTTGTTCGACGATTTCCTCAGCGTGGTCCGTAACAGCGGGATTCCGCTGCGGATCATCTCCGACAAAACCGGCGAGCGCACCATTGGGGTGTCGGCATCTTTTAACATTGGAGAGCACTTGCCAGCCGTTGCATTTCGCGCCGGCCAGTCCCTACCGGAGGCGTTCGGGGCCTTTTCCGCAGCTCGGAGCATGAGCTGGGCACTGACCTGGCCGGTGCATCGGTTCACGCTGCGCTTCGAGGGCGGCAGCCGCACCGACTTCGGCTGCTTTGCCATCGCCGGGATGCAGTGGCAGTCTGCGACCCGACCGATGGCTGTCGGCATCGGCATCCCTCTGAAGCCGCGCAACGCCAACGGCCCGGTCGGTGTCTTGATCCAATTCCGGCTGAAGTGGTGAACTCCCGATCACTCGGGAATGAACATATCGACGATCTTCTCTTTGGGACGAGCCGCCTCCCGCAGTTGCTCCTGCCGCTCACGCGCCAGCTTTTCATAGCTCGGCGCCGGAGTGGGGTTACGGTAGAACACACCTGTATAGAGCTCCCTGCCGTAGTGCTGCGCCAGATCCATGGCGCGGATACGGTCCGACGGATCGTGGCCCATCGCGCTCAGCCGCTTCATGACCTTCTTGTGGATCTTGAGCTGCGCTTCAGGCTCACCGTAGGTAACGCAAGGAGACTGGATATTGATGAAGGCGAATCCGGGGAAGCGCACGCCTTCTTCGATGAGGGCGGCCAGTCCGGGCATGTCGGCTGGCGTCCCCTGCGCCACGAAGCCGGCCCCATAGCCCAGAACGTAGAGCAGCGGATTTACCGGCTCTTCCATGCTTCCGTAGGTTGAGGTGACCGTCTTGAGGCCGCGCGCTGATGTGGGGGACAGCTGACCCTTGGTGAGCCCGTAGATCTGATTGTCCATGACGATGTAGGTCAGGTCCATGTTGCGCCGGACGGCATGAGGCACGTGCCCGCCTCCGATGGAGAAGCCGTCTCCGTCACCGCCCGCGACCAGCACCAGAAGATCAGGATTCGCCAGCTTGATACCCTGAGCAATGGGCAAGGCGCGGCCGTGGACGCTGTTGAAGCCATAGGCGGTAGTGTAGCCCGGGATGCGGCTGGAGCAGCCAATACCTGAAATGAACGCGATCTCATGGGCCGGCCGGCCGATGTTCGCCAGAGCGCGGTAGACGGCGCTAAGCACGCCGTAGTCGCCGCACCCAGGGCACCAGATGGGATTCAGTTCACTCTTATAATCGTTCAGACTGCACTGCGCGCCTGCTTCTGCCGATTGTGCGTTAGCCGTACTCGTCATGGAGAACCTCTTTCGTAATCCTCGTCTGCCTTGCGTTATTCTTGCGGCTGCGGTTCAGGCACCTGCCCGCGTTGTAGCGCCAGCGCCATCGTGCGCAGCCGCTCCAGGACTTCTTCCGGAACGATCGGATTCGAGCCGCTCTTGGCGAACGACTTCACTCCGCTCGGAAGGTCCACGTACATGCGAATGATCTTGTGCAATTGGCCTTGCTGCGACTGCTCGATGATCAGCCCGGCCTTCACCGATGCGAAGAAGTCTTGATAGATCTCTTCGGCTACGGGGTAGATCAGTTTGGGAACCAGCAGCCGGACCCGCAAGCCTTCGGCGCGAGCCAGCCGCAACGCTTCAAGCGCCACGCCGGCGATGCTGCCCCAACTGATCAAGCCGAGGGGTGCTTCGGGATCGCCATCCTGAAGGAAAAGGTCCGTTCGACTTTTCAACGGGTTCAATTTCTTCAGGCGTTTGTCGTTCATACGAGCATGGACTTCGCCACTTGCGGTCGGCGCACCGTGTTCATTGTGCTCGATGCCTGAAGCCAGGTAATTCCCGCCCGGCATGCCGGGCCGGCTGATCGGACTGATGCCGGACTCAGTGATGCGAAAGCGGACGTAGTCCTTGAGCTCAGCCGGAGTCGGCTGGCGCCGATCCACTCGCTGCAAGCCGCTCATGTCCATCAGGCCGACCGTTTCCTTGCGCTGGCCGATCTCCTGGTCGGACAAGATGATGACCGGGGTCTGGTACTGCTCAGCGATGTTGAAGGCCTCGACCGTGACGCGAAACACGTCGCCAACGCTGATAGGTGCCAAGATAGGGCGAACGACGTCGCCGTGGGCTGAAAAGATGGCCTGGAACAGGTCCGACTGCTCACTCTTGGTCGGGATACCGGTCGACGGCCCGCCGCGCTGCACATTGACGCAAACCAGCGGCAGCTCGGCGATGCTGGCGAGGCCGAGGACCTCGGTTTTCAACGACATGCCGGGCCCAGAGGTTGCCGTCATCGCTTTCTTGCCGGCAAACGACGCGCCCACCGCCGCGCCCACACCCGCAATCTCGTCCTCGGCCTGCAAGACGGCGCCACCGTACTTCCAGATCTCGCGATTGAGAAACTGCATGATCTCAGTGGAGGGTGTAATCGGATACCCGCCGAAGAACTCGCAGCCGGAAAAAATCGCCGCGGCGGCGCACATGTCGTTGCCGTCGGTCAGCAGCTGTGCCGGCCCGTTATGGGGAGGCGGCATGCGGCGGGCGGCTCGCAGTGGGTGCTCCTCGGCATAGGCGATACCGGCGGCAAACGCCCGCTCGTTGCCCTCCAGGATGTCCTGCCCTTTCTTGGCAAACTTCTTCCGGATGCCGGACAGAATGGAATCCTGGGCGATGCCGAACCAGCCGGCCAGAAGGCCCAAAACGACCGTGTTCTTCGCCTTCTCGGTGCCGGCCGTGGTCTTGGCCGTATCTCCGATGGGCACGGCGATCACTTCCGCCGGCTTCACGCCGGCAAGCGGAATGTTCTCCGGGGCGACGCCCGTCTTGCTTTCGTAAATCACTACGGTCCGGCCGCCGACCGGCAGTTCGCCGCCGAACTTCAGAAAATCCTCCCAGTTGAGGGCGATGGCAACGTCCAACGTGCCACCCGGATTCAACACCTCGTCCGGCGAGATGCGGACGCGGCACGACGACTCGCCGCCTCGAATCTGCGAGCCGAAGCTCTTGGTCATTATGGCGTGGTAGCCTTCCAGCGCCGCCGCCGTCATCAACGACTCCCCGGCCGAGACGATTCCGTCTCCCCCGGAGCCGGCCATACCAATGATCAAACCTGTGTGCATTATTTACTCCGACCGCGAAGCCGATGCCCGCGTTTCGTTTATTTGGATGGGCAGACATCCACTTGAAAACCACAGTGGTGTGCCCGGGTTCTTACTCGCAAAGAGCGGGAAGTCAACGGCGACGCATTAATAGGGCTAATGCTTTTATAACTGACCTCCGCGAGCTCATACGTACCGTGGGGAAGCGCTTCCCAAAACGTTTGGACCATAGCACTTGTCCTATGGCAATTTCCAATGGAAGGCTGAATTTTTCAGACTGGCGCAGAGCGGCTTGGCCGCGAGCCCGCGATCGCGGCTCCCGAGCTGCCACGACACGCGAGCTAATAGACGCGATGTTCGCCGCGGACCAACGCGCTTTGAAATTCGTGCAGGTGCGCCAGTTCCGCCTCGATCACCTCGCGTACGGCGACCTCCAGATCCGCGGCCTGCAGGTCGCGAGGGAGGACGAGTTGCACCGCGGTTTCAGGTTGGCTGACAGGGGCACCGATGCGACTCGTCAGATGCACGTAGACCTCAATGACCTCGGGGCAGCGCAAGTGGATCAAGTGCGCCAGCCGGTAGCTGAGCACGCTGTAGATCTTGCCAGTATGCGCGATCGGATTCTTGCCGGCGGCCGCTTCGCCACCGGTGGGGCGCGCGAAGGCGATCAAGCCGTTGGCGCGGTTGCCGCGCCCCACCTGACCCGAATCCGCATCTTCGGCTGAGGTGCCCGTGAGAGACAAGTACACACCCTCGGTTCCACGGCCCGGCACATCCAAGCAGTTGAGTCGCCAATCCACAACAAACGGAAGCGCACGGAACTGGCCAGCCAGGGCCGCAAGAATCTCATCCTTGCGGGCGAAATATGCGCGCTCGGATGCGGTTGCCAGACACAGCAGCGGCATGGCGATGGTCACCGCCAGGTGGTCGTCCCGGCGCACCGCGAACACCTTCACGTCTTGGCCGGTGTCGGCGAACTGCGACTTGAACTCAGCAGAGTTCAGCCAGCGCTCGACGTCGTATACCAGTTGTTCGGTCGGAGTGAGCGGGGCATAGCCGCAGGCGCCGCAAGTGTCGTTGGAAACGGCCGCTGCGCCGTCGCTGAAAATGCCGCGCAGTTCCTCTGAGCCCGGAGCGAGGACGCTGCGCACCTGCAGGTCCTGGCCAGGGCATACATGCGGCAGATGCGTGCGCAACCACGTGTCGACACTCTCCCGCACGGTTTCACTCACCGGCAGCCGCCGGCCCCCGACTTCGAAGGTGGCGCGATCCCCGACCACCAACTCCATCGGCCGCACTACCTGGCCTGCTCCGAACTTCTTGCTACATTCCCCGGCAATCAGGAGAGCCTTGTCGACGTTGTAATGTGCGATACCACCGCAAACCTCCAGGTACATTCGGTTAAGCGCCACCGAAATCGCTTCGACCAGCGCATCGCAGATGCTGTCCGGGTGCCCTAGCCCTTTGCGTTCGACAATCTCGGTTCTCCGCTGGGCCACTGGCATGTCGCTGAGGCGTTCAAGGATGATCGTCACGGCGTCCTTCCCCATTCCGCAACAACGAAGGGCAACTTCCCTGCCAGGCACACCAGGTGCCCGGAGACAGACTCCAAAGGGTTGTCATTCTCGAAGTTGAGATCATATTGAAGAAAACTGCGCGCTCGGAGGAAAAAATGGCTAACACCCCATCCACCATGGCCCCCTTGGGCAGCCTCGCGCCCGCCTTCAGTCTGCCCGATACCAGCGGGAAGATGGTGTCACTGAACGACTTTAGCGCGGCGCCGGCTCTGCTCGTCGTGTTTCTGTGCAACCACTGCCCGTTCGTAAAACACATCCGTGCCGCACTGGCGCAGTTTGCTCGCGAGTACCAAGCCTGCGGCCTCACCATTGTCGGCATCAATTCCAATGACGTACAGACCTACCCGGAAGACAGCCCGGCGAAAATGGCGCAAGAAGTCCGGGAGGCGACTTATATCTTTCCCTATCTGTACGACGAGACGCAAGCAGTCGCCAAGGCTTACGGGGCGGCGTGTACGCCGGACTTCTTTCTCTTCGATGGTGCACGGCGGCTGGTATATCGTGGCCAATTCGACGACAGCCGGCCCAGCAACAACCGACCGCTGACCGGAGCCGATCTGCGCGCGGCCGCTGATGCGGTACTGGCCGGCCGGCCGGTGGCATCAGACCAGAGGCCGAGCATCGGCTGCAACATCAAGTGGAAGGCGGGTAACGAACCATCCTATTTCCAGCGGCGCTGATCGACCGCTACGTCTTGGGAAAATCACCACGCCATCTTGATCGAAAATGAAACTATGTCAGGGTTGGGCGAGACTGGAGGAGCGACATGGCGATCGAAGAAGGTCAACCGGCACCGGATTTCACCCTCACCGACGCTACCGGCAAACACGTTTCGCTCAAAGACTTCGCCGGCAAAGACGTCATCCTGTATTTCTATCCCAAGGACGACACGCCCGGCTGCACCAAGGAAGCCTGCGGCTTTCGTGACAACTGGAAGCAACTCGGCAAAGCCAACGCCGTGGTGTTGGGGGTTTCGGCCGATAGCGGCACGTCGCATCAGAAGTTCATCGCCAAGTACAAGCTCCCGTTTCCCCTACTGTCCGACCCAGAGCGCGAAGTGATGGAGGAGTACGGGGCCTACGGCGAGAAGATGATGTATGGGAAGAAGACCACCGGGGTCATCCGCTCCACCGTCTGGATCGGTCCCGACGGCCGGGTGAAAAAGCACTGGGCCAAGGTTGCCAATGCCGAAGCGCACCCCGCCCAGGTGCTCGCAGCCCTGGCGGCGGAAAAGTGAGAGCGATCATTTCGAAATTCGAATTTCGAAATTCGAAATGTCTTCAGACAAGGTGATACAGCATCCAGTACACGACCACGCCGGTGACCGACACGTAGAGCCAGACAGGCAGTGTCCAGCGGGCGATGCGGCGGTGCCGGTCGAAGCGCGCCCTCATTGCGCGCCAGAGGGTAATGATGGCCAGTGGTGGAACAAGAGCCGCCAGCAGCGTGTGTGACGCCAGAATGGTCAGATAGACACTGCGCAGCCCGCCCGTGCCCGTAAAGCGCACGCTGCCGACCTGGAAGTGGTAGGTGAGGTAGGCGATCAGGAACAAGCTGGAAGCTGCGAAGGCCGCCAACATGCAGGCGCGGTGGGCCGCTACCTGGCGGCGGCGGATAAAGCGGTAGCCCAGGAGCAATAGTACCGCGCTGGTCGCATTCAGCCCCGCGTTCAGCGTCGGGAGTAATCTCACATCGTTACTTTGCCCGCTGCCATGGCGATCAGCACCACCGGCAGATACAGCAGCGAAGCCCGCAGCAGTTGACGCGCGGCTTGCAGGGTGGGGGAGAGGGCGAAACGGATGCTGCAGCCGAGGAGTCCTGCACCGCAGAGCAACGCGGTCAGACAGTACAGCGGGCCCGAAAGGCCGACCAGCAGCGGCAGCATGCCGACCACCAGCAACGCCGCGCAGTTGGTGACCACCTGCCGCCCGGTGCTTCTGGCATCCGGCTCTACCACCGGCAGAAACTGGATGCCGGCCCTGGCGTAGTCGTCGCGATACAGCCGGGCTATGGCTAGTGAATGGGGCACTTGCCACAGGAACAAGAGGGCGAAGAGTACCCACGACTGCGTTCCAAAACCGTCGTGCGCCGCCACCCATCCGGTCACCGGCGGCAGGGCGCCCGGCACCGCTCCGATCACGCCGCACAGCGGAGTAACGCGCTTCAGCGGCGTATACACGCCGAGATAGCTCACCGAGGTTACCGCGGTAACTGCAGCGCTGAGCAGGTTGACCGCCACCGCCAGATAGCCGATGCCGGCAGCGGTCAGGACCGCACCGAAGATCAGCGCCTCGGCAGGCTGCAGGCGGCCGTCCGGCAGGGGGCGCCGGTGGGTCCGCTGCATCAAGGCGTCAACATCCCGCTCTAGAAACTGGTTCAGCGCAAGTGTACCCCCGGCCGCCAGAGCCGTTCCCAACAGCGTGCGCACCAGCTGCAGATAGTCCACCGTGCCCGGGGTTCCGAGATAGAAGCCCACGCAGGTAGTCACCAGCACCATGGTCACGACTCGCGGCTTCGCCAGGGCGACGAAATCCACCGCGCGCCGTTGGGCACGGGCGAGGTCGAACTCGACCGTTTGTGTTTGCGGAATCATGCGGCATTACCTGTTGGCGTGAATCAGCTTAAAGCGAAGCTGAAAGAAGCTTAATGCTGGAGACTTGTCGACTGCCGATCCTCTTTTCCGCCTTCCGCTTTAAGCTTTCTTTGTTGTGGCAGTCGCTCCGCTGAAGCGCAAGAGCCCCGGGAAGACAGACAACAGACAACAGACAATCGTCATCCGTCGTCTGCCAGCGATCCGTTGTCCGCGGGGGCGAACTGGACGCGTACGCGGCTGGGTCCGCGTTGGACCGATAAGCGGGCCGATGCCCCGTGATGCACCGCTTCCATCCGCTTGGCCAGGTCACCAACTCCGGTTACCGACGTACCGTTCATCTCCAGAATTACATCGCCGCGTTGCAGCCCCGGCGGTGCATCGACGGCGACATCCGCCACTATTACCCCTTCACCCGATGGTATGTCGAAATACGCGGCGAGTTCCTCGGTTAGATTCTGCACTGTTATCCCGGAGAACTTCGCCGTGCTCGCCGCCGGGATGCGGCGCTGAAGATCGATGCTACCGTTGCCTGTCATCAGCTCCCGGGCAACGAAGATGGGCCGGTTAAAGCGGACGGCCAGGGCGATGGCATCGCTGGGCCGACTATCCAGTTGGAAGCCGCGTCCGGCGGAACGCAGGAAGATGCGCGCGTAATACGTGCTGTCCTTTAGATCCTGGATCAGCACCTTTTCGAATTCGATCCCCGTGCTGTCGAGAATCACCTTGATCAAGTCATGCGTCATCGGCCGCGGTGGATTCACGCCCTCCATTTGCATGGCGATGGACTGTGCTTCCAGCGGCCCAATCCAGATCGGTAGAGCTATCCGGCGATCATGATCTTGCAACACTACGACCGGAGAGTTGGAAGTCGCGTCAAGTCCGACGCTCCGGACCTCGACCTCGATGTCCGACTTCTCACTGGTGCTGCAGGCGGCCAGCGTGCTGACCAGGACCACCAGCGAAAAAACAAGCCGGTGTCCGGGCATCGCAGGATTCATGTCAGGCGCTCACGGTGGACAGCTGATTCCACTCTACGGGCCAGGGCAAGGTAATTCAACTAGTCTCTGGTCTCTGGTTCCCCTGGGCGAATCACCAACCGGAGACCTGTCTTTACGGCAGTTGCAGCGCCGCAGCCAGGCGGCGTTCCAGCACAGTGAGCCGCTCGAACTCCGGGCCGGGCGCGATGAGGCGATCGCGCCCCTTGGCGTGGGCGCTGGCGGCAATGAGCCCCATTTCCGTATAGCGGTCGATGGCATTGCCGAGCGTGACGGTGGAATTGCCCTCCGGTTTGCGCACCTCGCCGAGGAGCAAGCCGGTCGTATAGCGTTGGCGCGCGGCTTCGAGCACGGCTTTGGCCGCCATGCCGCCACCGCTCAGTCGCAAAAGCGTCTGAGCGGTGATCCAATAGGCCTCACAGAAGTTGTCGAGGATACCTGCGGTGCTGCGCAGCAGGAGATGCAACGGATCGACGGCACTTGCGTCACCGGAACCGATTGCGCCTTCCACACTGAAGTACTCGAGCAGCCGCCCCAACTCAACGGCAACCGCCTCGCGCTCCGGCAGGGCGAACTCCCAGCGGTAAAGATCGAGCCACCAACTCACCTCGTCCTTGATAGCGGCACCTTTGAGGCCGGCTAGCAGCGCGCGAGAAAGCAGTGCCGGCAGGAGAAAGAAATGGATCGCATTGTTCTTGTAGAAGTCGAGAGTGATGCGCTTGTCCGGAGGCACATGGAGAACTCCATCCTCGTCGGCGAGGCGCTGGATCAGGCCACCTGATTCGAGGAAAGCCAGGTTTTCCTTGAAGTCGGCGGCATTGCGCTCCAACGACGAGGTGGCAGTGATGCCCTGGTGGCGGAGGAAACGCACCAGAGTCTGCGCCGCTGCCAGAAAATGGGGATAGCGCCAGGCAGCTTGCGGCGAGCTCAGCAGCACGGTGGCCGTAACCTGCGTGGCTCCGACTACCGTAACCGCGTTGGCTTCGCGCAAGATACGGAAACCGAGCTTCTGGATGAGGCGGCGTTTTTCTTCCTCGACGGCCGCTTGCCCGGTGCCGGTGCGCAGCCGTTCCTTGCGCTCGCCCAAAACCTGGTTCAGCGAGATCGGATCGGCAAAGGTGACGTACACGGTGCCGTATTTCTGGTGCAATACCGTGCGCGCCTTCAGCAAGGCCCAGAACGATTCCTTCTCCTTCTCGGCCCCGATCAGCTCCCGCTTATAAGCTTCTTCCTCGACGACGCGGCCATAGTGAATCGAGATCGGAACGAGATACAAGTCGCGGCGCATGCCTGCGATGAAAGCATTGAAGATAGCTGATAGCATGCCAAGCTTGGGGGTGAGGATCTTGCCCGTACGGCTGCGCCCACCTTCGATGAAGAATTCCTGCGTGTAGCCTTCACGAATGAGATAGGTGAGATAATTTCGGAAGACGATCTTGTAGAGCTCGTTGCCTTCGAAACTACGGCGTATGAAGTAGGCGCCGGCGCCGCGAAACAGCGGCCCCAGCGGCCAGAACGACAGATTGATGCCGGCCGCAATATGCGGGGGGCTCAGATAGTTGGCGTGGAAGAGGTAGGAGAGAATCAGGTAATCGAAATGACTGCGGTGGCAGGGTACCAACACCACCGGGTGCTGCCGGATACATTCCACCACCTTCTCGATGCCGCTGTACTCGAAGCCGCGAAACATCCGCGGCCAGATGCGGTTGAAGGCGAACTCCAGGAAGGCAAAATATGTGCTGTGGAAGTTGGCCGCCATTTCGTCGAAGTAGCGCTCGGCCGTGCGCCACAGCTGCGACTCCGGCTGATTGCGCTCGCGCGCCAGCCGGTGGATCAAGTCGGTGAGCTCCGGACCCTGCACGACCATCTGCCGCACGTTGCGTTTCGGTAGCAGTTCGGGACCGAGCACCACCCGCTCTTCGCGGTGTAGAAAAATCTGCAGCGCCCGCGCCAACCGCCGCACGAGGCGCTCGGTACCTTCATTTTCGCGGTCCTGCATGGCTTCCCGGAGATCCACCTCTTTGCCGACTACCACGCCCGCGTCGCGCGCATTCCAGATCAGCGAAACCAGTCGCTTGATGTCGCCTGGGGCCTCTTGAACGCTGTAGACCAGTGTCGCCAGGCGAGACTCCCGCCGGCGGAACCCCCGCCCGCGGGTGACGGCGAGGGGAACGAGAAAGACCTCTTGCTCGCCGGACCCTCCGACCTGGACGATCTCACTCAGATAATCGGCGCCAGAACGCACCCGGCTCAAGGCCTCCCGGCGTCCCTCCAGCCAACGCACCCCCGGAGCACGGCTCCGCAGGAAGATCAGGACCGGACGGCCCTGGCGGACCAGGCGCTGGCAGTGATCGCAGTCCTCAACGTGGCGCAACGCGCTTCCAAATGTCTGTCCCTGGCGCAGCCGCTGCCGCAGAATGGCGACGATTTCACCCAGGGGCCGCAGCAGCAGGGTGGAAATATCCGACACAAACTCGGGCAGCGGCAAGCGCTCGCGCAGGAGGATGAAGACCACCAGCAGGTAATCCACCAGCGAACGGTAGCGCATGACGTACACGACGCTGCCGCGGGCCGCGAGTGCCCGAATACGGTCGACCGCCTCCGGATCGATGCGAACTTGGGGAAACAGCGTGCGACACAACAGGCCCGGCAGAAATCCGAGGCGCCGCAGGGGACCAGGGTCGGTCGATTCCGCTACCGGCGGCACTCCCGGTGTGGTTGCAGGCGCGCTCATCCCCTCAACTCAGCCGTTTCTCATAGCACAACCGGCCGGCCCGCCGCGACACCCGGTGCGGACCCACCCGGTGGGGTCGGCCGACCGGCAGAGTCACTCCGCCTGCAGCCTATCGGTTGCCAGGGTTGAGGCGAACGATCGCCGTTCTGATTTGGCTTCGTGCCGGTTCAGGACTACAAGAAGGTAGTGATGAATGCGTTCGAGCGCTTGAAGCAGGTCATCCAAGCCCTCAACGAGGAGAACGTGGCCTACGTTCTCTTTGGCGGTCAGGCCGTCAATCTGCACGGCATCCTCCGCTTCACCGAGGACATCGACCTCTTCGTATCGCCAACGCCTGAGAACGTTCACCGCCTCCGTCAGGCACTTCGACGTATCTGGCAGGATCCCGCCATTGAGGAGATACTGACTGAAGATCTGGCGGGTGACTATGCCGTCGTTCGCTATGGGACGCCCGATGGGTTCTATATTGATCTGGTGTCGCGACTCGGTGAAGCGTTTCGATTCGAAGACATCGAGAGTCAAGCGCTCACCATGGGGGATACCCGGGTCACGATCGCCACGCCCCGAATGTTGTACCGCATGAAAAGCCAGACCATCCGGCCGATCGATCGTGCGGACGCCTTGGACCTGCAGGCGAAGTTTCACCTCGAGGACGAGTGAGATGCCGGTGCAGAGATTTCGAACCTTCGAGGAAGCCCGCCGTGCGCTGTGGACGGCACCCGGCGACCCGGCGATTCTCGAACGCCTGCAGCGTCTCGGCGAACTGGGCCGGTCCCATCCCGCGCGCCGCGGCGTGTTCCGCTACCGGACCATTGAGGAAGCCAAGCAGGAGAAACACGCTGCGGACGACGCATCTGCCCATGAATCTGAGGCTGATCCGGGCGAATGAATTCGCTGCAATGAGAGCACCACGTCGTGGTCCGCATCACGAAAGGCGGGATTTCGGATCGCTCGCCGCTCAGGATCGCCGCTGTGCCGGGCGGACGTAACGGCCAGTAATCAGTGGCAAATCAGCATAGGTCCTGATGCCGGGAGCAGCCTTACACACCGCGGGAATGGCGTTGATCACGGGCAGAGCAGTGATCACGTTCGTCAGATCGGCCACCTGGGTTCCGGCACCGGGATCATCCATTTTCATGCCGGACGGGGAAAAGGTCACGCGGGTGTGAACAATCGGGTCGCCGTCGACCTCCATGCGGTATCCGTGTATCACGGGCCAGTCGGGCTGCAGATTGTTTCCCGCCTTCCAGACCACGTTAAGGACGATTGCGGGCTCGTCGTCCACCATCCCGCTCAGGTGCACCGCTGGCCGGCGATGGTGCCGGCAGGGACGGCAAATCCGAAGAACGCGCGATCATCCGGGATGGTAGCATATTCGTAGTGGAACCGTTTCTCGGTGATGGGGATGCCGAGCATGTCCGCTACCACCTCAATGCCCTCACCGTAGGTCCCGAGTGCGAGCTGATTGGCCTCAGTGGTGCTCTACACGGCAGCCAAGGTGACAGACGCGAAGCTGCAAGAGGTTCGGGCCAAGATCCGTCAGTTGTTTGTGTGAGCCTGTTGGCGGTCGGCTGTGTTTCGGGGCGGATGGAAATGCCGGATCGAGCTGAAGGCAGAAGTGCTCTGCAAGACGTTGACCCCGATGACCGGGCCGGGACAACGCAGCCGGCGATTCCGTGCATCGAAGCCCGGTATGGTGGCGGCAGGGAGGGATTAGGGCGGGAAGTTGAGAACTCTAGGCGGAGCCACGTCCCCCGCGCCACATCTTTTGGTGCAGAGGCCGAACCCCCGGAGGCGCCCACTTTGGAACCGGACCAATTACCCAATGAATCTATGAAGCTGAGGTTGCACGGCACTTGCATACCACTGCTTCAGTTGCGGTGCCTCACTAGGCCGATAGTACAGCAGCACGCGCCGGATTGCGGCGACCGACCAAAGGACGACGTATGTGGTAACAATTCCGATCTCCGACGGATCTCGAAGAGCAGTGACGGCTGGCTCACCAGATGCAGTTCTTGTTAACTGCCGATTCAGATTCTCTCCGTGGGTTGTCCGGAACCACTCGCTGTAAAGAAGATCGTACTGACCGTCACGCGCCAATATCGATGCCAATTTGCGGCGGCTTTGCGGGCCACCGTATGCCGCAAACCACGGAGGCTCCCAATTCTCCGAGCGCTTCGACTTCAGTTTGTCGAACTCAGCGTTGGCTTCTGTCCAACGCGGCTGCTCAAGCAGATTCTCTAGGCGTTGGATTCTCGCGTCCAAATCAGAAGGAATCTGAGGTTCGAAAAAGAACCCGCCATCGATATCAGACTTGATCTTCTCAGAAAGATTCGTCGTGCTGCCCGGCCTAAGGGAACGGTAAAATGCAAGCCGGCTTCGGATGTCTGAAACGAGGTAGGCGTATCCTCGTCGCTCAGTATCGGTCGTTGTGATGTACTCTATCGTGAGCAAGGCCTCGAATGCTGACCGAAGGGGGAGGCGCGCAGGGATGGGAGCCGATTGCGCAAGCAGTATTTGGACACCGTCCGCCATCTCCAAGAGGTGGTATAACGGACCCAAGATAGCGACATTCTCGTCATGCCCAAGGGGCCGATACGAACAACGCTTGAAAACCTCTAAGCCGTAGTCAACCCACCGACGGTACACGCATTCAGGTCCTATCTTTACCCCCACGTCCGGTGTCCGCTCCCGGGCCGCAGGCCCTACGTACCGCCGAGGACTTCGAGCCCCACGACCCGGCCACGATCCGTGCTCTGTGCCGCACCTCCCTGCGACGCTGAGCACCGCCAGACACGGCTCGCCACCTACGCTGAACCACCCCACGTGGGGTGTGAAGAATACGAAGTAGGCGCCGAAGCTACCTCACGCCAGCGTTCACGAAGTAGAACAAGTACAAGCTTCAAAATCTCTACTCACTCCTTCTGACTGAGCGTCTCGCCTCTCCGACCCCCATTTTGTCTGACACGCGCAACGCTGAGTGGATCACCGCAACCGTCGCAAGTGGATCAGTTCCTGACCGCCGCCGATGGCCCGGTCGATCAAGGTCTCCGCGAATACCTCGTAGACAATGCTCCGCCGTTCGGCGAAGACACATTCGACGGTTTTCGAGGTCGCGTACCGTAAAATCACCCGATAAGCGCCGACACGAAGCCGTGGTAGTCCTGCAATGGTCCCTCGAGCGGTTTCAGATCGCCGACGTCACGCGCCAGATTTCGAAGAGCCCTGCGTAAACGGTGCCTCGGTTCGGGCGCCTGGCTGCGCACGAAATCGATGACCTGCGCTGACAGCCGGACTCGCACGCCGATCAGTCGTCCAGCGCGGAGAGGGGAAGGAACTTCGTTCGGCCCCTGCGGTGCTCCGCAATGGCCTTCATCGCGTCGGGATTGGCGAGGATCTCCATCGTTTCGACAATCGCTTCCATGCGATGGCGCGACACCAGAAAGGCCACGGTCTCGTCCCGCCGCCGGATACGCACCGGCTGACCCTCCTCAGCCTGTTTGATCAACTCCGGAAGCTGGCTCTGTGCCTGACTTACGGAGTACGTAGAAGACATAGCAAAGATACATAGAGCGGATGGCAGGCAACTGCAAGCTGGGGACACAAGGCCATAACTCCGCTCTAAGAAGTGGCCACGCCGCCGAAGAATGCCGGCCGCACGTCCGGAAAGCCTTCTCCGACAGGCTCTTCGTCACCCTGTATCATGATTTGCTGACCAGATTACTTAGAGCGGAGTTGTTCGCCCGTCCGGCGGAGGGAGTGATCGCGCAAACCCTTGCCGTGCAAGGGGTTCGCCGCGGGCTTAGAGCGGAGTTATGGACAAGGAAAAGTCGTACATAGCCCTACGCCGAAGGCGTTCGGCGGCTACCCAGGACTGGGGCTTTCTTCCGAGCATCCCGCGTAGCAGCCTTCTCTCGGCCGCCTATCGACGGATTGCCAGCGTATCCGAGGCGTGGGGCGCTTCCCTCACTCGGCCCGCACAAGCAGAATCGAGTCGTTGCCGATGCGGACGGCTTTGAGGCCGAACAGGGATTCAACTGCTTCAGCGAAGGCACCGGTGTCGCCGGCCTCGAATACGCCGCTGACGCCGAGGTGGGCAACGGCTTTGTCCTGAACGTCGATCTTGATACGCGAGTATCTGTTCATCCGTACGCACGCTTCGGAGAGCGGTTCGTCCTGCAGGATGATCTTGCCACGCCGCCAGGCCGTCACCTTTTCGAGACTCACTTTCCGGCGCGGTTCCACCTGCCTATTCTTCTTGATGATCAATTGCTCACCCGGTGCGAGTTCATGACTTGCCACTACCGCCCGCACGGTGGCGGGGTCCGGCTGCGCAGCAGCCGCCGCCTGCTCCCCCTGGGTCACTATGATGTGGCCCTCGATCAGGGTGATAGACACCTGATCGTCACGGTGCTCGATATTGAAAGCCGTGCCGCGGGCGACGACGGTCTCGTTGCCCACCTTGACCTTGAAGACACGCCTCGGATCCTTGGCAACGTCGAACTGCGCCTGGCCTTCGGACAATTCGACCAGCCGGATATCGGCCGAGTACGCCACGGTAACTCGGCTTTCGGCATCGAGCGTTACGCGGGAATTGTCGGGCAAGGTGAGCGCCCGCGTTTCCCCAACGGCCGTCTCGTAGATCTGGACCCGATCGTACGTTTGCCAGACATCGACGCCCCAAACGAGGAGAACGAGGGATGCTGCTGCCGCCGCAAAACTGGCGGCCCAGCCCATCCACCGGCGGGGTTCTGCCCTGTCATTCCAGCGATCGCGCGCGGCCCTGCACGCCCGCTCCAGCGCATCGCGTCGGGCAACCAGAAACTCAGGCGCGGCGGCGTTGGCGCCGACCGCCGCCCAGGCAGCCGCCACTTTCCGGTAGGCCGATTCGTGCAGAGGATGCTGCGCGCACCACGCCTGGAGCTGCGCATGGGCATCCGATGCGGGGTCCGCGGCACGCAGACGCAGGAACCATTCAGAAGCCTCCTCGAAGAGGCGATTCTCGTCAGAATGGGTCGAGCGGTTGTCGGTATCAAGGGTCATGGCAGGTTCGTGTGCTTCGCCACGGACGCAAGCGCCTTCATCATGTGCTTCTCCACGGCGCTTTGCGAAATACCGTAGAGCTTCGCGATTTCGTGGTACTTCATGTTCTCCAGGCGATGCAGCAAAAAGATATCACGGGTCCGTTCATTGAGCCGTCCGAGCGCGGTCAGCACCGACCGCAGGGTCTCTCTAGCCTGCATGACGCGCTCGGGCGACAGTTCCTCAGCGGAATTCTGCCGCTCGTGGACCTGGGCGTACCGTTCGCTCCGGCTCTTTTCCGCGCGCGCCCGGTCGCGTACGAGATTCCGGGCCACCTGGAACAAGAACGCCCCCGCTGTATGGATGCCCTGCGGGTGCTCCATACGCGCGACCCGCAGGAGGACGTCCTGCGTCATATCCTCGGCTTCCGCCCAATTTCTGACGCGACGCGTGAAATACCGGTTCAAGGCCGCACGGTACCGCCCCGCAAGCTCGGCGATGGAATCCGGCCCCTGCGGCTCTTCAGGGCAGATGCCGCGCGACTGCTCCTTTTCCATCCCCTGGGTCAACTCGGTTCGCTTGTATGACTTCGCGGCCCGGATTTCAAACGGTGACCGCCACGTCACCGTGAACGAAATCCTCACGGTGGTGAACATTGGGCTTGGGAATGCCGATGTCGCCACCTGCTTGACGGGTGACGCGAACAAGGACGGGGCGCTTACTGTCGATGAGATTCTGTCGGCAGTGAACAACGCGTTGAATGCATGCGGCGGCTGACCCGCGCTGTTTCTCTGAATGGACCGCCTGCCGCCGTGTGGTACCGTAATCGAGTCCGACATTCGCCGACCGCCAAACGGGCATACCCACCGGCGACTGCAACGCCGATGGGCATGGTACCGTGGATGAGATCCTCACGATGGGGGATAGGCCATATTAACCGGCTAATTGCCATAATCCCCGCTATCAGACGTTCCCCGCAACGCGGACGTTCCCCGGAAAATTCCGGGCGCCCCCTTATATACGGCTCCCTCCCGACGGTGCCGGGAGGCCGATCGACTTGAGGAACTGAAGGGGCCAGTTGAGCTCCTCCGGAACGGTATCGGCCATCCAGTTGCCATAGTTTCCGTATTTGCTCAAGACACCGAGATCTGTGGC
>Ga0214473_10002914_pt1 | contig 20940 bp, 19 predicted proteins | sample RVTome_7_FD_203509 | JGI IMG/M metagenome (GOLD analysis project Ga0214473, IMG submission 203509) | Soil microbial communities from uranium-contaminated site in the Upper Colorado River Basin, Wyoming, United States - RVT98D197 | ecosystem: Environmental > Terrestrial > Soil > Contaminated >... | reverse complement strand
TTCATGGCTGACCTCCTTCCGGTCAGCCCCAATTTACTCTGTTACAACAACCCGTGCCTAAATGGGGGGCAGTATAGCCGCCTCTCGCTGTGGGTGGAAGTCGGTTTGGACGAAAGGCACTACGATCTGGAATTGATGAAATTCGAGCGGGCGCTGGAGAGATGGGGGGCGATAACCGGGGACCCTTTGTGCGGAAGTATCTTAACGGCCTTGGAGAGGAGGGCGACAACTGGTGCGCCGGCTTCGTGAGTTGGTGCTTCTCCCCGACTGAGGCCGAGGTTCCGTTCAAGTATTCCGTCGGAGCCCGCAACCTGCTCAATCAATTCAAGAGAAAGGGCTGGGCTCACGCACCCGGTAGCGACTATCAGCCATTGCCCGGCGACATCGTGGTGTGGTGGCGTGAGCGGGTCGAAGGGTGGCTGGGCCATGTCGGTTTGGTGCACCAAATCAAGGATGGGATGCTCTACACGATTGAGGGCAATAAGGGCTCGAAGGTCCAAGGGTTTTCGTATGTAAAAAGCCGCATGGATAAGCTTCTGGGGTTTGGGCATGTGCCGGATTAGTCGATGTGGATCCGATGACGTCTCTCAATGCTCATTCGTGCCACTCCGCCAGAGGCGGACAAGCGTCCACCGCGATGAATGCGCACATGTAGACAGCACGTACTTCATTCCACGAATAGAGTTTCGCAGGACGACCTTGCCGGAATCACTTGTGTCGTTGAGAGGGAATTAGACTACGTACTCGTGGATATTCTGCGGGGCCTGCTCGCATCCCCGGCTCTTGGTCCAGTCAATAACTCTCCGCAATCCGTCTTCGAATGAAACCTGCGGCGACCATCCGGTGAGCCGCGTCGCCTCCGAATAATCGCAAAGCAGACGCTCCACCTCCGATTCGCTGGGACGAACACGCCGGTCTTCGCTTTGAACTCGCAAGGACTTACCGAGAATCTGCCCGGTCACGGCAACGACATCGCCTATGCTCGTTTCCACACCCGTCCCCACCTGGATTTCCGTTCCGGGAGGGAGGTTAGGCTCGGCCGCCGCGACAAATGCAGAGACCGTGTCAGAAACATAGAGGAAGTCGCGTGTCGGGTGAACTGAGCCGAGTCGAACAGCATCACTGACCAGCGCTTGACGGACAATCGTCGGGATGACAGCCCGCGGAGACTGACGGGGACCGAATGTATTGAACGGGCGCAGGATCACGGCAGGCAATTCAAATGAACGTGCGTACGACATCACAAGCGCATCAGCGGCAATCTTGGAAGCCGAGTAGGGGGATTGCGCCTGCCTTGGGTGATCAAGCGTGATCGGCACGCGTAGCGCGGTCCCATAGACTTCCGACGTTGACGTGTGGACGAGTCGAGCGACCTGCGACTTTAGACAGGCATTGAGAACATGCAAAGTTCCAACGACGTTCGTCTGCACGTAGTCGGTCGGATTCTGATACGAAAAGGGAATTGCGATCAGGGCGCCGAGGTGGAAGACGGCGGAGCAGCCATCAACCGCACGGGCGACCGCTTCGGGATCTTTCAGGTCGCCCCGCACGACCTCGACATCAATCCGGTCACTCTCGCTCAACTCTGCCAGATGCCCGATACGATTCTGAGAATCATAGCGGAGAAACGCGCGGACATGTGCTCCCTCGACGAGCAATCGCTGAACCAAGTGTGAGCCGATGAAACCGGCCGCGCCGCTGACGAGGACTTTGGCTCCCGCAAGAGTTGGCATATTTACTGTGTCGGCAATTCTAACGCTTCCTGTTCACCAGCGCCGTCGCCCATCCAATAGTCACCAGCGCCAGAACGACCGAGATGAGGACAAGCCGTCCCGCCGCCGCGTCGTCACCGATTTGCACGCGTTGGTAGATCGCCGCCGGGATTGTTTGAGTCAGCCCGGGGATGTTGCCGGCGACGATGACGGTAGCGCCGAATTCTCCAAGTGCGCGTCCAAATGACAGCACAATCCCCGACCACAGCGCGGGTTTGGCCTGCGGCCAGATAATTGTTCGTGCAATCATCCATGGCCCCGCGCCGAATCCGGCCGCGGCAGCAACGAGCCTGTCATCAACATTACCAAATCCAGCAGCGGCGCTTCGTGCCAGAAACGGGAAGGCCACAATCCCCGCGGCGATGATCGCCCCATAGGGTGTGAACGCCGGCGAGCCCCCCAGCGATGCCCAGAGCCCTTCCAGTGGACCTCTTGGCGAGCACAGATAGAGTACACCGAATCCCACAACCACCGGAGGGAGCACCAACGGAAGCGCAATGACTGTTTCCCAAATTGCCCGTCCGCGCAATCGTCCGCGTCCAAGCCACCATCCGACAGCGATGCCGATCGGCAGAATCCAGACAATCGCTCCGACGGCCACCAAGAGTGAAAGACGCACAGCCGACCAATCCGCAGATGTCATGGCTTGTTCTGACGGCCTATGGCCACGGAATCGACAATGAATCCCGCTCTGGAGAAAATGGCAGCGGCATCCTGCCCGTGGAGGAATTGAACGAACTTGCCAACTTTTTCCTCACGGCGGCCCTTCATGACGGCCATTCCGTAGACGATCGGAGGGTGCAGAGAATCGGCGATGGTCTCAACGACACGAACTCTTCCCGTGACGGCGGCATCGCTGGCATAGACAAATCCCACATCGGCAATGCCGAGCCGCACAGCGTTAATGACTCCGCGAACGTCCTCCTGAATGACAAGTTTCGCGCGGATATTGTCGTAGATCCCGAGATGCTGCAAATACGCACTCGCATACCGCCCGGCGGGAGCGGCTTCCGGATCGGCGATGGCGATCTTGCCCACAGTCGGACCATCGAGCGGGCCGAACGCGCGCGTCCGATGATCGAGATCACTCGATGTCACCAAGACCAGACGATTGCGGAGGAATGGTTCCCAACGCAGAACCGGTGAATTCTTCTCCGCGGCGAGACGCTCTATCCAACCGGTATCGGCTGAGAGGAACAGGTCCACGTCGGCCCCAATGCGGATTTGTTGCGCCAATGAGCCGGAGGCCCCATACGCGATCAGAACCGGAGTGCCCGTCGCGGCCATGTAGCGCGACGCCAGACTGTCCAAAGGGCCTCCGAGCGAGGATGCCGCGAAGACGAGGAGGGGCTCCTCGTCTGCAAGACCTTCATGGGTCGCCACCGCGGTGAAGAGAGCGACGACCAGAAACGTGCATCCCAACGATCTCACGAATGTCTCCTCACGCGGATCCCACGCTTTGCTCGCGGAATGACCGGAAACGGTTCATGAACGGCTGTGCATAACGATGATACATCCAAACCGCCGATCCCGCCAACGAACCGCCGATCACCCACCCGCTAACTGTATCGAACGGATAGTGCAGCCCCAGATAGACGCGTGAGTACGAGACCAGGATGGAAACTGCGATCAGAGGCCACAGCCAGCGTCGGTAGAGAAGCCCGAAAAAGATTGCCGCCGCCATCGAATTGGTGGCGTGACTGGACGGGAAGGCGAGTGTTTTGCCGCAGCGATAGAGCAGCCGGACGCCTTCAACGTCGTGGCAGGGGCGCTGCCGTCCGATCAGTGGTTTGAGAAAGTGTGATGACAACTGATCAGTCGCCGCAATCAAGATGATCGCCAGCAGGACGGCCGTGCGCCCTTTGCCGCCGCCGAAGACTGCCAGCGCCAGAAGTCCGCCGATAATGAGTGGCGCCCAGTTGCGTAGTTCGGTGGCGATCGGCATCAGCCAATCGAAGAACGGGTTGGCGGCTCCGGCGTTGAGCTGGAGCAGGAGCCAGACATCGAATCGAGTCAATAGGTCGATCACTGAAGTTTCAGTTCTCCTTCACGCCAATCAATGCCGGTTCGTGCCAGTTTCGCGAGCCGTTCCCGCAACGACGCCACCTGCGAGTTTGGGACTTCGATCTGTCCGTGTGCGCGTTCGTCGTAACGGCCTTCTTGCAAGGTTATACCGAACTCGTCCAGCGCGCGATAGACAATTCCCGTGCGCTCGTGATCGAAATCGATCGAGACGACGCGCACGATCGTCTGGGTGAGGATGCGCGCTTTGACGATGACCGCCTTGGCGGCGTCCGCGTATGCCCGCGCCAACCCGCCCGTCCCCAGCTTGGTCCCACCAAAGTACCGCGAGACCACACAGGTGATGTTCTCAAGCTGAGCGCCCTTGAGTGTGTCGAGAATCGGACGTCCGGCTGTGCCCGATGGCTCACCCGCATCAGAAGATCGCTCCATCAGAGCGTTTGGACGTCCGATGCGGTGCGCCCAGCAGTGATGAGATGCATCAGAATAACGTCGGGAACGCTGGTGCAGGACCGATTCGGCATTACCTTCTGATGCGGAAGGCGCCAAGTGGGCAATGAACTTCGAACCGAGAACCAGTATCGAAATGGTTTCCGGCTCGCCGACTGTGCGGAAAACGTCAGTGGATGCGGCAGGGTCGATTGCCATCGCCGCATAATAATGAAGAGACGGACCAGAGTCAGTCTTCTAAGCCGGGGCGCGGGCCGTTTTGGAGATACGTCGAATCCGGATCAGAAGCCACAAGAGGGCGCACAATCCGACGACCAATGCCAACCCAAACATCGCGACTGCGCCCCACTGGGTGCGAATCCGTTCGGAAAATGGGTCATAGTATGGCGACATTGTCTCGAGACGCCACGATTCGCGCTGCATTAGGAGCCCGAGCATGCCGACCGGCGCCGCGGCAGTCGCGGTCCATTTGGCAAGGGATCCCCTGTCTGTGGCAACGAGGAGAATCCCGGCAATGATGCCAAGCCCGGCGCCGAGGAGCAAGAAGGGACGGTCGAGACTGAGTGTTCCGGGAGATGCGTACGCCGAGGTCAGCGACCACGCCAAGAGTCCCAATCCGCCGACGATTGCTGCCCATCCCGTCCCTCTGGGAATTCCTCCATCGGTGCGCCACTTCCGCCCAAACCATGCGGCCCATGTGCCGGAGCCGATCAATGCCGCGCCGAAGTAGCCGAGCAGGCGGTGCATGGCCGCTATGTGCGAGACATCATGAGCCCAGGGAGTTTCAGACATCGACTTGAGATGATTCAAGGAATAGGTGAAGCCGATGGCGATGATGCTCAGAACGGACAGAAGCCAGAAGAGCTTTCCCGACGGCGATGGGCCACTGTTCCGCATCCAACTCCATTGCGCCAAATAGAGCGCGTAAAATCCGATGAGAAGGTAGCCCACGACCGCCAGCCAGGGGAAGCCGATGCTGATGGAGGACGAATAGAAGTACTTGCCATAGAGAATCTGCACGAACAATAGCGGTGGCACGCCCAATGTGATCGTTAGGGAAAATCCAACGACACCAGCGCGGTGGATGCGCAGCGAGTCATAGAGGCCGCCTGTCCCCCACTCGGCGGCCGCGCGCGTCCACAAGGAAGAGAACAGCAGACCAAGCAATCCGAGATGCAGGACGAAAGTCAGCCCCAACAGAAAGATCATGATTTCCGGCGGAGCCGGCATCGCCATCGGGTCATGTCCGCCAATCATCGTACGTCCTCCCCCGCCGGGGATTCGTGGATTTGATTCCACTTCTCAGTGCGCATGGTCGACAGGAACGCCACAAGGTCTTCGAGGTCCTGATCGTTTCCGGCGAAGGGCGGCATGAAGCCGCGCAGACGGTGCAACTGCCGCGTGTTGTCGCGGATCATTTCCACAGTCCAGTTCTCGGCCAGCGGACGAATTGCGTTGTATCCGTCCACGGCGTGGCAACGCAGGCACTGGACATCGTAAATAATCCGGCCACGCTCGACCGGCGTCAACTGCGCCGGGTCCTTCCCGTGAGCGATCAGAGGCGGTTCGGCAAAGAACCCATCATTCGTGATTTTCTTGATTTCATCGACGGTCAGACCATTCGCATACATGTATTGGTAGACCGTGAACGGCTTGCGGATTCCCTCGCGGACATACTCCATCGAACCGGTCGCGAGCAAGGCGATGCCAGTCAACAACAGCGCTGTCTCCAGATGCACCGATCTCCTGTTCTTGAGCAGCCCCCAGTACGCATAGGCCCCAATCAAGGTCGAGGCGAGAATCCCGAAGGCGAAGAAAAGCGACATGGCGACCGCGCCACCAACCACCAAGCGGCTCGCCGCAGGCGGGGCGGCAAGGAAGTACCACAAGGACACCGGGATCATTAACGCCAACGGCACCAGAAATACCGATCCCTCATTGATCACATGGCGGCGGTCCTCTCCGGACATCCCCTTTTCCATGTTGGCAACCACCGCAATGAAAAGCCCGGCCAGAGACAGAGATGAAATTGTGCGGAGGACCAGCGACGGCCACGATGTCGGATTCAGCCATCCATCCCAGAACGATCCTGTCGAAAGCCAATCTCCGGGAGTGAGCATGAAGGTCAGGATGCCGTTGATGATGAAGAGCGACCCCCACGCCGAGACGGCGTAGATCCAGCCGACTTTCACATGGGTCTTGGGGTCAAGCTTGCCCCAGTAGAAGTAGTAAACATACCCGGAGACGATCTCGACCAGGAAGAACACCCACTCGGTCGCCCAACCCCAAACAAATTGCCGCAGCAAGAGCGAGATTGTTTCGGGTGAGATAAGAGCAACAACGAACCATATGCCGACACCGGTCACCGCTCCGGCGACGAAGGAGAACAGAATCAGAAACCGTGCGTACCGTTCGAGGAAATTGAGCAAGACCTTGTCGTTGCGCCGAAGCGCCCGCGCTTCGAGCCAGGGCGTGGCGATGCCGGCCCCAACAGCGAACTGGGCGATTGTCACATGGATAATCGCCACCACGGCGATCAGGGTGGATGGTCCGAAGATGCCCAGATCAAAGATGGGGTAGTCCATGGGGCCTTTGCGGTCGCCGCTAAATTGTTGACACGGCGCACACTCCAATATCCATGTTCAGACACTGGCGAGGTGTCAAAAGATGATCCCACAGCCCGAAATTCGCAAGAACCGTGTGGCTTCATGCTTGGGCCGAGACAACCGATATTCCATTGGGAGAGAGTCTGATACGACGCCTCGGAAGATTGACAACCGTCGCGAAAGCGTTACATTAGAGATGCGTACTCACCGCGCGGCAAACCATGCGACTGGGTGGCCCGAGTGAGTGAAATGGGTGGTCGCGATCTGCGATCGCGGTCTCCGAAGGAGACTAAGCCCGCTTGATTGGAGTGAATGCTTCATCCAAGGAACTCCTTTTGCATCTTGTTCACATGACCTGCTACTGACCAAATCGAACGTGTAATGTGTGACTTCGTCACACCGCGATCAGAGGGGCGTGTTGCAAAACCCTTCAGTCGCTGGGCGTTTCGTCATCAATCCATGGCGAAGGCGATTGTGATCGTCACGTTTTCGAATTTGAACACAGATTGATCCCTGAATCGCAGAATTGCTCCTATGCGGCTAGCCCAGAACGCACGAACCGACACCATCAGGCGTTTGAAGTTGAGAACCGCCGCGATCAACAGGCTCTGCGCCAGCATGTTGGACAGACCACGCCGCCACGCGCGACGCAAACCGTGCCATTGCTTGGCTTCCGCGAACACACCTTCAATCACCGGAGCGCGTGCCCGATACAGCGCGCGGAAACTGTCTGTCTTTGAATCCGTCCGCAACCTGGCCAGCGACTGATAGTGGGGGCCGACGAGCAGAGTCTTTCGCTCACTCTTCGTGCATCGTGCCTTCAACTCACATCCTGCGCACGCCCTCAGCGATGCGCGATAACGACGACGCCGGCGCTTTGAGCTCTCCGTTCCGATATAGGTCAATGGCTGATCTTGGGGACAGACATATGCATCGCGCGTCGGATCATACACAAAATCATCGACTGTCAATCCATTCGCAGGCCGGTCAGCAACGACGATCCGCTGCGGCGGACTCACCAACCGGACGCCCCGTTCCTCCATCGCCGCCGCGCTCGGACCGTTTGCATACGCCGCGTCCGCACACACAGCCTCCGGCACTTGCTCGATCGCCGCGATCGCCCGGTCCACCGCCTCAACCGCGCCCTCGCTGTCGTGCTGGTTTGCTGGCGTCACAGCGACGCTCAAGATGACGCGTGATGCCCCGTCTACCACCGTCTGCTGCTTGTACCCCGGTTCCCCCTTGTGTCGGCTGTGACGCGCGTCGGGGTCCGCGCAACCCGGACGCTCCGCTTGATCCTTCTGGATATCCGCACGGATCAACGTCGCATCCAGATGAAGAACCTTCCCCTCAATCAGTCCACTCGTCTGGCACTGACGGATGCTCTCGATGAACAAACGGTTGAACATCTCATCGCCAAACCGGTCCAACGCCCGCGACAGACTCGAATGATCCGGCAACGCCTCATCCACCCGGTACCCGATGAACCAGCGATACGCCAAATTCACCTCCGCCTCGTTCATCAACTCCCGCACCGACCGGATCCCCTCCAGCGCCTGCAGAATGAACAGGCGCATCACCACCTCCGGATCCACCGAAGGACGCCCGTTGTCCTGGCAGTACCGCTCCCGCACCGCCTCGTGCACAAAGGACAAATCCAGCACACGATCCAGCTTCCGCAATCGGTGATCCGCCGGGACGAAGTTCTCCAACGGAGGCAAAAGCATCATCTCGTAGCCCAACTTCTCGCGTCTTGTCTGCATGACGCCAAAATCACACATTGCTCACGACCCGCAAGGGTTTTTCAACAGGCCCCAGAGATCGCGGCCACGCACTGTGTATCCGAATTTGTTGTATTTCACCCATGCCACCCGGCCCCCAGCTTGGTCCCACCAAAGTACCGCGAGACCACACAGGTGATGTTCTCAAGCTGAGCGCCCTTGAGTGTGTCGAGAATCGGTCGTCCAGCTGTGCCCGATGGCTCACCCGCATCAGAAGATCGCTCCATCAGAGCGTTTGGACGTCCGATGCGGTGCGCCCAGCAGTGGTGGGAAGCGTCGGGGTAACGCCGGGATCGCTGGTGCAGGACCGATTCGGCATTACCTTCTGATGCGGAAGGCGCTAAGTGGGCGATGAACTTCGAACCGAGAACCAGTATCGAAGCCGTCGACGGCTCGGCGACGGTGCGAACAATGTCCGGGGGTGCGGCAGGGCCGATTGCCATCGCCGCATAATAATGAAGAGACGGACCAGAGTCAGTCTACTATGCTGAGGTGCGGGCCGTTTTAGAGATACGGCGAATCCGGATCAGAACCGGAAAGAGACGCTGAACGTATGGTGGGCCATTGGAGAATGACTGACACAGTTGCCCCCTCCTCCCTGTGACCGAGAAGACCCCATCCGCAATTCATTCTTGACAGATTCCGTCTGGCTGGCTACCAAAGTAGCGATCTTGACCAGACCTGCAATTGAGCGACTGTATGTTAACCAGGTGTCTTGCCAGTCCAAAGGAGGGTGCGCATGGGACGCATTAACGCGGGGCGTGTGATCTTGGGAGGTCTGCTCGCGGGACTTATCATCAACATTGGCGAGTTCATTTTGCACGAACTCGTCTTGAAGGCGCAAGAGGAGGCCGCGATGGCGGCGCTTAATCTCCCTCCACCCGGAGGAAGTGCCATCGCTTGGTTTGTCGCCGGCGGATTCCTTGCCGGCATGCTCACGATCTGGCTCTATGCCGCCGCACGGCCGCGTCTCGGGGCTGGTCCGATGACGGCGGTAAAAATCGGCGTGGTCGTGTGGATTTCCGTGATTTGGGTGCTGGTTGAGTTGCCCTTGGCGGCCGTCATCGGAGCAGTGCCCTACCGGGAATCATGAAAAACACGTTTCCGTGGAATTTGATTCCCAATGGTCGGGAGGGCGAGCCTCCGGGCGAGCCGTAAGCGCATGTCGCGCATCGCGGCTCAGCAGGAGCTTCGCCCTCCCCAAAATGACACATCCAGACACGAACGGTGGTCATGGGCTTTCATCGTTCCCTATCTTAGATGCTCGCAAGCAGACTCATCGATCCCCCTTCATGCGCCGCTATGATCTGATTGTCATTGGCTCGGGCCCGGCGGGACACCACGCCGCCATCCAAGGCGCCAAGCTGGGGCAATCGGTGGCGATCATCGAGCGCCGGGACACTCTTGGCGGGGTCGCTCTCAATGCCGGGACCATACCGAGCAAGACGCTGCGTGAGGCGGTTCTCTATCTCACCGGCTTCCGACAACGAGGGCTCTACGGGGATTCGTACCGCGTCAAAGAAAAGATCACCCTTCCGGATCTCCGTTTCCGCGTCGACCGTGTGATCGCCCATGAGATCAACGTTTTCCGTTCCCACTTCCTCCGCAACGGTGTCGATGTCCTGACGGGTGAAGCATCGTTTCTGAAGCCCGATACGTTCCAAGTCAGTGGCCACGGTGAATCATACGAAGCTCAGGCGGAACGAATCATCATCGCGGTCGGCACTCGCCCGGCACGTCCGGACCACATTCCCTTCGACGGCGAGAAAATTTTCGATACCGATCAGATGTGGGACCTTAAACAGATCCAACTGCCGAAGACGCTGATCATCGTCGGTGGCGGTGTGATCGGCATCGAGTATGCCTGTGCCATGGCCGCACTTGGGGTACAAGTGACGGTGGTTGAGAAGCGGCCGGGAATTCTCGACTTCGTTGACCGGGAGATCGTCGACGCCCTCTGTTATCACATGCGCTCGCTGCGGGCAGTCATCCGTCTGGGTGAAGATGTGACGGGAGTTGTGAAGGATGAAAACGCACGTGTCGTCGCGCGGCTGGCCAGCAACAAGACAATCGTCGCGGATGCGCTGCTCTATGCGGCCGGACGCGTGGGCAACACCGACCGACTCAATCTCGCGGCGGCGGGATTGACTGCGGACGACCGGGGACGATTACCGGTCGATGGACAGTACCGAACTGCCGTACAACACATCTACGCCGCCGGGGATGTGATCGGTTTCCCTTCGCTGGCTTCGACCTCCATGGAACAGGGGCGGTTGGCAGCGTGCGCCGCGTTCGGCAGGGACTGTGTCTCGATGTCGCATCTGTTTCCCTACGGCATCTATACGATCCCGGAAATCTCTTACGTCGGCAAGAACGAAGAGCAGCTTACGCGTGATTTAATTCCCTACGAGGTCGGCGTCGCTCAGTACCGTGAGATAGCCCGGGGACAGATCATTGGCGATGAGACTGGATTCCTGAAACTGCTATTCCATCAGAAGACCAAGCGGCTTCTGGGTGTGCACATCATCGGAGAAGGTGCCACCGAACTGATCCACGTCGGTCAGATGGTGCTTGCACACGAGGGTACCATCGACACATTCGTGAACTCCGTTTTCAATTACCCCACCCTGGCGGAGTGTTACAAAGTGGCGGCTCTGACGGGTATCAACAAATTGTCAGCGCTGCCCAAGGGTTGGGATGAACCAGCCGGTCCCCGCGGATCAGACAATCCTGCCTGACCTACGGCTACTGTACGCTGCGACTGTTCATTATTCACCCTCGCATGCACCTCCGTCTTCGCCTGACACGGCTCGATAATCTTACCCATGGCGGATGTTTGACGTTCACGTAATCTGGCCGAGTCAGCCGAACGATCCATTGATACGTGCGGGACGCTTGTTAAGTGCAGTTGGTACTGGAAAGCATCATGGCAGGATCACCGCGTTTCTATAGACGCGCATGGGAATGGTCGATAGTTCCTTGGGGGGACAGTACGATGCGACACCCTGGAGATTGACAACTGTCGCGAAAGCGTTACATTAGAGACGCGTACTCACCGCGCGGCAAACCATGCGTGAATTCTCAAGACGATTTCTTCTGCCCGTGCTCGTCGTCTGTCTGGCAGGCGATGCGTCGGCACAGTTTACCAAAGAGTATACCCCTTGGCCGGTTGTGGCCAATGGCGATACACTGGAGCTGCCGTTTTGGGGCGGAGTCAACAGCCCCAAACCATCACTGGTCGATTTTGATGGTGACGGGCTGGTCGATCTAATGATCGGGGAGACGCGCGGGAAAGTTGCCTACCTACGCAACACGGGGACGATCTCGGCTCCCGTGTGGACGCCGATCGCCGCACGGATCGGCGGTGTCAACACCCGGACCTGGCACCGGTTCTGTGATATTGATGCCGACGGCGATCTCGATTTGTTCTGCGATGCCGGCAATCTGATGACCGCGTATTATCGCAATGAGTCGGGCGGGTCAAACATCATCCTGACCTTTGTCAAAGACAACTTTGGCGACTTCGAAACGGGAGTAAATAACACCGGCGATTTCGCCGATCTGGACGCGGACAACGATTTTGACTTTTTCCTCGGATCGGTCACGGGCGAGTTGTGGCAATATCGTAATGATGGCGACGCGACAGACCCTGTCTATGTCGTTGGTTCTTCATTCTACGACAGCGTCTTCGCGTTTCCCGGCGGGCTGAAAAGCGATACCAAGGAGCCGCAGCACGGATTCTCGACGATTACTTTCGCCGATCATGATGCCGACGGTGACGGTGACCTGTTCTGGGGTGACATCAACAACAACAGCGCCTATCTCTTCGCCAATCTCGGGACACCGTCATTGTCCGATCTCACCAAGGTTACCGAGTTCTACCTGCCGGTCACGACCTTCGGGTTGAATCACACCGCATTCGCCGACCTTGATGCTGATAACGACATCGACATGATCGTCGGAGCCGCCAATGGCAACGATATCAACAATCTTCTCTTGCTTCGCAACAGCGGCACCGCCACGACATCGAACTATGTGGTCGAAGACTCCAACGTAATTCATGGAATCGATGTTGGCAGCTACGCCATCCCGGCGCTTGGCGATCTTGACGGTGATGGCGACCGTGATCTCTTGATCGGGCGTGGCGATGGGCGCCTCTCGCATTATCAGAACGTTGGGACTGCAACAGCGCCGAGCTTCGCCCTGACAAGCAACTTCTATAAGTCGATTGATGTTGGATTGTCGGCGTCTCCGTCGTTGGTGGACTGGGACGCAGACGGCGATCTGGACCTGCTGATCGGAAATGAAGCGGGGAAAATTGAGTATTGGCGGAATCAGGGATCCGCCGCGAACTTCGCGCCCGCGTTGGCCAGCAGCCAGCTCGGCGGGATTCAAGTCGATATTCTGGCTGTTTCCTGTCCGGTCGATTGGGACGAGGATGGGCTCGTGGATTTGGTTGTCGGCGAGTGGGACTTCAACGGTTTCGCCAATGTCCTGCTCTATGAGAACATCGGCGCCCCGGGATCACCGTCGCTGGCGTTGGTCACGAACCGTCTGCTAAAACGTGTGCCCCGTGACTTCGCGATCCCGACCGCTTACGATTGGGATTGCGATGGCAAGAAAGATCTGATTCTCGGCGGACGCGCCTTCGGCGCTACGCTCTACAAGAACACGACGGCAGCGGGCACATTTCCCGATTCGCTCACTCTCGTTCCGCAGCCGGATTTGCTGCCGTGGAGCGACGACGGATATCGCCTATCGGTGGCCTTTGCTGATATCGACGGCGATTTGTTGCGGGATGCGTTTGTCGGCGAGGAGGATGGCGGCATCAACTTCTATCGCCGTGAAGCTTCATCGTGCAGCTGTCCCTCGCACGGCGATCCTGATGGCGATGGCGTCCCGAGCGTCATCGACGTTGTGATCACTGTCAGCATCGCCTTCCGTGGTTTCTCAAACTTGGCCGATGTGGAATGCTGCCCCCACAGAAGCCGCGTGGACCACAACTGTGACTGCCAGGTGGATGTGTTGGATGTGGTCACAATCGTGAATGCGGCGTTCCGCGGGGGCGCCTTCCCCTGCGATCCCTGTATTAACGGCAATCAGTGCCTGCGGTGATTGATACTCAGAGGTAGTTCAACACCAAATCGAAATCCGGCTTTGACGGTATCGGAATCGCCCCTTCAGCAATGGCCTCCTGGGAGGCCTTGCCGGTGTCGTGGGCGACCAGAAAGACGGGCATGGCCAGATCGCCCGCCCGACGGATCGCTTCCATCGAGCCCCGCGTATCCTCGTGCAGACGCACCACGACGACGGCATCGGCCAAGGCGACGATGATTCGGTTGCGGAAGACCAGGCGCGGTTTAGTGAGGGCGGCGCGTGGCGGATATTCCGTGATGAGTGCGCCCGATTTCTCGATCGCCTCAGCCAACCCTCGGTGCTCCGGGGGATAGATGTTGTCGAATCCAGCCCCCAGTACGGCGCAGGTCTGCCCACCACCGGCCAGTGATCCTGTGTGAGCTCCACCGTCGATGCCGCGGGCCAATCCCGACACTACAGTCACGTGTCGTTCGGCGAATCCCTTTCCCCATCGAACGGCTTCCGCGATACCCTCCGCATCGGCCTGATGGGTACCGACTACAGCAACCGTGCGTGTGCCATCGGCGGGAAGTGTTCCTCGCACATACACGATGCTCGGTGGATCAGGCAGGCCAAGCAAGCGATGCGGATAATCCTCAGCGGTGATTGGGATGGGGGTTGTCCCCTGATCGATCATAAGTTCCAAGTCATCGACAAGAGCGTCGGTGAGATTGCGCGCCCCGTCCAGACGCTCGAAATCGTCTTCATCAAGGTGCGCGACCTGGGCAATCTCGGGTGTGCCCGCCTCCCAGATCGATTTGGGATCGCCAAAATGAGCAATCAGCCCCGCGACCGCTTTTGGCCCAAGGCGGGCCTCGGTTGTCAGGGCGTAAAGGATTGCCAGATCGCGTGAGACCGTGAGCGCCATATTATTCCATCCAAGCGAAGCATACAACCTCGGCCCCGGCATGGCGCAATAACTTTGAGAGCGCCGTCATCGTTTTCCCTTTCTCCCAACGCCAATCGATCAAGAGGATGCGTTTGTTGAAGACTGATTCGGGGCGGGTCAGCCGGTAGAGATCACCCCACGGAACCGGCAATTTTCGCAGGAGGTCGGCGTGGTCGTTGAGCGGGGCGGAGCCGACGAGCAAATCGGGTCGGAAAGCAGCGCCCAAGCGACGCGACAACCGCTCGCCTGCCCATTCCACGGCATTGACCGGCCGAAAAATCTGCGGCGGCGGTACAAGAATGAGGATGTCGAAGTGGGACGATGACAGAGAATCAAGAAAGCGACCAGCGAGGTCCACCAACCGCGAGCCGCAATCGTATTCCGCATTCGCCTCGAAACGGTACGCCTGCGCCCCGATCACTGTTCGCCGGTGCGGCCATCGCATTCCAAATTCTCTGTCCAACACCCATCCCTTCAGGATCTCACCGCTCTTCTCTCTGCCTGGCGACAGCGGGAGGGAGTCAAAATCGTCCGGCGGAGGCCACGATTCTGGATCGGGCGCCAGCCCGAGAAGATGGCGGTTAACGAATCGCTGCATCCTTTCTCTCAGCCGACCGATGACTGGCATTTCATTCGATGACACGGTTGTTCTCAGAAGATTTCGGCAGTGAAGACTTCGAGGGTCGTCGCGGGGTCTTTCCATGCCTCTGGCTCAAGGCCGGCTTTGACGCAGGCTTCTGACAGAAATGTCTCTCGATTCCAATCGTGTTCGATAGGCACCTGCGGCAAAAGCACGCCGGACAGATGTCCCCACGATACGACGAGGCCATGACGTCCCACCAGCACCAGATCGGGATCGGTGATCGTTTTGAGTGGCGACAGAACGGTGATTTCAATTTCCAAACGGTCGACTTCTTTGGGCTCGACCGGAATAAAACGATGATCACGCAGAGCGGCTGATTCGGCCATTTCCCAGACCGCTTCTATGAGGGGCTTGAACGGGCGCACATATCCGACGCATCCACGCAACTCGCCACGTTGTTTCAATGTGACGAACACACCGCGCTTCTCACGCAATCGCGGTGTGGGGGCCTCGGGACAGGCGATGTTGGCGCCCTTCACGGCATGTTCAAGCGAGCGAAGCACGGTTGTACGGAGCAGCTCACGCTCCCAGGTATTCAAGGATTGATCGGAACCGAAGGTGCTGTGGTCGGTGATGTCGTGCTGATCGGGTGCATTGTCCGAGAGCGCATATTCACGATTCGAAGACGCCTCGACGCCGCGGTAGAAAACAGCGGATAGGTAGCCGACGATGTACCCTTTCTTCTCGCCGGTGACGTCGGCGGAATTGCTCTGCGCCAGGATCCGCGCTCCGTCGGCGCCCATGGCCTGTGCCGCCAGCATCGCCGCCGTGATGGGGCCGCCGCCACAGGCCTCGCAGGCGCCGTCGGAATAAAGGTCGTAAAAATCATCAGGCGAAAATCTTGCGATGGCGTCCGCCGCCGTTGCATCAAGACGGCGCGTGGTCGGATAGTCATGGCCATGCGCGAGATCTGACGATGCGACGACCAGTGTTCGTCCAAGCTTGGCGTGGCGTCCGATCAGCCCACCAAGCCGCTTCGCCGTCGGGTACTCTTGATCGCCCATCACGATGGGCACGAGAGAGAATCGGCCCAACACGATCTGCAGAAATGGCAGATGCACTTCGAGCCCATGTTCGTAACCGCCGCCGATCGCCTCATGACCGATGTCGGAGAGAGCAATCAGTGGATCGGTTTCGGTCAATCGTCCACAGAATTCCAGATCGACAGGAATGTCGCCGAGAGGGGTCCGGTAGGCGCCGCCGGAGTAGACCGAACAACCGCGAAAGAAGACGCGGTGTGACGGCGAGATCACAACGACGGTGCTGAAGGACAGTCCCTCAAGTTGCTTATAGCCGGCTGCCGCGATCGCGCCGGAGTAGTCGTATCCGGCATGCGGACAGACCAGCGCCGCGATGGGTCCCGGCAGTATCTCGCGCTTGGCCTCGGCGAACAGACGTGCGATTCGTTGGGTGAGAATCACCGGATTCTCCGGATAGAATCCGTCCTCCCCGGCCATGCGGTGCGTGCGAACACGCGTGGGATCAGAAGCTGTTCTCATATCGTTGCGTACTCCAACTCTGTCAGACAAGTAAATATACACATGGAATCGGATGAATGAGCATCTTCCAATCATACCCCGCCGAGGCAATGTTGTCTCACCTAATGCCATGACTGCCAATGCGTTGCCGCAAGCGGTGGAATCGAGAGATTGTGGATCGGTTTTCCTCAACTAACAAATCGGTATTGCGTATCATTCCCTGAGTCGAGCCATGAATCAGGACTGACAATGGATTCCGTGCTGTTCTCCGGCAAAACGGTGGGTCTGGGCGCATCTGTATCCGTTGCGGGAACCGCCATGAGATGAATCCGTTCTGGTAGATCGCAAGGCACAAGAGGAGGAAAGACGCAGTGAATGGTTTGAAAACATTGATGCTCTTGACAGCGCTCACAGTGCTGTTCGTGGCCATTGGCTATTTGGTCGGCGGTCAGAGCGGGATGATCATTGCTTTCGGTATTGCCGTGGTCATGAATTTTGTGTCGTACTGGTTCTCCGACAAGATTGTGCTCTCGATGTACAAGGCGCAGCAGGTTGAGGAGAAGGATGCGCCGCGCCTGCATGCCATGGTGCAGCGTCTGGCGACCCAAGCGGGCCTGCCGATGCCGCGTGTGTACATCATCCCCAACAATTCGCCGAACGCGTTTGCGACCGGACGCAACCCTGCCAATGGCGTGGTTGCGTTCACGCAGGGCATTCTTGATTTGCTGTCTGAGGACGAGTTGGAAGGTGTGACCGCGCACGAATTGGCGCACATCAAGAACCGTGACATTCTGACTCAAACCATTGCCGCGACGATTGCCGGCGCGATTGGCATGCTGGCCAGCATGGCGCAGTGGGGAGCGATCTTTGGCGGCATGGGCGGACGCAATGACCGCGAGGGCGGTGGCAATGTGATCGGCTTGCTCGCTATGGCGATTGTGGCGCCGATTGCGGCCATGTTTGTGCAGATGGCCATTTCACGCTCGCGTGAGTACGCCGCCGATTCCACCGGCGCTCAGATCTCGGGGAAGCCATTGTCGCTGGCGAATGCCCTGCGCAAGCTTCACGCCGGCGCCGAACGTCGCCCGATGAATGCCAATCCCGCAACCGCACACATGTTCATCGTCAATCCCCTGTCCGGCCGTTCGCTCATGCATCTTTTCTCGACGCACCCGCCGGTTGAGGAGCGCATCGCCCGTCTCGAGGGTATGATTTACAAAGTCTGAGGATTCATCCCTTAATGAAGGGCAGGGGCGTGCGTCTGTACGCCCCTGTTTTCTATCATGGCTGTCTCTTGTTCGCATCGAAGATCATGCCGACATTGCATCTGGTGATCATTCTATGATGACTCAGATAGGCGTAGAAGTTCTCCTGATCGGGGTGCTGATTTTGCTCAACGGTTTCTTTGCCGGGGCGGAAGCGGCCCTGATCGCCGTTCGCCGTTCGAACGTCAACGAGCTGGCGCGGACCAAGGGCGCCGCCGGACGCGCTCTGAAATCGCTCAAGGACAAGCCGGAAACGTTTCTGGCGACGGTGCAGGTCGGCGTTACCGTCGTGGGGACTCTGGCGTCTGTGGTTTCCGGCGCCACGGTCGTTGAGGCGCTTGCTCCGCGTATCGCGGCTTCGCCTTGGCGGTTTGCCCAGCGTTGGCCCGAGCAGATCGCCATCGCCATCGTTGTGGTGGTCATCGCTTTCGCGTCACTCGTCTTTGGTGAACTGGTCCCGAAGTATCTGGCGATGGCGCGTCCGGAGAAAATGGCGCTCTCTGTCGCGAGGCCCATCGCTTGGTTTGCTGCCGCCGGCAAGCCCTTGGTCGCTTTGCTGACGCATGTCTCACGCTTTGTCGCGCGGCTCCTCGGCGTCCATCCCTCTGAGCATAATCAGCCGGTGTCCGATCAGGAGATCCGGATGCTGGCGATTGAGGGCTCCTTGCATGGCACCATCGACGATGTTGAACGCGAACTCATTCATCAGGCGCTGGATTTCTCCGATACCACGGCTCGCCAAGTGATGACGCCGCGTCCAGACGTTGTCGGAATCGACACCAACTGGGAGATCGCCGAGGTCCTGCAGACAATTCGCGAAGAAGGGTACTCGCGTTATCCCACCTACAACGGAACGATCGACAGAATCGGGGGAGCGATCTACACCAAAGACGTCATCCACTTGATGACCGAAGGATCACCGGTCATCCTCGATGACTTGGTGCGTCCGGTCTTGTTCGTGCCGGATTCGATGGTGATTTCAGAAGTGCTTGCCAAGTTTCAGAAGGAGCGACGCCATCTGGCGGTCGTGCTCGATGAGTTCGGCGGCACAGCGGGGCTGATCACGCTGGAAGATATCTTGGAAGAAATCGTCGGCGACATCCGCGACGAGTACGACATCGACGAACAGGCGGAATTCCGCATGTTGCCTGACGGCAGCGCGCTGGCAGCCGGCGGCATGCCGATCATCGACTTCAATGAGGAATTCGGCGTGACCCTTTCGACCGATCTGGCGGATACGCTTGCGGGTCTGTTCACGGCCACGATCGATCGTCTCCCCCGCAAAGGAGATCACATCAAAGTCGATGGTGTCCGGCTTGATGTTGCCACGCTAAAGGGGCGACGGATCATACTTTTGCGCGCCCGCAAACTGACCCCGGCATCTAACTGAACCTTAGAGCGTCTGCCAGAATGAGGCGCAACCGCCCGGTGGGGCGGGCTTTCGGGGCGCGTTGAAAAAGCCGGAGCGTCGAATGGTACGGGTCAGCCCTTGGCGGACAAGACTTTGCACCGTTAGCCCAAGGGCTGACAAGCACGGCAGGGAGTTTCTTAACACGCCCCTTCAGCCTGCGTCCGCATGCGAAGATCGCGACCTCTTTCCACACGCCTCACTGAAACTGGTACCGGGAGAACATTCAATCGAAATTACACAGAACTCTTGACGCTACCGGAATGAAGGTAATGGGCCATTTTGACTTGGTAATGACGATGAGGCAGCGCCTGAACGTAGTGCCGATACGCGGGCTCCCTCTCTGTCATCGACGCAAAGAGCGCGTCGCCGAAGGTCCTGTAAGGGCTGACATCTCCCCCGGAGGGGGAGAGGAAAGCCTTCACCTCTCCCTCTGGGAGAGGTCGTTCGTCCGCCGCGGCGGACGAACGGGTGAGGGGGGCCGCGTCGATGGCCACAGGTCAGACTGACCCACTACCGGAGTGAACATCAGTTTGTGTTCAGGGTCGACATTGCGTATATTGCATTGTTTTGATCAAAGGTCACTGCAACCGTCATGCCCGGTTTGCCCTTTTCCGATCAAGACCCAGATGTTACGAATTGATCCGGCCACTCCGATCAATATAGGAGAGGCAGAGATGTAAAGACAGTTATCACAGACAGGACCGGCAGAGGACAGATGACAAGCGCCACACACATTCGCAATCTCGCGATCATCGCGCACATTGATCACGGCAAAACAACGCTGATCGATTCGATCTTCAGCGCCGCGCATGTTTTCCGTGACAATGAGCAGGTGGCGAAGCGCCTGATGGACAACAATGAGCTCGAGCGCGAACGTGGGATCACCATCCGCGCGAAGCATTGTACGGTCAATTGGGGCGATTATCTGATCAACATCATCGACACCCCCGGCCACGCCGACTTCTCAGGGGAGGTCGAGCGGGTGCTGTCGATGGTTGACTCGGTTCTCCTCTTGGTCGATGCCAACGAAGGGCCAATGCCGCAGACGCGTTATGTCCTGATGCGCGCGCTGCGTTTGGGGTTGCGTCCCATTGTCATCATCAACAAGGTCGACCGTCCCAATGCCCAACCCGATATGACGCTGAACAAGACGTTTGATCTCTTCATCGAACTCGGCGCCACTGACGCGCAGGCCCACTTCCCCGTTCTCTATGGTTCGGGGTTGGCGGGATGGCTGGTACGCGATTTGACGGATGATTCGCACGAGAAGGGCATTGGGGCCCTCTTTGAGACAATTATCGAGCATGTGCCTGCACCCAAAGTTGATCCTGACGCGCCCTTCCTGATGCAAATCAGCACCCTCGCCTGGAGCGACTACATCGGCCAGATCGGCTGCGGGCGTGTTCTTAACGGTTCTCTCGCATTGGGCGGCGAGTTTGTCCGCACGGTCACCCGTTGGCGTGATTCAGGCAATCAGGATGCCGGCT
>Ga0214473_10002913_pt1 | contig 20947 bp, 17 predicted proteins | sample RVTome_7_FD_203509 | JGI IMG/M metagenome (GOLD analysis project Ga0214473, IMG submission 203509) | Soil microbial communities from uranium-contaminated site in the Upper Colorado River Basin, Wyoming, United States - RVT98D197 | ecosystem: Environmental > Terrestrial > Soil > Contaminated >... | reverse complement strand
GCGGCGCAAGAAACCACGGCAACAAGGACGAAGGCTGCGAGAAGAACCATGTTTCTTTTCACTCGGCATGTCGCGCTCCCAGCACTATGCTGCGTTTTTCATTCTCAGCGTGGGGTGAATTCTTTTCCCATGTGAATTAATGCATATTAAAAATAAGAGGGGAAGCTAAGGAGTTGCTATTTACGATACTAGGATACGGCAGCGGTGTTAAATGGGTCTTAGGTAGATGGCTAATTGCGCTTTTGACACTTTAAGGTCGATCCCGCTTTCTGAGCAACATGCAGCGCCTTTTTCCAACGCAGAAATCGCTAACGTATTTCTCGCGCTTCCAAACATCGCGGGTTTCACGCCGAGGATTTGTTCGCTGGCTTCCTTGCTTAATTCGATTTCGAGGTGGGTCACTTTCCACTCTTCAGCATCCACAATTACGTCCTTGATTTTGCCTACGTTGAAATGTCCTTCAGCGTACACGGTTTTGTCAATTAATTCGTTATATTTCACGTTGTATCGCCCTTCCCAATATATTCTATTTTACTTGTAAGCTTATAAAACTTGTTTGAATCGGACATAACTATGTAGCAAAATAACTTGTGCCTCTAGCAACGTGCAGTTTTATCGGCAACTACCCTTCTTCTTCTTACTAAGTACGTGATGTTCATCACCAGTGACAAACCAACAAGAACGCCTTCCACAAAATCTGTAACTGCGAAGCCCACGTACTCAAAGTGCAGAAACCGACCAACCAATATGCCTAAAGCCATAGATATCATGCCTACAGCTGAAATGGTTTCATCTTTAAGACGCATCTCTCTCACACTCTTGGCTATGCTTTAGGCTGTTAAAATTTATAGGACTTTTCAATTAGGCTTACAAATCGTGCAAGTAAGAAAATTATTAAAAAAGAAAGGGGAATTTAGTTCTTCTCCCAACATCAGGTACGGGTTATCAGGTTGGCGGTGGCGGCGGCGGTCCTCGACCGAGTTCGTTTATCGGACCGAACGAGATTAGCAGCATAATACCCGGAAGAACACCTGCGAAGATGAGCGCTAGTATTGCCCACATCATGTTGTTAAGAGACTTCAATGTAGCTACGTCGCCGGTGTTAACTGCAGTGTACATTTTGCGTATTCTCGTGAAGAAGATAAACATAGAGAATACTGCGAAGACTAAGAGGATGACGCCCGTAATTAGTAAGCCCGTAGCATAGCCAGCTAAATATTGGCCCCAGATGCCGTAGCTGCCTGACCAAGTTGCCCAAGAAACAATCTCCAATATTCCTCCGAGCGCGAAACCGATCATAGCGATGATGTTGAAGATGAAAGCAATCAGCATATATGTCTTGAGGCTTGCGAGTTTGCTAGAGTCTGTTGACATTTTCCTATCTCCCTTTTAATTCATCATTCATTGCAACTTGTTATTAATACTTTCTATCAAGGCAAAACGCACGCGCAGAAGCCGTGTACAGTCTCTTTTCTTTTGTTTTCAGAGCATTCAGGATTGATGTAAAATTGTTTTGAGGTATATGTTGCCCATTTTCGCGGGCAGCAACCTCTTCCTTGCATCACTTGTTCAGCACATTTTTAGGAAAGTAAACCAGCCTGCTTTAGCTCTTTCAGCGTGATTTTTCCCGAATGCAAAGCCGTGGCAACTAAAACGCCGAACACGCCCACAGTTCGTAATTCCACCAAATCGGCGATTCCTCGCACTCCTCCGCCGACAAACACCTTAACCTTTCGATTTTTCAATATTTCTGTCAGAAGGGGCATGTTTACTCCTTCGCCGCTGCCCACTCTAGCTAAATCCAACATGATAATTTGCTCTACACCTATTTCCTGAATCTCCCGCAGAATATCCACTGGATTGCCGAGGTTGCCAAGTTCAAACCCGCTAAGCACTTTTTCACCTTTCAAGTCGAGGCTGACGACAACTTGCTCTTTTCCGAGAGATTTAACTACCTCTCTGACAAAGCTAAAACTGGGCAACGTTTCTGTTCCAATTACAACCTTTGAAACATGACTCTTCAACAGTTTTTCTGCTCTTTCAAGATCCGCTATTCCCGCATCCACCATCAGGCTGAGTCCAGTTGTGTCCGCTATCTGTTTCAGAATGGAAAAATTCGGGTGCCCGCCCATAATTGCATCCAAGTCTGCGATGTAGAGTTCGCTGAAGCCAAGCGCCTTAAATGCTGAGGCAACATCCAAGGGGTCTGTAGATGTGCATAATATGCTTTTGAGCGGTTGGTACTCGCTTCTTCTGCCTCTAACAGCGTGAACCGTAATGCCGCTTAAAATATCAATGACTGGAATTATCTTCAATGTATTATTCCCCTTCTGCTCTGTAAATGGCAATTCGCACTTTTATTCTAAATTCATTTACTTTAAATAAGGTTTTATGCATTTGTTAAGACACACGACTCCCCATTAAACGCTAATGAACGAGGCACAGAGAAAACGAACAAAAAAACTGCTACGCTTTGGACAGCTTTTGTTCTGCTCTTAATATTTACAGCGTTCTCTGCGCTCATGTTTAACCCAACAAGAGCCAACGCGGAAACCCCCGCTTTAGCCAGCTCGGAACAAAATGATTCTTTCACGCCCACAGTTTGGAAGCCAGAATGGATTGACGAAAACAACAACAGCGTAGCAGACAGTCTTGACCAAGAAATTAATGATAGAATAGCAAACGGCACAGCGCAAGATTACGTGAACGTTACTGTCATGCTGAACACTGCGCCAACCACACAAGACGCAGCTTATTTCGTGTCATCAGGCGGATACTTAACAACGCCAGCGTGGACAGAAGCCACCTATGGCTTCGGCGGCATGATACCATACAGCTCCATTACACTGTTCACTCAGCAATGCTCCAACGTGCTACTGGTTGAGAAAGAAGCAGTTGGCAAAGCAACTCTTGCGTACGCAACGCAGCAAGTGGGCGCCAGAACCTACGTGTGGAACACTCTGGGGCTTCAAGGAGACCCAAACGCTTCAACCGCCATAGTAGACACAGGCATAGACGCTTCACACGCAGACTTCTCGCCTGGATACGGCAACCGAGACTTTTCCAAGAAAATAGTCGGATGGAATGACCAAGTAGGCTCCAGTACTTCGCCAATTGATAACGATGGACACGGCTCGCATGTTGCTGGGCTGACCGCGGGAGACGGATTCTTCAGCGTGGACGCCTCGGGCTACGCCACAGCCACTTATGGAAGCAACCTTTCCGGAGGAGGTGAATGGTTCGGTGGCGGTATGATGGTGAACAAAACGGGCGCGATAACAATTACTGTGAAGTGGGCACGAACTGGTACAGCCAGTCTATCCTCGCTTCGACTCTACTATGGTGACAAAACGCTCAACACAGGGTCTTGGACTCAAGTAGCTTCAGTGAACACGCCCAACCAAAACACCTTTTACTCGTTAACCTACAATGTCGCTTCAACTCCCGCAGGCGGCTACAACATGTATCACATAACATTGCCGATAACAGGAACAGGTAATCTATACGTCACCTACACGGTGTCATGGCCTTACATGCCGCCGTCAGATGGTTTTTCGGCTTGGACAGGCGTAGCGCCGCAGTCAAAGCTTGTAGGAGTCAAAGTTTTGCCTGGAACAAACATTGAACTAGTTAGCGGCATAAACTGGATAATCGCAAACAGAATGACCTATCACATAACTGTCGCCAGCATGAGCATAGGCTTTGACTCTGAGCTATCTTCGGTGAATTCAGCCGTGTTGAACTTGGTAAATAGCGGCGTCACAGTCGTTGTTTCAGCAGGAAACGACGAATCAGGAGGAAACCATGTATATTCACCTGCTTCCGTGGACGAAGTCATCACTGTAGCAGCTATGAACCAATTCGACAACATAGCCAGCTACAGCAGCCAAGGCGGAACCTCAGGATACACAGGCAACACAATCAAACCTGACATCACTGCGCCAGGCGGCAGCAACTATGCTGTGCCCTTGTTCAGCGCGGACTCGAACAACAACGATGCAGATGGCTGGTTCACAGATATTCAGGCTAACGATTCCGCCCCAATGCAAGGGACCTCAATGTCTGCACCCGTCATTTCTGGCTGCGCCCAAATCGTAATCCAAGCCATGGGCGGATACGCCAAATGGAACTGGACACGCAACCAAGCCTTACAGCCCAAAATGCTTCTATTAATGACAGCAACTGAAACATACCCTAAACTCCGAGAAGACGAGTCAGCATCCACATCACCGACTCTTAACCGTGGAGGAAAAGATGTTCACGAAGGCTACGGCAGAGTAAACTTGGATGCAGCCGTAGACGCTGCCTTAAGTTCGTATACTGTCGGAAGTGTGGTGACGGATACGTTGGGCATGCCGCCGACGCTCGCGGACATTTCAGTTCTCGGCCAAAGACTCGCATGGGCAAGAAACGTCCAACTTGCCGCGGGCAACCCATACAGCTTCAGCCTCAACGTGCCCGCTGGAGCGGATTACGATTTATACCTTTACAATTCAACTGGCACCGCTTACGGCGAGCCTGTAATAGCGGCGAAAAGCATCAACGCGACTACTGGCGGCATTGAACAGTTTTGGGTAACAGCTCCGTACACTGGAACATACTACTTAGTCGTGAAGAGGGCTACAGAAACCACGGGAAGCGGCGCTTTCACATTATCAAGTCAAGGCGGAGCCACAGTAACCGTGACGTTAAACACTCCTGGGCTTCCCAACGCAGCCAATGTGGTGCATTATGTGCAGGGCGGCATCTCCAAAACAGGCAACATCGTAGCGAATACTTTTTCAGACTACGTTGATGTAGGAACAACACTGACAATTGACAACACTATACCCGTTTCTGGCACACAACGCTACATCACAGCAGACACGGCATCCTTCATAATACAGACAAGTGGCGCCTTCACAGTTACCTACAAAACGCAATATTACATCGCAGTCGACAGCAGCCACGGCGCTCCAACCGTTTCGCAGTGGATAGACCAAGGCAGCAGCTTTACAGTTTCAGTGACAAGTCCAGCTGAGATGATAATAGGCGACCAGCAGTGGGTCTGCACAGGCTACAGTCTCGATGGAGGCTCAGCCAACTCGGGCACCAGCTACACTTTCCTCAACGTGCAAGCATCACATACGATAACGTTTAACTGGAAAAAGCAATTCTGGATTCAGGTTAACAGTGCACACGGCTCGCCTACTGCCTCAGCGTGGGCTGACCAAGGCGGCGACTTCGCAGTCTCAGTTACCAGCCCAGCAGAAGTCACAGCCAACACCAGCCGTTGGATTTGCACAGGCTACCGCGTTGACGGAGGCAGCCCTGCCGCTGGGACAGCTTACATTTTCAGCAGCGTACAAACAGCGCACGCCATAGAATTTAACTGGACTAGACAGTTTTACTTGACTGTGAATTCAGCTTACGGTTCGGTTAGCGGAAGCGGATGGTACGATTCAGGCGCTACAGCGAACGCGGTTCTATCCGCTGGAATCGTTTCAAGCGGCAGTGGCGTTCAGCGGGTTTTTACTGGATGGGGAGGCGACGCTTTTGGAACAGGATTAACCAGTAATGACATAGTTATAAATGAGGCGAAGACCGCTACAGCCAATTGGAAAACGCAGTACTATTTAACCACATCAACGGCTTACGGCATTGCTGGCGGCGCAGGCTGGTATGATTCAGGCACCACCGCAACTGCAGTTCTGTCCGTCGGAACTGTTGCGGAAGGCACTGGAGTTCAGTACGTGTTCACTGGATGGGGTAATGATGCTTCTGGAACAGGGTTGACCAGTAATGGCATTGTTATGAACGGACCTAAGACTGCTACAGCTAACTGGCAGACGCAATACTATTTGACCACGTCCACGGCTTATGGCACTGTCAACGGCGCAGGCTGGTATGACTCTGGCGCTTCCGCGGTTGCTACAGTGTCCCCGTCAACCGTAACTGAAACTGCTGATACGCAGTATACTTTTTCCTCTTGGGGCGGTGACGCTTCAGGCACAACTTCCTCTTCAGACGCCATAACTATGACCAGCCCCAAAACGGTGACAGCCAACTGGAAAACCCAGTACCATCTAACAGTGTCTACGAATTTTGGTTCAGTCAGCCCCAGCAACGGATGGTACGACGCTGGCTATAAAGTGAGCATTTCTGCAACAGTGCCTTCAACTGGCGAGGGCGAACGCTACGTTTGGAACGGTTGGACGGGCACAGGCGCTGGCAACTACACGGGCACAGGTACTTCAGTTCAAGTAACGATGAACAGCGCCGTTACTGAAGTGGCTTCTTGGACGCGGCAGTATATGCTGACGGTGAACTCGCCTTACGGCGCGCCTACACCGGCGACCAACTGGTTTGATGCTGGAACAAGCATAACAGCCTCAGTGGACTCGCTTGTAGCAGGGCCAATTGTAATCCAGTACAGTTGTACGGGTTGGGCGGGCACAGGCAGCGTCCCAGAGTCTGGAGCAGCAGCAAGCATGCAATTCACGATAGAGCAGCCTTCAAGCATCACGTGGAACTGGGAAACGCAGTACTTGCTTGTGCCTTTGATAGTGATAATAATCGTTCCTGTAGCTGTCTGCGCGGGTGTAGCGGCTTATGTGCTGTTGCGCAGAAGGCATAAGGGCGCAGTTTAGAAGCTGTCTGGCTCAACAATTTTTTAAATCAGCCTAAGCGGATTCAACGATAGTACTGTAGGCAGCAAAAACTTTAAAGGCAATGCTATTCCGCATCAATATGACCCACATTGAAGTTACTCATAAGCCCAACAGACGAAAAAGAAGCCGTGGAAGCCATTGCAGGCGGCGCCGATATAATAGACGTTAAGAACCCGAAAGAAGGCGCGTTAGGCGCCAGTTTCCCATGGGTGATAAAGCGAATCAGAGAAATCACCCCTAAAAACATTGAAGTAAGCTGCGCACTAGGCGACGTGCCAAACCTGCCCTGCGCAGTATCGTTGGCTGCACTTGGCGCTGCAACAACAGGCGTCAACTACGTTAAAGTTGGGCTTTACGGCGTAAAAACCAAAGAAGAAGCCGTTTACCTAATGAAAAACGCTGCAAAAGCAGTTAAAGACTGCAACTCTTCAATTAAGGTAGTTGCAACGGGATACGCTGACGCAAAAAGAGTAGGCTCAGTTAATCCTTTGCTTGTTCCCGAAATAGCCCGCGAGGCTAAAGCTGACGTGGCAATGATTGACACGGCAGTTAAAGAAGGCAAAAGCCTCTTCGCTTTTCTCACAACTGACCAACTTAGAAGATTCGTCGACTCGGCACACGCGTATGGCTTAAAAGCGGCGTTAGCGGGTTCCCTGCGGAAAGAGGATTTGCCTGCGGTTTACGCTTTAGGCGCTGATATCGCAGGCTTAAGAGGCGCCGCGTGCACTAACGGCGACCGAGTGAACGGTCGAATCACCAGAGAAAACGTGCGGGCGCTCGTTGAGACTATGAAACGCGCTGGAATAGAAACCTGAGGGGAAGGGGTTTTGGCGATGCAAACTAAAGGGCGAAACCGCAAAGCAGTATTAGCTGAACTGAGGAAAATTCGCGAACAAGACCTAAAGTACCGAGATGGGCGCATCTTATGTTCAATGTGCACAGAGCCGCATCCTACAGCGAAAATCGCGCATCAAATGTTCTTGAGCTCAAATCTGGGCGATGCAGGCTTATTCCCTGGAACTCTACGGCTGGAAAAAGAAGCCATCAGCAAATTGGCGGGGCTTCTACACGGCGAAAGCAGTGCGGGATTTATTGTTTCAGGCGGGACAGAAGCCAACTTGCTGGCGCTTTTAGCTGCGAGAAACACGGCGGACGTCAGCAGCCCTGAAGTCATACTGCCGCAGTCAGCTCACTTTTCATTTAGCAAGATATGCAGTTTGCTGAGGATAAAACCAGTCCAAGCAAGTTTAGATAGCGCGTTCAGGGTTGACCCTGCCTCAGTCAGGCACTGCATAAATAGGAACACGATTGCTGTAGTGGGCACTGTGGGCACAGCCGAATTAGGCGCAGTGGACCCAATTGACAAACTTTCTGATATTGCCCTAGAGTATGAGGTTTATTTGCATGTGGACGCAGCGCTAGGCGGTCTCATACTCCCATTCTTGAAAAATGCGCCCGCGTTTGATTTTCGCTTGAAAGGTGTAAAATCCATAACTGTTGACCCGCACAAAATGGGGTTGGCAACGGTTCCCGCAGGAGGAATCCTCTTTCGAGACAGCGCATGCCTAGAGCACATTAAAACGGAGACGCCTTACTTAACTGAAGACGTGCAATACACGTTCGTGGGCACAAAGAGCGGCGCGTCTGTTGCGGCGACGTGGGCAGTGTTCGAATCCTTAGGTCGAGAAGGATTCACGAAAACAGTTAACCGCTGTCTTAGGTTGACCAAAACGCTATCTGCGAGTCTCGAATCGCGAGGCTTCAACCTTGTAACTAAGCCAGCATTGAATATAGTTGCGTTCCGCAGCTCAAACTCGAAGCTGCTGGTAAAGGCATTGCGGCAGCGCGGGTGGTTTGTTTCCTACGTGCCACGCCTCGACTGCGTCAGAATCATAGTGATGCCTCACTTAAGGAAACGGCACGTAGCAGCGTTTCTGAAAGACCTAAGCGAAATACCTGAACGGTTTTAGCAAAAGCTTTAAGGCAACGGTCTTTTCATCGCTTTGGTGAGCTGAACCCTTTGAAGCTTCTAGTCTACGAGCACGTTTCTGGAGGCGGCTACGCTGAAAAGCCAATTCCAATCAGCATTTTAAGCGAAGGATTCAGCATGCTGAGAACGCTCGTTGCAGATTTTAAAGCTGCAGGGCACTCCGTGAGCACGGTACTGGACTCACGTCTTGCGGCGCTGAATCCGCCTGTAGGTGCTGATTATACGGTGCCTGTTTCTTCTTTTCGAGTTGCTGAGCAGACTATCCAGAAACTTTCTGAATCTGTGGATGCTGCCTACCTAATTGCGCCCGAATCCAACCAAGTGCTGCAGTCACTTGTGGCGAACATCGAACAGGCAGATGCGCCGTCGTTGAATTGCCGCGCCAGCGCCATCGCAAACGTCTCAGACAAAGCAGCCATGCTTCAGCGTGTAAAGGAAAAAGGATTGCCTACGCCTGCGACGGTGATTGTCAGCGCCTTTGACGATGTGACGAGAATCAAGCAGTCTATCTGTGGCAGTTTAGGCTTCCCATTGGTAGTTAAGCCTGTGGACGGCGTTGGATGTGCCGGATTAAGCGTCGTTAACAATGAGCAGCAAGTGGCAGGGGCAGTTGCTAAAATCCTTAGTGAATCAGCAAGCAAGTATTTCATGGCTCAGAAGTTAGTCCGCGGCATCGCCGTCAGCGTCAGCTTACTTGCCACTGACAGTGAGGCGTTGCCTCTTAGCTTGAACAAGCAGGATGTTTCTTTGATGCCGCCTGAAGCTAATTCAACCTACACTGGCGGGCAAGTTCCCTTTGACAGCCTGCTTAAGAGCGAAGCTTTTGCCGCGGCAGAAGCGGTTGTGAAGTCGTTTCATGGTCTCAAGGGCTACGTTGGCGTTGACTTGGTCTTAACAGAAAAAGAGGCGGTGGTGATAGAAGTTAACCCGAGATTAACTACATCCTATGTTGGATTAAGGAAAACTGCTGGTTTTAATCTCGCCCAAGCCATAATCAACGCTGTCGTTGAACATGAACTTCCTGCAAACAATCACAGCTTAGGTTACGCTGTCTTCTCAAAAGTAAGTACTCCCAAGCCAACCGCCGTAGCCCTGCAAAAAACCTACCGTTTGAACGAGGTTGTTTCTCCACCTTTCCCTGTAGCAGACGATGATGCAGCATGTGCAGTAGTTTTATCTCACGGTGCCACGTTGAAAGAGGCAACAGCGGGATTCCATGAAGCTAAAAAGCGTCTTCGCAACATAATACGTTCAGAGGGTAACTAGCGTGGTAAGTGTACTTGGCTTGGACATCGGAGGCGCCAACACCAAAGCCGCGTACATAAACACTCACAACGGCTTTATCAGGCAATTTAAGACTTCGATGGAGTATTTTCCAGTTTGGAAAAACCCCGAAAAACTCAGCAGTGTGCTCGTTAGGCTTAGCAAGTCGGTAAGCGGTTCAGTGAAACTTGACTGCGTAGGCGTAACCATGACCGCGGAATTATCCGATGCGTACCGCACGAAGCGAGAAGGCGTCAACCACATCCTGACACATGTCGTCCAAGCCTTTCCCGCCACTCAGATTTTCGTTTTAGATGTGAACGCAAAATTAAAGTCAATTACGGAAGCACAGGCAGCGCCGCTTGAGGTTGCCGCGGCAAATTGGGCAGCCACCGGCTGGATGGTAGCTCAACTGGTTCAAGACTGCATTGTGATAGATGTTGGCAGCACAAGCACCAGCATAATCCCCATAATTAGCGGGCACATTTCAGCGGCTGGCAAAACAGATTTAGAAAAACTCATGAACGGCGAACTCGTCTACACTGGCAGCCTGCGAACAAACATCGCTGCATTCGTAAACTCAATTCCACTCAGAAACGGCATAGCACGGGTTTCCTCGGAACTGTTCGCCCAGTCAGGGGATGCCCACTTGGTTTTAGGCAACATCACAGAAAAAGAATACACTGTTGAAACGGCGGATGGACGCGGAAAAACACGGGCTGAAGCGTTGGCAAGGCTTGCACGTGTTGTTTGCGCCGACACTGAAATGCTGACTGAACAGGAAATAGTGCAGTTTGCCACGTACATCTATAACAAGCAAGTTGAGCAAATTGCTGAAGGGCTAAGGCAAGTTTACAACCGCATCAAACCGCGCACAAAAACGGAGATTAAAGCTGTGGTCACGGGGCTTGGAAAAAACTTCCTCGCCAGAAAAGCCGCTCAGCTAGTCGGTATTGACGTGATTGTTGACCTTAACGAGTTACTGAAAAGTGATGTAGCCACGTTTTCCCCAGCGGTTGGCGTCGCTTTAATGGCGGCAAGCAAGCTTGAAGGCAGGATACTACAATGGACGCGGTGATAAAGGTCGGCGGAAGCTTAGCTGAAAATCCAGCTACACTGAAAGCATTATGCAATATGCTGAGCGAAATTGCGAAAAAACACAGCATAACCGTGGTTCCCGGCGGCGGCAAATTCGCTGACGCCGTAAGAGAAATGGACCAACGGTACACGCTGTCTGCTGATGCTGCGCATAGGATGGCTATTTTGGGCATGGACCAGTTTGGGCTGTTGCTGACTCAGCTTATTCCTAATTCCTGTGCAACTTATTCGCTTAATGCCGCAAAGCAGCTTTCGAAGCGTAAAGCGGTGCCGATTTTTTTGCCCTCACGGATGATGTTTAAAGAAAACCTGTTGGAAGCTTCGTGGGATGTTACGTCAGACTCGATAGCCGCGTACGTTGCCATCCAATTGAAGGCGGATAAAGTGATTTTGGTTACGGATGTAGATGGAATTTTCAAAAGTGACCCTAAGAAACACTCAGTTACCAAATTGATTTCTAAGATTTCAACCCGTGAACTGCTGGCGTTTGCTCAAAGAACCAGCGTGGACAAGTTCTTGCCAAAACTGCTTCAAAAAACGCGTTTAGACTGTTATGTGGTTAACGGCGCTTATCCTGAGCGAGTTGCCGCTATTCTAGCGGGACACAGCACGGTTTGCACACTCATTAAAGCATGAAGTAATGGAACAGCGCCTTTATTTGCTAGAATAACCCCGTTGATGCGTGTGCGTGCATGCTATGTCTTCGCTGGTGGCTGTTGTCAAGGGCGAGCGCGGTCATGAGCCAGTTTTCAAAGCCTTAGACCTGATAAACTACAAGAGCGCCCTCGATAGCTGGGATAAAGTGCTCATTAAAGTTAACTTCATCACCGACAAAACATGGGACACAGGCGCAACAACAGACCCTGTAGTTGTTGAGGCAATAATTCAGAAACTCAAAGAGTTGCCTGTTAAGGTTTATGTTGTGGAGTCCGACGCGACAATTACGAGCGCTGACCGCGCCTTTGAGAAAACAGGCATGAAAGACATGTGCGAACGCAACGACATTGAATGCCTGAACCTGAGGTACGTGGAGGACAAGGTTGAGCTTGCGATACCAGACGGCGAAGCGTTAAAAAGCATGAGTGTTCCCCGAATTGTCACTGAATCCGCAGTTATCAGCGCTGCAAAACTCAAAACTCACGTGAATACTGGCGTGACTTTGGGCATGAAAAACATGTTCGGCTTGCTGCCTGAAAAATTCAAGGGCAAATACCACTTGAAAGGCATAAGCAAAGTAGTAACCGACATAAACACCGTGCTTAAACCCGCGTTAACCGTCATAGACGGCTTCGTAGGCATGGAAGGGTCAGGCCCGATAGACGGCATGCCAGTCAAAATGAACCTTATAATCGCGGGAACAGACACGGTTGCCACAGACGCTACTGCTTGCCGAGTCATGGGTATAGACCCGCATGAGATAAAGCATATACGCAGGGCGTATGAAAAGGGCTTAGGCAATATTGATGATGTGCAAGTTATTGGTGAAAAACTGGCTGCTGTAACGCGACCTTTCAAGCGGAGTTAGCTTGCAGTGAACCAGCGTTTCACCGTTTCTACGCAACCCTGAAGCTTTCCACTTCAGCCCTGCTTGGAACAGACACTGTTAAGGATTTGTTTAGGTTTTCTCTGCCAAAGTTCACGGTTACTCGGCTGCTTTTTGCGTCTGAATAGAACGCGGTTAACGCCGCTGCTAACTTGATGGCTTTTTTGGTTTTTGGTCCTTGAAGAACAGTGGTTGGGCCACTAACATCTGGGACCTCGAAATAGTAATCATTTCGCGTTTTCTTAAGGGTTAAAACCTTGTTTTCCGCCTCATTTCTTCCAACAATTATCTTGTTCTCGCCTAGCCTGAAGTGCCTGCCCACTTTCAGCAGCGTCACATCAGCCATGGAACAGCTTTTTCTATGCCTAAAGAGGTCGCGCAGTCTATTGGCAAACTCTTTGCAGGTGAGCAAGCAGCCGCCTGCTGGAGAGGGATAATAGGCGATGTTGAACTCTGCGGCAAGCTTGATTTGCGGCTTCCTTGACCTACCGCGAATATTCAGCAGTTTGTCTCTTTTAACTAAGCCTTTTCGTTCAACAACTGTTTCAGGCAGTAACTTTGCTGACAGCGGTCTCAGCAACTTGCCTTTCAACCCTGATTCCTCTTCAATAATTTTCAGGGCATTAAAATACTGCGACATTGGTCTTTCACCAAGGACTTCTCCGGTGAAGATGAAGGCGGCGCCTATTTCTTTGGCGTACTTCTTGGCTTTTTTCATCATGAAGATTTTGCAGTCGACGCATGGGTTCATGTTTTTTCCGTAGCCATGCTTTGGATTTCGCACTATGCGTAAGTAGTCATTTCCTACGTTTACGATTTTGAGGAGTACGCCTAGCTGTTTTGCGGCTTCAGCTGCTCCGCATTTGTTTTCTTCTTTGCATGAGCAAAAAAGGTTGGCGAAGTTTATGGCTTCCACATCGATGCCTTGATCGAGAATTAAACGGGTAGCGAGGATGCTGTCTAGACCGCCTGAAAACAGTGATAATGATTTTGTTCTTGTCATGCCGTCAGTAAGCTATCTTGGTCTCAGATAAGAATTTACCTGTGACCTGCAGCTTGCTTAGGAAATAATTGGCATAAATTTCATTCGTTAAGTGCAAACAGGAAAGATTTGTTTTAATACCTCTCTACACTTCAAGGGAGAGCATGCTTGGGCCCATTTTGGCGTTGCTTTCGGCAGTAGCTGCCGGTTTGTCAGTTGTCATAGTGGGCAAATATTCCAAAAAGACGAACGCTTTCAATGTCAGTTTAATCGTTTCCTGCGTGGGCATGGCAATCCTCTGGCCGCTCGCGATTCTGCTGACAGACTTTGGCGCGGTTAATTTGGAAGGGATTTTGTTTTTTGCTGTAGGCGGAGTGCTTTCGCCTGGGTTGGTACGGCTTTTTTACTATGGCGGCTTGAAAAGGTTGGGCGCATCAGTGAACTCGGCTGTCTTTTCGATTTACCCACTTTACAGTGCGATTCTCGCTGTGCTCTTGCTGAGCGAAATCTTGTCGCCTGGAAATTGGGTGGGCATTTTATGTATTGTTCTCGGCGTCGTTTTCGTGGAAATTAGTTCCCGCCAAATCAACGGCGGAGACAAATCTGCTTGGAAGCATCTGGTTTTTCCCATACTGGGAGGGTTAACCCTTGGAGTATCCAGCATCATCAGAAAGTACGCATTGGATATTTACAATGCGCCAGTCCTAGGCGTTGCGGTGGCATATGCTTTCTCGCTTCTTCCGTTTTTGTTGGTGTTTGTGTCTTCCGCGTCAACACGGAGAGAATTGGCTTTGAAACGGGATCTCCGCCTCTTCTGGGCGGCTGGAATAGGGCAGGCGATTTCGTGGATTTTGAGTTTCTATGCTATAAGTTTTGAGGCAGTTGCGATTGTGATGCCGCTTATGTCAGTAGAGTCTCTGTTCGTGGTTTTGTTTGCGTACCTTTACCTTAAAGAAGTGGAACGCATCTCACCTAAGCTTGTGGCAAGCATAGTGCTTACAGTTCTCGGTGTTGTCCTCGTCATAATATAACGCAAGTTCAGCTTCAGCGCACGTGGGGGAAATCCTGAACCCATGGTTTTTGGTTCAAGACGAAAACTCTGACGTAGTTTTTGAAGTACATGGAGTACATCTCTGTTTTGCCACAGTTACTGATTCGCCTAACCGATGTATAAGCAGTGGCTTTTCTGTTCACCACGCATTTCCCAACTTTGCCCATTTTCCGAGAGAAAGTTATGTCTTCAGCAACTGCCATGTCTTCGGCGAATCCGCCTACTTGCTCAAAAGCTGATTTCCTGCAGCTGCAGCAGACAGACGCAAAAAGAGGGAAACCAAACCGCGCTGTCACAGTTGCCAGATTATTCAGGAATCCATAATGGGACAAAGCAAACAGTGTGTCCAGCGGTTTTAGGCGTTCCAAGTTCCTTAAAACGCCTGAGACGCATACAACACGTGGATCAGTGAAGGTTCGGTACAGTTCAGCTACAAAATTCGTTTCCAAATAAGTGTCCGCGTCCACGAAAAGCAGAATCGGGCTTTTGGCAATTCTTGCGCCTGCGTTTCGGGCTTTGCCGACGCCTCGGGCTTTCAGGTCTATGACTTTGTCTGCGTATTTCTGGGCAATTGCCCGTGTGTTGTCTTGGCTGTGGCTGTCAATCACGATGCTTTCGATTTTGCCGATGCCGAAGTCTTGGTTTACTACGCTTTTGAGGCATCCTTCGATGTTTTGTTCTTCATCGTAGGTGGGGATTATCACAGAGACAGTGGGGTTCAAGTTTGCCATTTTCTCGTCTCTCAGTTGTTGAACCGACCGTATCATGGAAATGACTAATAACCTTTTCGCATGTTACAGTTGATATGGACATGGTAATGGTGTTTTCCTTTATATATTTTAGACCTTGAGATGCCCGTAGCAGTGGTAGGAAGGTTATTTGTGGTGTGGGTTTGTTGGGATTTGGAGGGGGCGATAGGTAAAATTATATTTGACATGTTATTATGAAGTGTGCCGTGTGGGTCCGTGGCGCAGTACGGATAGCGCGTCAGCCTTCTAACGCCCTTGTTGGGTGTGAAGATAGCTGAAAGTCGTGGGTTCAAATCCCATCGGACCCGCCACACACGGAGCGCATTTATACCGCAAACAAAAACTATCCCTTTTTCTTTTTTTAAATTGAATGGAAGCTTTGAATGGAGCAAGGCTTAGATTTCACGATTGAACCTTTCAAACCCCGCAAGCATCCTCCGCGCAGCGACCAAGGAAAAACCCATACTATCCAAAAAATCGCAGGAAATGGCAATAACTTGATGGTAATAACACATGAGTGCTTCACAAGAATAAAGCAAGATGAGTCTAACTCCACTTTTCAGAGTACTGTAAAAGTGAAGTGATTGTTACAGGTATAAGTTGGTTGGATTAAGAATACGTTAACTGGGGAGAGTGTAAATAACTGTTTAATACCATTAGGATTGTGCACTCGCAAGTTATTAGATTGCCAAACCCTAAATTGGAGAATGCCCGCTATTTTTCCTTCCCAAATAGCTGCTAGATTTCTCTCCAGCGTGCCTTAGTGGCTGCAACTATGAAGAGTGCAATCGTTACAGCCACTAGTATGATCCAATCGAGAATTATGTTCGTGAGCGGTGGTTGCACAAATCCGGCGGCACTCTGGGCTATCTCCGCTGCGTAAGTGGTGGGGGATAAATATGCTATGTATCTGTACGGCAACGGGATGAACGTGATTGGATAATAGACCGGCGGTATAGTTGAGAAAAGCGTCGCAAGCAGTCTTGAAAAAGCAAAACTCTGCACTATATCGCTGGAGTATGTTGAAAGAGCGTAGCCGATTACCATTGAGACAAGGAACATCAACAGAAGCACCGCGATAAGCCCGAGCGCTCCTATGATGCTGAGGGCGAGGAAGTAGTATCCAAGTATTGTTAGCACAATCAGCGCTGGGAGCCGCCAGCAAGCGAAATATAGAAAAAGTTATTTGCTCATTTTAAGGAATAAGCGTGTGTTTCAGGCGTGAATTCTTATGACGAGAAAAGATTATCTTAGGAAGCCAGTGAAGCACATAAGAATTAGCGGAGCCCTAACGGTAGACGAGTTGATGCAGCAGTTCAAGAATTCGGGTTCATTGGGCGCTGGAAGGTTAGCCTCGGCATGTGACATTTACGAGAAGATGGTGCGGGACAACGAGTGCACGATATTTTTGGCGCTTTCGGGCGCTATTGTGCCTGCTGGAATGCGGGCGTTAATCACTGATTTGATAAGAAAAAAACTTGTAGATGTAATTGTCAGTACTGGAGCCGGCTTGGTTCATGATGCTATTGAGGCAATTGGTGGGCGCCATTACAGGGGAAGCTGGGCGGTAGATGACCGTGAGCTTTACAGGTATCATATTTTCCGCATTTACGACATTTTTGTTCCTGAAGAAGACTATGTAAAGCTGGATTACAAGTTTTCTGCGATATACGACGACATAGCAGCGGAAAGAAAAGGCGGAGGCTTAGCTTCAAACGAGTTTGCATGGGAACTAGGCAAGCGCTTAACAGACTCCCACTCTATTCTGCGGGCGGCGTACGAGGAGAACGTGCCTATTTTCATGCCTGCTGTTCGCGATTCAGAATTTGGGTTTATCCATTGGCTTCATTCAGCCCAGCAAAATCGAGGACCGGTGCTTCAGGTTGATGCTTTCAAGGATGTGCCGACTATCTGTGAAATTTGCGGGAAATCACCGAAAAACGGCATGATAGTAATCGGCGGCGGAGTACCACGCAACACAATACAGTCGTCAGCGCTTGCATCTAAGAAAGGCTTAGATTACGCGGTAGTAATCACCATGGATCGCCCTGAAGCCGGAGGGTTATCTGGATCAACGTTGGAGGAAACGGTGAGTTGGGGAAAAATGAAAGCCGAAGCAGACCACGTGATGGTTATCGGTGACGGCTTGATAATTTTCCCGCTTATGGTTGCCTCCGTAACTGAGCGGCTGGGTAAAGGTTTCAAACGTTCACCTTTATTTCATTACGAGAAAACTGGCATGAGGAGTTAAGAATGAACAGCAAGAACATAGTGAAGTACTGCGGCAACTGTGACAGCCACAACTCATACGATTATCCCAGTAGGATTTTTTGCTCGACTCGTCATGCGCAAAACAAAGATCCTATAGTAGACACGTTGTGGTGTTGTGGCAGCTGGAACAGGGTTAGTCAAGAATGCTACTGCGTCAGAGAAGCGCTGAGAAAGAAGAATAGCGGTGCGAGGCAACGTTAAGGTTATTACGCTGATTATGCAGTTTTGGATGGTGAAGCGGAGCCCGGTGGTGTAGTGGCCAAGCATAGGGGCCTCTGGAGCCCTCGACGAGAGTTCGAATCTCTCCCGGGCTACCAATACGTTTTTTATATTTGCAGTTGTTGTGGGTATATGCGGAAGTGTGTTTATGGCGGATTTGAAGGGCTGCCCGTTTGGGCAAGACATAACCAGCGACTGCAAAAACTGCGACTACGGCGAAAAGCACCATTTTGACGCGGCAACTGGCAAATGCGTTAAACGTTAGCCTCTTACATTGCGGCAGAGGAAACGGCTGAACTCACCATAATTTTTATCAAAACATGCGTTAGCTTTAGCTCGTATCTGATGAGCATGATTTTCTCATTTCATTCTCTCCTATGCAACAGCCGTGTTAATTATGCCAAAAATTTATAACCACTAACACTTGTATAATATACACAGCAAGAAAAGAGGTATGCATAGAATTATGCGCATTTATAGTCGGAACAAAATTTTAAGCACAAACTTGTTACTTTTAATAATCATATTCTCTCTCTTAGCCGTCAGCAACTGGACAACGAAATTTGCAATGGTTGCTGGCGAACCAGGAGTTAACGACTGGACCATGTTTCGCCATGACCTGACGCATAGCGGCTACTCAACATCTGCAGCTCCAAACGCAAACCAAACCCAATGGAGTTCCACAGTCGGCGACGGCATAGATTATTCTTCTCCCGCCGTTGCCGAGGGCAGAGTTTACGTAGGCTCATTGGACGACAAGGTGTACTGTTTCAACGCTTCTACAGGCGCGTTCATATGGAGCTACACGACAGGCGACAACGTGCGTTCCTCTCCTGCGGTGGCAGATGGCAAGGTTTACGTGGGCTCAGAGGACAACAACGTCTACTGCTTAAACGCTACTACTGGTGGGCTCATATGGAGCTACGTGACTAACGACAACATCGGTTCTTCTCCTGCTGTCGCTGACGACAAAGTCTACATTGGATCTTGGAACAGCATGGTGTACTGCTTGAATGCTACTACTGGAGCACACATCTGGAATTACGCAACAGGCGGCTCCGTGTTTTCTTCTCCCGCCGTTGCAGATGGCAAGGTTTACGTGGGCTCAGTAGATCACAATGTGTACTGCTTAAACGCTGCCACTGGAGCGTTCATATGGAGTTACACGACAGGTAACATCGTGAATTCTTCTCCTGCTGTTGCGGACGGCAAAGTTTACGTTGGCTCATGGGATAACAATGTTTACTGTTTAAACGCTGCATCAGGAGCACTCATATGGAGCTACACAGCAACCAAATATGTGTTTTCTTCTCCCGCTGTTGCTGGCGGCAAAATTTACGTAGCCTCAGGAGACAACAACGTCTACTGCTTAAACGCTACTACAGGAGCATTCATATGGAACTACGCAACCCTTGACGAGGTGCTTTCTTCTCCTGCGGTTGCAGACGGCAAAGTCTACATTGGCTCATTGGATAACAAGGTTTACTGTTTAAACGCTGCTAACGGCTCACTCATATGGAGCTACACAACAGGCAATTACGTATATTCTTCTCCCACAGTTGCAGACGGCGTCGTCTACGTAGGCTCGCGGGACAACAAAATTTATGCTTTTGGCCCTCTATTCCTCTGGCACTTTGACGGTCTCTTCAAACTCAACCCTGTGCGTATGATTTATCCTTCAGAGCAAACGCCGAAGCCGCTCGGCTGCGCTTCAGCAATGGTCAGCGACTGGCTCTCTTCAGCGTTCATATACACAAAGCTCGAAGCCGTCGTCGAAGGAATTGACACGGACGCCGCATTCGTCGACCAAGCAACTGGAAAACCCCTAGGCGAAGCAGGTTCAGGATTGATAAGTTTTGGCGGTCCAATTGTAAACCCAGTTGTAGCGTACGCTGAAAGCGAGGAAACGCCTAGTGGCGACAGAGCTCCAGTGAAGTTCTACCAGAACGCAGAAACATGCTACTTCCAGCGTCAGGACGGAACAAGCATAACTGGCGCAAACCTGCCAGTTTCCGTGATAAACAATAACATGGACATGTTCGTAATTGAGGTATACTGCGACACTGACGGTAAAAACGAACTGCTCTGCTACGGCTTTGGCTGGCAAGGCACCTACGCAGCAGGAAAATACTTCGACACAGAAATCTATCCCAACATCAATTTATACCCTCACAGTTGGATTATAGTCAAGTGGGAAGACACTAACGGAAACGGCTTCGTCAACACAGCAGCAGACGGAGACGCATACACAGTCATAGCAACCGGACAAGTATAGCAAGACACACATTTCAGCCCTTTCTAATTAAGAGAGGGTAGCTCCGCAGAGCAATAGTTCATGCAGGAACGCCAGATTTTTCATTCATCTTCGGTTCAGCAATGGTGGTTTATTCAGAATTTTCAAACCGCAATATTAATAAACTTCACATAGCGAATACATCTTGCTACTTCCTAGCAATGGAATTCTCAGTGAATCCAAGTTTTAGGGAGACACGACTAAAATGGCACAGAACAACACAGTTAATCAGCTAACCTTGAAAGGAACAACAACAATAGGCGTCGTATGCAAAGACGGCGTCATATTAGCCTCAGACACACGTGTAACCATGGGATTCTACGTAGCCCACAAAGCAGGAAAAAAAGTCTACAAAATCGACGACCATTTAGGCATGACAATCGCAGGAACAGTCGCCGACGCACAAAAAGTAGTCGACATACTCATCGCCAACGCGCAACTCTACAAAATTAACCTGAACAGACCGATGCCCGTAAAATCCGCGGCAAGACTCGTCGCGAACCTACTGTTCTCCAACAGGTACATACCATTAGCAACACAAGTCCTCATAGGCGGCGTAGACGAAACAGGCCCACACATGTTCGATTTAGACCCGTTCGGAAGCTTAACCGAAGAGAAATCCGTCTCAACTGGCTCCGGCTCACCCATAGCGTACGGTGTGCTTGAAGACAAGTACCGAGAAGGCATGACTATTGAGGAAGCGCTACCGATTATTGTTAAGGCTGTCAACGCAGCTATGAAGCGGGATGTTGCAAGCGGCAACAACTATAACGTCACAGTTATCGATAACAATGGCTACCGCGAATTAACCGCCAAAGAGAAAAGCATCCTTCTGACA
>Ga0214473_10002912_pt1 | contig 20948 bp, 15 predicted proteins | sample RVTome_7_FD_203509 | JGI IMG/M metagenome (GOLD analysis project Ga0214473, IMG submission 203509) | Soil microbial communities from uranium-contaminated site in the Upper Colorado River Basin, Wyoming, United States - RVT98D197 | ecosystem: Environmental > Terrestrial > Soil > Contaminated >... | reverse complement strand
CCCCTGGACTAAGAAATGAGGCCCGCCGAGCTGTTGCGCCTGATCTTCAAAGATACGGATGAATTTCTCTCCGATGATGCGCCTTTTTTGTTCCGGATCGATAATATCCTTTAAGGCCTTCATAAAATCATCCACCGCATCTACTGCCACCAGTTCAGTGCCCAGCGTGTCTTGCAAAGCTTTCACCACCAATGAAGCTTCTCCCAGACGGAGCAATCCATTATCGACGAATATCGCCACCAGTTGGTCTCCCACAGCCCGGTGGACCAGAGTTGTCGCCACACTCGAATCAACCCCACCACTGACAGCCGCTATGACTCGCTCGGAGCCTACCTGGTTTTGGATACGCTGGATGGTTTCTGTAATGATGGATTCGGGTGTCCAATCCGGGTGGGCGGCGCAAATCTCGACCGCAAAACGACGTAAGATATCATTCCCTCCCTGAGTATGCCGTACTTCCGGATGGAACTGCACCCCAAAATAGCGCCGGTTAAGGTCTCCAATGACTGCCAATGGTGAATTAAGAGAGTTCGCCAGGCTGACAAAACCCTCCGGCGATTGCTCGATGCGATCGCCGTGCGACATCCATACCAGGTGCTTGCCTTCAGGTAGGAGAGGGTTGGTGACGATCGCCTCCACTTCAGCCGGGCCATACTCACGTTTTGCCGAGGCTGCCACCCGCCCTCCCAAGGCATTTGTGAGCGCCTGCATCCCATAACAGATTCCCAATACCGGCAGCCGGCTTTCAAAAACATAAAGCGGAATAGTAGGTGCCTGTGGGTCATAGACCGAAGCCGGACCACCCGATAGGATGAAACCTTTGGGTTTCAGGGTTAATACCTTCTGTGGCGTTTCGTTCCAGGGGAACAGCTCACAGTAGACATGCGCCTCACGCACCCGCCGGGCAATCAGCTGTGCATACTGGGAGCCAAAATCAAGGACAGCAATTGTATCCATCAACCCTACTCTGCCGCAAATTTGATCTGGTTGCCTTCCATGGAGATTATCTGTACCAGGGCTTCGATCGGTATGCCCAAGACCGATAAGGCTTCTCGCCCGCCCTCGAATGTTTTTTCGATCAATGCTCCAATACCCACCACCGTAGAGCCTGCAGTCTGAGCTAGACGCACCAACCCCAGGATTGTAGCTCCGGTTGCCAGAAAGTCGTCAATGATGAGGACCCGCTCACCGCGCCCAAGATATTCCGGTGAAACGATCAATTCCACCATGCGACCTTTCGTATGAGATGGGCTGAGGGTCAGGAACACCTGGTCAGGCATCGTGATGGGCTTGTGTTTGCGCGCATAGACGATGGGCAGTTGAAGATGAAAGGCAGTCGTCACCGCAGGAGCAATGCCAGAGATTTCAGCGGTCAGGATCTTGGTTGCTCCAATCTCCTTGAATCGACGCGCCAGCTCTCTCCCGCACGCGTCCATCAACACCGGATCGACCTGGTGATTGATAAATCCATCCACTTTGAGGATACCATTACCCAGGTTTTTCCCTTCCAGCCTGATTCTTTCTTGTAATTCGCGCATGAGCTTCTCCTACCTCCGTGGGTCAAATGAATGCCTATCATTTTACAACTCCTTTATGGAAAGAACCAGAGTGAGAGTGTGTTAGAATCGCCGGATATGTTCAAAGGGAAGCGTAAAAGAATACAGCTCTTTTTGGCTTCGAATTCCCCTCGCCGGAGAGAGTTGCTGGCTCTGTGTGGCTGGGGATTCGACACCCTGGCTGTTCATGTGGACGAAACCCCTCTGCCAGGCGAAGACGGAATGGACTATGTGCAGCGCCTGGCAAATAACAAGGTGGTTGCTGCAGCCAGCCAGATGGGTGCTGATGGTGTGCTCATCGCAGCCGATACATCTGTAATAGATAGCCAGATGGGTGGAAAAACCAGGATATTGGGTAAGCCGGCTAATCAGGACGCAGCTGTGGAGATGTTGTGCGGCTTACGCGGTCATACTCACCAGGTCCACACTGCGATTTCAATCTTATACAATCCGGATGGCGCCAAACGGTCTGATTCATGCACCACGAATGTAACCATGCGCAAGTATAGTGACGCAGAGATTAAAAATTACGTCGCCAGTGGTGACCCGTTGGATAAAGCCGGTGCATATGCCATTCAACACGCTGGCTTTCATCCAGTTGAAAGATTGGATGGCTGCTTTGCCAATGTGATGGGCTTGCCATTGTGCCACCTGACCCGAAATTTAATCTCATTAGGCATTACCACGCAAGTTGATATCCCCCAGGCTTGCCAGGCGGCGACAGGCTACGATTGTCCTGTCTATCCCCAGATTTTAGGAGGTAAAATCCAGGGTTTCACCGTTGGGTAAAGGTTCAATAATGCCTCCTGGAAGATTGGTGATTAATAAGGTCATGAAAATCCGCATTTTGCTCCTCAGCGCAGTGGCAATCATCCTGATGGGTTGCAATCAATCAACACCCCTCACTCAACCATCAACCGTTACCGCCTTACCTACCTCCACTTTACCAGAACCGCAGGTGGAGACGACCGACGTTCCCGACCCCCAATTGGTGGCACGCACCTATCTCGAGCATTGGACGGCAGAAGAATATCCAGCGATGTATGCCTTGTTGACCAAAGTCAGCCAGGATGCCATCAGCGCGGAAGACTTAACTGCCCGTTACCAGGGTATCGCCAACGAAGCTGCCCTGAGCAGCTGGGAATATACCATCCTCTCTTCCTTGAAAAATCCAGAAAGTGGACAAGTGGGATATCGCGTGACCTTGCACAGCATCCTGGTTGGTGACATTGAACGCGAGACGGTGATGAACTTGAGCCTGGAACAAGGGGAGTGGCGGATTCAGTGGGACGATTCGCTTATCCTGCCCGAGTTGCTCGGGGGGAATCATCTCCTAATGGATTACCGCATTCCCTCACGTGGGAATATTTATGCCCGCGATGGTCGTGCCTTGGTCGCCCAGGCAGATGCAGTCGCCATTGGCTTGGATACGGCTGCCGTCGACCCCGACCAGGAAGATGGGCTGCTGGGCGAGATTTACCGCCTGACGGGTGTTCATCCTGAGAATTTATCCGGGATGATTGAAGCCTGGCGCCCATTTGGATATTACCTGCCCGTGGCTGATATTTCCATAGATGCCCTGGCTCCCCGGGAGGCAGTCCTGGCAGGCTATTCAGGGGTGATCTTGCAACCATTTCGCACGCGTTATTATTTTGATGATGGCATTGCTTCGCATGTGTTGGGTTATATGAGCCTGATCCAGCCTGATGAAGTGGACTACTATAAGCGTCTGGGTTATCGGATCGATGAACGCGTCGGGCGCGACGGGCTGGAATACTACGCTGAAAATTCCCTGGCAGGCGTGCGCGGTGGGGTTTTATATGTGGTCGATTCGAACAAGAATATCATCACTCAGCTTGCGGCCAGAGAGCCTCAACCAGCCCAGGCAGTCTATACCACCATCGATTATGATTTGCAGCTGGGCTTGCAGCGTAGCAATGCGCTCAGCGATGGCATGTTGGGTGCCGTTGTTGTACTCGAGCGGGATACCGGCAGGGTGCTGGCGATGCTCTCTTCGCCCGGCTTTAACCCCAATCTATTTGAGCCGGCTAATTACAACTACAGCTATCTGATCAATGATTTATACGCCCCAACCACGCCCTTGCTCAATCGGGCAACCAAGGGTCAATATCCACTCGGCTCAGTTTTTAAGATTGTGACCATGTCAGCTGCCTTGCAAAGCGGGCTATTTACCAAAGATAGTGAATATGACTGCGGTTACTTCTTCACCGAGGTTGCTGGCATCGAGCCACATGACTGGACCTATGATCATTACCTGGAGGACGGTAAAACCCAGGCCAGCGGCAGGCTAAATTTGATGGAAGGCTTAATGCGTTCGTGTAATCCATGGTTCATGCACATTGGCTTGGATTTTTATAACCGTGGCATGTTCACTGCGATTTCAGATATGGCGCGTGGTTTTGGCTTGGGCAGCTCCACCGGCATTGAAACCGGCGACATCGCCGGTCAGATACCCGACCCGACCAGCCAGGTGGACGCGTTTAACCTGGCAATTGCCCAAGGCAATACCTTGATCACTCCCCTGCAGGTGGCGAACTTCGTGGCTGCAGTGGGTAATGGGGGCACGCTTTACACCCCCCAGGTGATTGACCAGATTATGCCAGTGGTCGGTGATCCGACATACGTCTTTACCCCGACCGTGCGTGGGATTTTACCCATCTCACCCGAGAATCTCGCCATTGTCCAGGAGGCTATGGTCAGTGTTGTGATGAACCCGCGCGGCACGGCTTATCGCACCAGTGCGTATGGCCTCAACAGCTTCGTCAGCAGCACGGGCATCCCGGTGGCAGGCAAGACCGGCACAGCAGAAACAGGTTATGCCGACCCCCACGCCTGGTTTGCAGGTTATACTTTTGCCGGGCGGGAAAATCGCCCCGATATCGCCATTGCGGTCCTGGTCGAAAATGGGGGTGAAGGCTCGGAGGTGGCAGCTCCGATCTTCCGCCGCGTTTTGGAGATTTACTTCCTGGGCAGTCCCCAAATGCGTTATCCCTGGGAAGCTCAAATTGGTGTGGTAGCCACTCCTACACCAGAGGTGACTGAGACGGCTACACCCGAAGTGACCGAAACCTCCACTCCATAGGATCTGGTTATTTATTTGCGTGGCTTGATTGTTCGCTCCCAGTCTGGTTTTTATACAGTTGAAACTGAAACGGGTAGTTTTAGCTGCCATCTGCGTGGGCGGTTGAAGCAGGGCAAACGTCTGGGAGACCTGGTTGCGGTGGGGGATTGGGTAGAGATATCGCCGCTGACAGGTGAAACGGGGATGATTGAAGTAGTTGAACCGCGCCAGCATTCGCTTTCCCGCATGGCGCCCACCCCGCAGGGAGAATACCAGCAGATCATTATTGCCAACCCCGACCAGTGCGTGTTTGTCTTTGCCTGTGCCAAACCCGAACCCCACCTGGGTATGCTGGATCGCCTGCTGGTGATGGCTGAAAAACAGGGCCTCTCAGCCTTGATTGTGGCTAATAAAGTGGATCTGGTGGACGCCGCCCAGGCGCAGGCGCTATTTTCTCGCTACGATCATCTGGGATATCCACTCATCTATACTTCAGCCAAAAGTGGTTTTGGCATCCATGAGTTAGCCGCCAGGCTGAGCGGGCGGCTATCGGTATTAGCCGGGCCGTCGGGAGCAGGTAAATCCAGCCTGCTTAATTCCATCCAGCCAGGGCTCGGTCTGGCGATCCGCTCAATCAGCCATGCGACGGAGAAAGGCAGACATACCACGGTTGTACGTCAGTTATTTCCCCTGCAGGGTGGGGGATATGTAGCCGATACCCCCGGTCTTAAAGCGCTGGCGCTTTGGGATATCCGTCCGGAGGAATTGGATGCTTATTTCCCTGAGCTGCGTGGGCTGGTGGCTGGTTGCCAGTTCAGTGATTGCACCCATGTCCATGAGCCTGGTTGCGCTGTGCAGGCCGCCCTGGAACGGGGAGAAGTGCATCCTGAGCGCTATGCGTCCTATGTGAGAATACGTCTGGGTCAGGATGAACAGGGGTAATGTGAAGCGTTATCGTTAATTTTGGGCAATTTATTTTTGCGGAACGAGGTATAATTTGTTTCGTAGTATGTTTTGCAGGGAGAATACTCGATACAAACTTAATTGCCCACAGGCTTTGGTTCCCGCCTGTGCGGTTTTCGTCTTATCAACTTGCTGAATTTGAACCATTTCGTGATCGATGGAGTAGTATATAAAGGAAGCCTGTATGTCGAAGGGTGCAGAAGAGATGGAAGCGATCTCGGATTCTGAGCTAGCCCTCAGATTGCAAGCTGGCAGTCTCGAAGCATTGGGCGTGTTGTATGACCGCCACCGGGGGCTGGTTTTCCGCACGGCATTGGCAATCACTGGAGATGCGGAAGCAGCCGCCGACCTTTTGCATGACGTCTTCCTACGCTTGCATCGCTTCGCGGCCCACATCGACCCCCGCAGACCTCTCGAGCCCTGGTTGTACCGTATGACAACCAACCTGTCATATACCTGGGTCAAACGGCGGCAGCGCTGGTTTCGTCCTTTAGAAGATGTGGCAGATTGGCTGGCAGGCACCCGCAAAGACACCCCTGCTTACCAGGCTGAGATGGATGACTCCTGGCGGCAGGTGCAACAAGCTGTTTCCTCGCTGCCTCTTTCACACCGGGGAGTGGTCGTGCTTTATTACGTCAACGATCTCTCCTTGCAGGAGATTTCAGAGATCCTTGATATACCAGTGGGAACGGTCAAATCTCGTTTGCACTACGGTCGCCAGGCGCTGAAACTCAGCCTGGGCTTATTGGCAGGTGAGATTATTACCGATCTTCAGTACGAGTTTACTTAGATCGAACTCTGCTTCATTGATAAAACACAATCGGTAACAACTTTATTTGCTGCATGCCTTTCTAGTGGTTCAAAGGCGGTGAGTTATGGATAAAAAATCCGACGCATACTTGCGTAAAATGTTAAAAAATTGGGTGAAGCGGCAACGCCCACCGGAAAATGGTCGGGCGCGTTTACTATGGGACGCTGCACACACCTCACACCATAAAATTGACCTGTCTGTAATTCTCCTCCGTCCTCAATTTAGATCCTATTCCTCTTCGAACGATTGGCCTCAGACGTTATTTACCTGGGTCAATGAGAATTCTTTACAGCTTGGTATCCAGGCGCGCGTCATTTAACTTGCACCTTAATAACCTAACCATGCTTGTCCTGCTGTTCGCGCTGGCAGCCTGCAGTAGGGGTGGGTTGAACGCGGGAATCCCATCTCAACAGCTAACTACCCCGGCACCCACTAGCTCGCTTCCACCTGAAGTGACTGCGACATCCATTACCATTCCCCAGCCCGCTCGCTTGCTGACTATTTGTCTGGTGAATGAGCCACGCTCACTCTTCCTCTATGATGCAGTATCCGCTTCTGAAAAAAGTGTATTGGCGGCCATTTATGACGGTCCCCTCGATTTAAATAACTTCACCGTCAGACCTGTTATTTTAGAGAAAATACCCTCACTGTCAGAGGGAGATGCCTTGCTACAGGCAGTGCAGGTGGGCATAGGAGACTTGATCGTGGATGCGCAGGGGGACCTGACCAACCTGGGCGAGGGGGTCCTTTACCGCCCAAGTGGTTGCACCGAGTGGGCTTGTGCGCAATTATATACGGGTACCGATCCGGTGCAGATGGACCAGCTTATTTTGCATTTCCGGCTATTGCCTGGATTGCAATGGTCGGATGGTAAGCCGCTGACTGGCGCGGATTCGGTCTATTCTTACGAGGTTGCGCATAGTCTTTATCCGTCTGCCTTACCTGACCGGGTGAGTCGCACGGCTGTTTACAGGGCGCTGGATGAGCTGACTGTGGAATGGATGGGCGTCCCAGGCTTTATCGATGGTCTCTACCAGGCGAAGTTCTTTTCACCTCTACCCCAGCATGCCTGGGCAGGCATCCCGGTCACGGAGCTTCCTGGAGCTGAGCTTTCCTCCCGGATGCCCATAGGCTGGGGAGCCTATGTGATCGAGGATTGGGCTACTGGTGACCATATATCATTGCATGCCAACCCGCTTTATTTTCGAGCGGGTGAGGGGTTGCCGTACTTCGACAATCTAGTCTACCGTTTCGTATCCGACAGCCGCCAAGCCCAATCAGCTGTGCTGGCTGGTGAATGCGATCTAGTGGACCAGGTCGCCGGTATCGAAATGCAGGTAGAATCTCTGTTGCAGCTGCGCGATGAAGGGCGAATTTCCCTGGTCTTCCAAACAGCCTTTGCCTGGGATGTGTTGGAGTTTAACCTCAGTCCATTGGAGCCGGATCGCCCCGCCTTCTTTGCCAACCGTGAAGTCCGCCAGGCGGTGGCTATGTGTATCGACCGGCAGGCGCTGGTCGACCGGCTCGCTGGAGGTCAAATGGAAGTAGCTGACCTGTATGTGCCTCCTGTACACCCATTGTACAACCCGCAGGTACAGCACGCTACATTCGATCTGCAGGCGGTCTCAGATCAGCTGACAGCTGCGGGTTGGATCGACGCTGACAACGACCCTTCCACACCCCGTACGGCGGAAGGTGTGGCGGGGATCACAGAAGGCACGCTCTTTAGGATGCAGTATCTGGTCTCAGACGACGCAGAGCGTCAGGCGGCTGCGCAGATGATCCGGGAAGACTTGAGCCGGTGTGGCATTCAGGTGGATATCATCTCCCAACCAGCCCAAGACTACCTGGCGGCGGGTCCTGAAGGACCTGTGTTCGGGCGGCAGTTTGATCTGGCTCAGTTTGCCTGGATGACGGCGCAAGAGCCGCCCTGTTCGCTTTACCTTACCAATGAGATCCCTGGTCCCTATCCCGACTACCCAAAAGGCTGGGGTGGGGTCAACGCCAGTGGTTATAGCAACCCGCAATATGACCAGGCATGTCTGGATGCACTTTACTCACTCTCCGACATGCCCCAACACACCCAAAAGCATGCCCAGGCGCAGGCTATCTTCAATGAGGATTTACCTGCCCTGCCGTTATACTGGCATTATCGAGTGATTATGGGTAGACCGGATATGTGTGGTCTCCCATCGCAGGCAGTGACCGATAGCGTCTTTTCAGATTTGGAAGTGTTAAATTATGGAGAGAGCTGTCCGTGAAGGATGGTTCACTGGTAACCCCTTCCCCGAGCAGGGCGAGGGGGAAACAATCTCCTCAGCACATGTTTGTCATTGAGCATGGGCATTAACTGTATAGGGAGTTCTAGCAATGACTACAATGGATCATGAAGGTGACCATTGACCGATTGGAGGATATTGAGTATATTTCGGGTGCTGAAAGACGTTAACAAAAGGTTAGGAATTCGTTATAATTGTCCTCCATAAATTAACCTAACCCCTTGAAAGGAGGTGGTTTTTTCGGGAATAACGTTAAGTTATGAAAGCAAAGTCGAAATTTTATTGTGCAACAAAATCCAAACCAAACAAAATTCTCTTTGGAGGAGAAAATAATGTCCCGTAAATCAATGTTTTTAGCCCTGAGCTTTTTGGCGCTCGTAGCCTTAGCGCTCGCGGCCTGCTCGCCGACGGAAGTCGTCAAAACCGTCATCGTCACGCAGGAAGTCATGGTAGAGGGTGAAACGGTAATCCAGGAAGTTGTTGTAACCGCCACACCTGAACCCGAAGTAGCCACCGAAGCTGCCCCGCGCACCCTGGTTGTTTGCCAAGGTCAGGAGCCCGATACTTTATATGCGTATGGTGGGTCAATGTTGGCTGCCTCTTCCGTTAGGGAAGCCTACCAGGATGGTCCAGTCGATGCTCGGACCTTTGATTACCAACCCATAATCCTGGAGAAACTCCCCAGCATCGCCGATGGCGATGCAGTGATCAATACCGTGGCAGTTGCAGCAGGTGATACAGTCGTCGATAACGATGGCAACCCGGCTACTTTGACTGCTAAGACTGCAGATGCCGCAGGCACCATGGTTCGCCCAGCCGGCTGCCGTTCAGGAGACTGTGCCGTGGAATATGATGGCACCAACGTGACCGAGATGGACCAGATGGCCGTCACCTTTAAATGGCTGGCTGGTTTAGTATGGTCGGATGGCACCCCGTTGACCTCGGCTGACTCGGTTTTTGCCTTCACACTGTACATGGATCCCGACACTCCCACCCCGAGCCGCTATGTTGGGGAACGCACCTCTTCTTATGAAGCCCTGGATGAACTATCCAACGTCTGGACCGGTCTACCCGGTTATATGGACGCAACCTACTTCCTCAACTTCTTTGGACCAGAACCGCAGCACATCATGGGGCAATACGCCCCTGCTGACCTGGTGACCGCCTACGACGCAGATGGATTATATGTTGGTTGGGGTGCTTATATCCTCGACTCCTGGGAAAAGGGCACGCAGATCACTGGCCATAAGAACCCGAACTACTTCCGCGCCAGTGAGGGTTTGCCCGTATTCGACAATATTGTCTATCGTTTTGTTGGTACTGACGCCAATGCCGCTGTCGCTGCCATTCTGGCTGGCGAGTGCGACATTGTTACCCAGGATGCTTCATTGGATGGGCTGTCGGAGCTGTTACTCGACCTGCAGGCTAAGGATCAACTCGACGCCACCTTCGTCACTGGTACCGCCTATGAACATGCCGACTTCAACATCCGGCCGATCGACACCATTATCAACTCTGGTGCCTTCGCTGGTTGGGATACGGATGGCGATGGCATGGGTCCCTTTGGGGATCCCCGCCTACGCCAGGCAATCATAATGTGCATGGACCGCCAGGAGATCGTCGACACCGTAGTGTTTGGTCAGTCGGTGGTGATCAACAGCTATGTGCCACCCAGCCACCCACTGTATAACCCAGATTCTAAGGCCTGGCCATATGACCAGGCAGCTTCCGCGGCACTGTTGGACGAGATCGGCTGGCTAGATGATGATGGCGATGCTGCCACCCCGCGTAAAGCCTCTGGCGTAACCGGTGTGCCCGATGGCACTCCTTTAGCCTTCACCCTGGAATCCACGAACGCCACCGTACGCCAGCAATACACCCAGATATTGCAACAGAGCCTGGCGGAGTGCGGAATGGAAGCCACGCTGAATTATTACACCGCCACCCAGTGGTTTGCGGATGGTCCGGATGGCAAGCTCTTTGGCCGTCTGTACGATATCGGTACATTCACCTGGTTGACAGGCGTTCAACCCAGCTGTGATCTGTATATAACCCCCCAAATCCCATCACCAGATACGGGTTGGGCAGGGCAGAACGAGATTGGTTATAGCAACCCGGCGTTTGATACCGCCTGCAACTCAGCGTTACAATCGCTGCCCGGTGAAGAAGCTTATACTGCCAATCACCTGGAAGCCCAGCGCATCTTTGCTGAGGAACTGCCTTCGGCGCCTCTGTACCTGCGTGTCAAGCTGGCAGCCACTCGTCCAGATATGTGTAACTTCATTATGGACCCGACTGCCAACACCGAAATGTGGAACGTCGAGGCATTCGACTACGGTGAGTGCAATCAGTAATTCTTGCTGTGCACATCCGTAACTAAGGCTTATTGTTAAGTTTGCGATGGTGGCAGTCGTAAGACTGCCACCATTCTTCCTGAATCATTGTGGATGAACGAGTTGAGAGGATGTCATCAAGGGCAATCTGGTTGCCTCTCCATGTTCTCGCTGCTCTGCCTGTAGCAACGCAAGCGTTCTTTACCGGCGTAGTAGCATTGCAGGGTTCGTCCACTGAAGTAATCTTCAATTTGCTTGTTGAAGATGGCTTCGACAGACAATGAGCATCCACCCAGGGGTAAAATACGCCATGCAATTCCATATTTGGTCGCGCAGCATTCTCAACCATAAGCCTGTAAATGTTATAAATTGAACAAGTTTGTTGAACCGAATTCTTGGAAAATAGTAGTACTAGTGACTTTGAAAATGGCATAATTCTTCCATAGGGAAAATTTCCACAGCCGCTAAATATTGGAGGCTATGGAAAATTTCCCTACCTGAATTGCATCCATTCTCGTGGAGGTGAATATGACCAATTATCTTATCCGCCGTTTCTTCCAGATGATCATCGTCGTGTTGCTCTCGACTGTAGCGATCTATGTCCTGCTCAATATTGCCCCGGGTGGACCACTGGCCGGGATGAGAAATATTGGTGATCGGCGCAACCGCCCTTCTGAGGCGGATATGGCTCGGTTACGGGCATACCTGGGGATCGATAAACCGATCTTCCTGCGGTACCTGACCTGGCTGATCGGCGATGACTGGTTGGGCGCGGATTGGGTTTATGTCAGTTTGGGCAACTACCGTTCCCCAAAAATCGGTGCCAGTGGTGTCCAGTTGGAAATCAGGGACCCTAATACGGGTGATAAGGTCCCGCAGTGGAATTATGCCCGCTTCTGGGTGGACCCCGGACCGGCGATACTCAACCCCGGTTATACCATCTGGGTATGGGGTGAGCAAACCGCCTCACGCCAGTTCCGTGCAGACGCAATCCAGGTCAAACCCGCCACTGGAACTGCCAGACCAGAGGATTTGATCGCTTTTGGCAAGGTGCTCAATGTGGTGGGGCAGACCATCACCATCGAGGATGCAGGTGGGGTTCATTCCACGATCACGGTCAACGAAGCTACCCGCTATACCTTCCCGGAGGGCGAGGGTTTGCCGCGCCCGGAAGGCGGGCTTTGGCTGAATATCTCTGGTCTGACTGGTTCCAACGGACTCCTCCGGCAATACTCTGGCTTCAATAGTGATAACCGCGGCATTTTGCGTATGGACTTCGGCTGGTCGTGGAAGCTGGCAGTTGGACAACCAGTAACAGATCTGCTGAAAAGCCGCTTGGGGAACACCCTGATCCTGATGACCACCGCAACAGTAGTCTCACTAATCATCGCCATCCCAATTGGTATTTACTCCGGTGTACACCAGTACAGCGGGGTGGATTACGCGGTGACTACCTTTGCCTTCTTCGGTTCAGCCATGCCGGTGTTTTGGTTCGGTTTGATGCTCATCCTGTTGTTCTCACATGGGTTCAAACAATGGGGGTTGCCTTATATGCCTACAGGAGGCACTGTTTTGGTACGTGAGGCAACTGTAGGCAGCATGGAAGCGCTTTTGAATGTATCCAAAGGCACCTTTGTGGATCGCATAATGCACATCGTCCTGCCGGCAACGATGCTCAGCTTGCTCTATCTGGCAGGCTGGTCGCGTTACATGCGCTCTTCCATGTTGGAAGTGCTGCGCCAGGATTACGTGCGCACGGCGCGTGCCAAGGGCTTGATCGAGCGGGTGGTGATCATCAAACATGCTCTACGTAATGCGCTTATCCCCATCATCACCATCGTGGTTTTTCAGCTCCCCGGTATCTTTGGCGGTGCCATCCTCACCGAAACCGTCTTCTCTTATCCAGGAATTGGGCGGTTATATTTTGAAGCCCTTGGTCAGAGTGACTGGCCGGTGGTGATGTCCATCCTGTTCATTCAAGCCATTTTGGTTGTCGTCGCCACGCTTTTGGGCGATGTGTTATACACCGTGGTCGACCCACGCATTCGGTTCAAGTAGGAGAAATAAGGAATGGCTGTTGCAGAGCTTGACCGCGAATCCCTTGCTAAAGTAAAAGAAGAAAGTTTCATGCGCATTGTCTGGACGCGCTTCCGCCGGCACAAGCTGGCGGTGGTCAGCACGTTCCTGATTTCCATCATCGTTCTGGCATGTACCTTTGCTCCGCTGATTGCGCCTCATAAACCGACAGAGAGCCTGAAGAATGCCAGTGGTGCAATCCTAAAGAATGCTCCCCCCTCAATGAATAATATCATGGGGACGGATGCGATCGGGAGGGATGTTTTCAGCCGCTTACTGTTCGCCGGGCGCATCTCGCTGCTGGTTGCCTTTGTGGTCACATTATGTGCCGAGACCGCGGGTGCGATTATTGGGGCAGTCTCAGGTTTTTTTGGCGGCTGGGTGGATGAAGTCATCCAGCGTATCGTTGAATTCCTGCTAACCCTGCCTTTATTACCCTTGTTACTGGCTTTTTCAGCGCTCTTACGCGGCATACAGATCCCGTTTCTTCCGCCGGAGTGGAGTAGTGCGGTTATTATTGCCTCCATTTTAATCATATTTGGCTGGATGGGTTCGTCGCGCTTGATGCGTGGTATGGTGCTCTCGCTGCGCAACCAAGACTTCACCGAGGCTGCCCGGGCGATGGGATTGGGGAGCTTCGGTATTATCCTGCGCCACATGATCCCCAATGCCTTGGCACCCATCATTGTCTCTGCTACCCTTAGCCTGGGTGGGGTCATCATTTTAGAATCAGCCCTGTCATTCCTGGGCTTTGGCATCCAGCCACCCGTTCCCACCTGGGGTAACATGCTGGCGGAATACCAGACGGATATGTGGACGCAACCCGCCAAGGTGTTCTACCCGGGTCTGGCAATCTTTATCGTTAACCTCTCTTTCAACTACATGGGCGACGCCCTACGCGATGCCCTCGACCCACGCCTGAAGAGATAATAATGGCTGAAGCCAAACCACACTCACCTTCATTGCTCAAAGCCGGGATATCTGGTGTGGTGATATTTGGTGTGGTGCTTTTCGCTGTAATTGCGATGAACACGCGTGACATTCTGTGGTTTTGGCCAGTATTCAAGGAGATTCCATTTGAGATCGTTGTCCACTGCTATGGCACGGATGTTGAGGTCAAGCCCGGCGAGCCCGCCTTTGAAGCGGTGACTAATGCGGTCAATACCAGCCTAACAGGGTCAAAACGTTGGGACGATGTCAGCATGTCGGATGTGACTTACCAGGAATACCAGACCGGCCCGACGATGATGGTTATCGAGCTGAGTTATGACCCGCCTGTAACCATCCACTCCCAATATGCATTCTTTAAAAAAGTCAACAGGTTGATCATTGCCCTGGATGGTCGTCATGCACAAACCAATCCGGTATTTGCTCGCACAGGCGACTATTCCAATCCCGGTTCGTATCACGTTGAAAGTACTGCGCCTATCACAACCACTCTGCAGGAACAAGGAATTTGCTCAAAACCATAATGCGAGCAGTTGAGATAAGGCGCGTTTCGAGTAGAATTATACAATTAGAAGAGGACGCTCATGACCAATAAAAAGGAAACATTGCTTGAGGTTCAGAACCTGAAAACTTATTTTTACACCGAGGACGGGGTGGTCAAAGCCGTGGACGGGGTGGATTTTACCGTCGGCCGGGGTGAAGTCTTGGGATTGGTGGGAGAATCCGGCTGTGGTAAAAGCGTGACCTCGCTTTCCATCATGCGCCTGATCGGCATTCCAGGCAAGGTGGTGGAAGGTACGATCATGTTTGAAGGCCGTAACCTGCTGGAGCTTTCAGAATCCGAGATGGTGCACATGCGTGGAAACCGCATATCGATGATCTTCCAGCAGCCCCAATCCAGCCTGAATCCCGTATTCAAGATCGGTGACCAGGTGGCAGAAGTATTACAAATCCACCAGAATATGGGCAAGGAAGAATCCTGGAATAAGGCGGTGGATCTGCTACGCCTGGTGGGGATCCCAGACACTGAAAGCAAAGCCCACTCATTTCCCCATGAGGTGTCTGGTGGGCAGGCACAGCGCGTGATGATCGCTATGGCGCTTGCCTTGAACCCTCAACTGCTCATTGCTGATGAGCCCACGACTGCATTGGATGTGACCATTCAAGCCCAGATCCTTGACCTGTTGCGTGACCTGCGCACGCGCATGGACACAGCCGTCATCCTGATCACCCACGACCTGGGGGTGATCTCTGAGATGGCCGATCGGGTGGCAGTCATGTACGCCGGGCGCATCGTGGAACAGACGGATATTAGAACCCTGTTTGCGCACCCTGTTCATCCATACACCCAGGGTTTGATGGCCTCCATTCCCGTCCTGGGCACGGTGAAAGAGACCCTGGATGTCATCCCCGGCTCGGTTCCAAACCTGGTTAACCTGCCCCCTGGTTGCCAGTTTGCACCCCGCTGCCGGTCACGCATGGAATACCAGTTAACCATCTGTACTCAGGTGGAACCCCAGCTGCTCCCGGTTGACCCTGAACATTTATGCCGTTGCTGGCTCTACCAGGACACCGAGGGGTTTAAAGCCCCGCTAAAACCTTCCTGATCCTTTCGACTTGGAGAAATGAATCATGACTGATCTAGCATCACATACCAATGGCAAGAAAAATCTGATCGAGATCAAGGAGCTGGTTAAATATTTCCCGGTGCGGGGTGGTCTTTTGCAACGCATCGTTGCCTGGGTGCAAGCGGTGGATAACATCAGTTTTAACATCCGCCAGGGCGAGACGGTTGGTCTGGTGGGCGAATCCGGCTGCGGCAAGACTACGGTCGGGCGCACATTACTGAGGTTGATCGAGCCTACCAGTGGCTCCGTTAATTTTGGCGGGGTGGATGTGGCGCAATTGAAGGGTAAAGAGCTTAAAGCCATGCGCCGCAATATGCAGATCATCTTCCAGGACCCCTACGCTTCCCTCGATCCACGCATGCCGATCGGTGAGTCAATCTCTGAAGGATTGAAGATTCACAACGTGGGCACTCCCCGCGAGCGTTTCGAGACCACGATTGAAATGTTGCGCAAGGTGGGCATGGAGGATTACCACGCCCGCCGCTACCCGCACGAGTTCTCGGGTGGGCAACGCCAGCGGATTGGCATCGCCCGGGCTCTGGCTTTGCGCCCGAAGTTCATCGTTGCCGATGAGCCCGTCTCAGCCCTGGATGTCTCCATCCAGTCGCAAGTTCTCAATATCCTTAAACAATTGCAGCGCGAGTTCGGGCTCACCTACCTGTTCATCGCCCATAACCTGAGCGTGGTTGAGCACATCTCAGACCGGGTGGCGGTGATGTACCTGGGCAAGATGGTTGAGATGACCACGCGCGAAGAGCTGTTCCGCAACCCTCTCCACCCTTATACTCAGGCGCTGATGTCTGCCATTCCCATCCCAGACCCAACCCTCAAGCGCGAGCGTATCATCCTGCAGGGCGACGTCCCCAGCCCGTTGAACCCGCCCGGTGGCTGCCGTTTCCACCCCCGCTGCCCGGTGGCAATGGATGTATGCGGTATTGAGGAGCCACCTTTCCGTGAGGTCAGTGACGACCATCTGGTAGCCTGCTGGCGCGTGGAATAAACCTGATTATTGTGCCATTGTCGCCGGGATCGTTGATCCCGGTCTTTCTTTTTGTAGGGGGGATCGCTGACCCCCGCCGGCGCTATGCTGTTTTTAAAACCATGATAGAATGAATCCAACATGGCTGCCTATCGGGTTTTGGTCGTAGACGATAATCACGAGATCAGGCGCATGGTAACCGCTAGCATCCGCACCCTCAGCGCTGAGATCGATGTGCTGGATGTGCCTTCTGCGGAAGAAGCGCTGTTCATCAGCACATCCCTGCCACTCGACCTAGTGGTCTTGGATTTCCGCTTGCCCGGTATGTCGGGCTTGGAGCTGGTTACCCTTCTGCGCAAGCGCAAGCCTGAGACACCTATCATCCTGGTCACCGGCGTCGAGGATGCCGGCACCCGCCAGCTGGTAGCTGAAGCAGGCGTGGCTGCTTACTTTTTCAAACCCATTGAAATTGACACATTCCTGGATGCGGTCAGGCATTGTTTATGGCCTGACCAAAGCGGGATCGGCTTACCGGTTACCCGTACAAGCCTCAATAAGGCCTCAAGCGTCAGCAAGGCAGCAGGTGCTAGCGGAGCGCCAGTCGCCAGCGGGGCACCGAGCGCCAGCGGAACTCCTGGCACGCGCGAAGCGCCAGGCGTCAGCAAGGCATCAAGCGTTAGCGGAGCACCAGGCGCCAGCGGGGATGTCACTCTGAGAGTGACCAAACCAATTGACCTCCAGGGTTTCCAGCCCACCCTGGCTGAGCGTTTGACTGCCCTGAAACAGCAAGTCAGGGCTGAATCCGCCATCCTCGTAAATGAGAACGGGCAGATATCGGAACAGGCCGGCACTGTCGCCGAGATCACTGCCAACCCTGCCTTGCTCCCCGCATTAATGGATGCTTTCCGCTCCAACCTGAAGGTCTCTGATGCTCTCGGGAAAGGTCTACTCGACAGCCTGTTTTATTTCATGGTTGCCCGGCAGCGCATCTATCTCGCCCCAATTGATCCATCCCATCTCCTGTTGGTGATCACCATGGGGCATCTCGAGCCGGATAAGCTTGGCATGCTCGACCGGGCCATCCATCTGGCGGTACATGACCTGCGTGATATCCTCGAACGCCTGGCGGAGGCTCACAGCCACAAACCGGGTGCCGAAGACGTCGCGCCGGTCGAGTTGCCAACCGAGATTGACGTTGACCAGGAAACCCTGGCACTCGTCGACCATATGTTCTCTCAAGCCCCGAAAAAAGGTTCCAAGGAAGATGCGGATGGGTTCTGGGAGACGCTGGGAGAAAATGACGCTCTGGCTGGTACGCCCGGCAAGGATGACCTCTCTTACGATCAAGCCCGTGAGATGGGGTTGGCACTCGATGAAGATAAGGGACCCGGACCCTCTGTGTAAAGTTCAGCGCCCTCACGGCAGGAAACCCTCAAAAATATGATAAAATACCAGACGCTCTGAAAAGAGGGCGTCTCGATTGGGGCATGGTGCAATGGCAGCACAGCAGACTTTGGATCTGCTTATTCTGGTTCGAGTCCGGATGCCCCAGCTAGTTGCCACATAAGACATCTGGTATGATTAACGCAAGGTCGCCTGGGTGCAATGCCTCGTCAGGTACTGACACCCCGCTCCGGCTTTGCGTTTTTGCTATCATGGAGGAGCGATGAACTTATCTGCAGTTATCCTTGCTGCCGGGCAGGGCACGCGCATGCAGTCAAAATTGCCCAAGGTGCTTCATGCACTGCTCGGGAAACCCATGGTCTGGTATGCCCTTGAAGCAGTCTGGCAGGTCACCCATTCCAAACCCGTGCTGGTGATCGGGTATGCTGCCGGTCAGGTGCGCCAGGCGTTGGGGGATCAGGCTGACTACGTGCTCCAGGATCCGCTGCTTGGCACCGGGCATGCCGTGATGCAGGCTGAGGCGCTGCTGGCGGGTAAAACCGACCTGGTGCTGGTCACCTATGCCGATATGCCCCTGCTCACTGCCCACACCCTTGCCGGTCTGGTCGAAAAGGCTCAAGCCCACACAGGTCCGATCAGCATGCTGACGGTGACTTCAGACGAGACACGCGGTTTTGGGCGCATCCTGCGTGACGCCCGCGGGCAGGTGAGCGGGATTGTCGAGGAGGCTCAGGCTACACCCCAGCAGCTGAACATCCACGAGCTTAACCCGGGCGTGTACTGCTTCCGCTCCGCCTGGTTGTGGGGGGCGTTAAAACACATCCAGCTCTCCCCCAAGGGCGAGTATTATCTGACCGACCTGGTGGGTATGGCAGTCGCCCAGGGTCATGCCATCCAAACCCTGGATGTGGGTGACCCGCAGGAGATGATCGGCATCAACACACGCATACACCTGGCGCAGGCGGAAGCCCTGCTAAGACAGCGCATTAACCACGCCTGGATGCTGGCAGGCGTGACCATGATCGACCCTGCCAGCACATACATCGAGCCGGGGGTGACCCTGGGGCAGGATACCATCCTGTGGCCCGGCACCTACCTGCACGGCAGCACCCAGATTGGTGAGGCTTGTGTCATCGGTCCCGACACCATCATCCGGGATAGCCAAGTCGGAAATGACTGCACCCTGCTGGCTTCGGTGCTGGAGGGGGCATTGCTCGAGGACCGTGTGGAGATGGGCCCGTATTGCCACCTGCGCAAGGGTGCCCACCTGTGCACGGGCGTGCACATGGGCAATTTCGGTGAGGTCAAGAACTCCACCCTTGGACCAGGCGCCAAAATGGGGCACTTTTCCTACCTGGGGGACGCGCAGGTGGGTGCAGAGGTGAACATCGGGGCCGGCACCATCACATGTAACTACGACGGCACGCATAAATACCCGACTGAGATCGGTGAGGGCGCCTTTATCGGCTCAGACACCATGCTGGTGGCGCCCGTCAAGGTGGGTGCAGGTGCGCGGACCGGTGCAGGTGCCGTGGTCACCCGGGATATCCCACCTCATTCACTGGCAGTGGGCGTGCCCGCCAGGGTGATCAAAGAGCTGGAAAAGTGACCCCCTACCTGGTCTTGGGTCTGCTCGTCCTGCTGGGGTTGGACCTGTTCACCATCGCCTTCAGAGCCGCTTTCCAGAATGCAAGCCTGGCGCGCCTGCTGTCTCTCAAGGAGGAAATGGAGACGCAGGTCAACCGGGCGGTCAGCCTGTTGCATGCCCCACAGGATTGGCTGGCTGCCGGCAACCTGACCCAGCTTTTTACCCGTTTTTTGGGTGCCAGCCTGCTGCTGGCGCTCTTCCTTCCTCTTGATTGGAAGGCGTCATCCGTGCTGATAGAGCTCGGTATCCTGCTCCTGGCCGTGGTGGTCATTTTCTGGCTGGAATGGGCCGTGGAAGTGGCGGTGACGCGCCACCCGGAAGCCTGGTCGATGCGCCTGGCGCCTTACGTGCGCTCCCTGACGGTGGTGCTCTCGCCGTTCCTGGTCCTGCCGCTGGCAATCGGGCGGCGCAAGGGCGAAGCGCAGGAGCCGATCAGCACCGTCACAGAAGAGGAGCTGAAGAGCATGGTGGATGCCGGGCACGAGGGCGGCGTGCTGGAGGGGGATGAGCGCCAGATGATCTACTCGATCTTCGAGCTGGGCGATACATTGGTGCGCGAGATCATGCTGCCCCGCATTTACATCAACGCCCTGGAGGTCTCCACCCCCCTCACAGAAGCGGTGGATGCGCTCATTAAATCGGGTCATTCACGTATGCCTGTATATGAGGAATCGGTGGATAACATCCTGGGCTTGCTGTACGCCAAGGACTTGCTGCGGGTTTGGAACCAGGCCTTCGCCTCGCACCAGGCGTCAGCGCAGGACCAGGCGTCTGCGGGGGACCTGGCGCAAGCGGGAGAGAAGAGTGACCAGATTGGTTCATTGCGCCGCCTTCTGCGCCCCGCCACCTTCGTGCCCGAAGCTAAAAAGGTCGATGAGCTGCTTGAGGAGATGCAAGCCGGGCACGTGCACATGGCGATGGTGGTGGACGAGTACGGCGGCATCGCCGGGCTGGTCACACTGGAAGACATCTTCGAGGAGATCGTGGGAGAGATCCAGGATGAATACGACCAGAGCGAAGAAGCGCCTTACGTACAGGTTGGCGAGGGCGAGTATATCTTCCAGGGGCGGGTGGACCTTAAAGAATTTAATGAAGTAATGGGCAGCCAATTGCCTTCGGAAGAGACCGAGACGTTGGGTGGCTTCATCTATGAGCAGGTGGGGCGCGTGCCGGTCAGTGGTGAGAGCCTGCAGGTGGGCGGTGTTAACCTGACCATCGAGCAGGTCACCCGGCGGCGCATC
>Ga0214473_10002911_pt1 | contig 20950 bp, 14 predicted proteins | sample RVTome_7_FD_203509 | JGI IMG/M metagenome (GOLD analysis project Ga0214473, IMG submission 203509) | Soil microbial communities from uranium-contaminated site in the Upper Colorado River Basin, Wyoming, United States - RVT98D197 | ecosystem: Environmental > Terrestrial > Soil > Contaminated >... | reverse complement strand
ATGAACTCCCCGTCAACCCGCGCATCCCTGCCATAGGTGCCGTGCACCGAGTCATATTTCAGCAGGTGTGCCAGCGTCTTGTTGTCGGTCAGGTCGTTGAGCGCTACGAGGTCCAGGCTCCCGTCCGCGGAGTCGAAGATCATCCGCGCAAGGCAGCGCCCGATCCGCCCGAAGCCGTTGATCGCGATCTTGGTGCTCATGGTCCCTCCGCCCCGCATTTCACCCCAATTATCGCGGGGAGGCGCAATCTAGCGGCCGCTGGCAAGACGGTCAAGGACACCGACCCGGAGCCGCCAATACGGGGGTTCGCGGTCGCGCGGGGATCCCGCAATGGACGCACCGGCAGTCCCATTTGCGTGTGCGAGCGGCCACCGCCCGGATGGGTCGCCGCGGCGCGGGAGGCGGGAGGCGGGAACGAGTCAGATGATGGTGGGATCGCTGCCGTTGCCGCTGCCGCGCAGGTCGGTCGTGAGGAGATCCAGCAACTCGTTGGTGAAACCGACCATGTCCGACCGGCTGTAGCCACTGGCTTTCAGCTCTCGGTACACGGACTTCGCCAGGATCTTGAGGGCGCGCTGGTGCCCGTTCGAGGATTGTCGCGTTGCTTGGGTCATCTCGCTCATGGGAACACTCCCATCTCTTTTGTGGACAACCGCAAGCACCGAACGTGCCAACAAAGACCTGATTTCGGTGCGCGACAGGAAAGCGCGGGGGTTTCGGCGGGTTCGATCACTCTTGGCCCGGCGGCCGAAAAACTCAGGCGCCCCAAGTGCGAAGCTTGCTGCGCGATCGTCGGGGGTGCGGTGTATAGCGCGCTGCGCACCGCCACCTGTAGGAGACGGCTGGCCAGCGTCTGCATTACTCCCGATCCGTGTGGACGTCCTTCGGCGACTCGCCGGGCTCGTCGGTGGTGGGAGCATCCTCGAGGGGCGGCTCGGCCAAGTCCTCGGCGCTGTCGCGCGAGACCACCTCGGACTCGACGAAGATGCGCATGTTCCTCAGCGCCTTGTCGAAGTTGAACTCTGCGTCGTGGGCCCGGCCGAGGAAGTAGTAGAGCTCGGGATGGCGACGAACGTACTCCTCGTCCGATCGAACCAGGTCCTCGAGGTGATCGATGGCGGAGCGGTACCGATTCGGATCACCCTCCGCTGCGCGATAGAGCAGGTACGCGTAGAGGAACCGCATCCCCGGGCCGCTGTGTAGGCGCAGGGGCGCGGGGATCTCTTCCATCGCGGCGAGCGCCGTGCCGTAGGCCCCGAGGTCCACGGACTGTCTCACCGCCTCGAACCCCTCGCTGAGCTGCCGAGCCTCCTGCTCCTCCATGCGGGGACCCGGAACCGGGGGTTCGATGCTGACTCGCGGGCCGTGCTGGTCGCTGAGGAGAAGACGCAGCACCTCGGCGGCCACGAGCGTCTCCCGCACCGGCGCGATCTCGTGCGCGCGCCGGATGAACTCACCCGCTTCGGTCTTGCGACCGTGACCGATGAGGGCCATGGCCATCTCGGAGTTGTTGCGGGCCGCCTCTTCGCCCTCGCCGAAGCCCACCACCGCGCCGGTCAGACGGCCATAGGGCCAGTCCGGCGAGTAGATGTTTGCGAGGTAGCCCTCGTACCGCTCGAACCCGATCAGGTCGTGGGGCGCGGAGAACTCGATGAGGGCGTTGTCGTCCGTATTGAGCTCGACCGGATCCCGGCGACAGTCGGGCGGACCGCATTCGGTGCTCCCGCCATTGGATGCCTCGGGGAAGGGAATCCACCGGCCGCGGCGGCGTCGGTACTCGATCTGCGTGTATTCGAGCACCTCCTCCCGGCTCGCGAGAAGCACCCGCGCGAACAGGTCGAACGGGGAATGGATGTATGCGCGCTCGAGCTCGGGCGCCACGCCTGGAGTCGAATAGGACTCGCGGAGGTGGGCGAGGTCGAGGGGCAGTGGGGAATCGGAGCCGAGCAGCACCGTGTCGCTCGACAGATCCTCGGCGGCAAAGACCACCACGTGACGGAACTGGGAGGCGAAGGAGCGGTAGATGGTCTTGATGTTCTCGGGGCTGAGCTCGTAGAGCTGCACCCACTGGCAGTAGATGCCGCCCGGCCTCAAGACGCGCTTCGTGATCCGGAAGTGGTCGGTCGTGAAGAGATCCGACACACCCGTGATCCACGGATTGGATGGCTCGCTCATGATCACGTCGTAGCGACGGTCCGTGGAGGCGAGGTAGTTGCGGCCGTCGTCGTTGAAGACCGTCAATCGGTCTCGTTGCACGAACGGGAAGTGCTCGAGCGGATACTCGAGGTGATTGACGTCCTGGAAGAACTGGGAAGCTTCGGGGATGCTTCGCTCGAGCTCGATCGCGTCGACGGATCGCACGGGGAACTCGAGCGCGGTCCCGAGCGTCACTCCCGAGCCGAAGCCGATGACCGCCACGTCGAGGCCCTCTGGCCCTTGCCTGTGCATCAGCAGGGGGAAGGCCGCCACCATGATCTGGGTCGGCATGTCATCGCCGTTCGAGGCATCGACCTTCCCGTTGTTCTTGAGCGCGTAGTGCCGGACCCAGCGCTCGACCGAGACGGTCGTGGAAAGACCATCCTGGTAGTAGACGAGATCGGGCTCGCCCCACGAATCGGGATCGAGCACGTCGGCGGCGAGGGACACGCGGAAGACCCCGAGCGTCATGTGCGAAAGGTTCCAACGCAGGAAAGAGTCGGGATACCGCGTTCCCATGTAGAGCAGGGCGATGAGCGCGGGGATGAGCGGAGCGAGCACGTAGACCGTGACGGCGTGCCAGATGGGAACCTGCGCACGCTTGGTCTCGCCACGCGTCGAAGGCCCGTCAGGGGAGGGCGCTGGGCCCTTGGCCCGCGCCGGCTCCGCGGCGCTCACGACGAGCATCATCAGCGCGAGAACCAGGTTGAGGACCATGCCGACGTGCAGCGTTCGCTCCATGCCGAAGAGGGGCATCAGCACGAAGCCCGGGAGCCAGGCCCCGACGATGGAGCCGACCGTGTTGCCCACGTACACGACGCCCACGTCGCGGCCGACGTGCCGACCGCCCGCTGTCCAGATCCGCATGGTCAGGGGGAACATGGCCCCCATGCCGACCGCGGCCGGGAGCGTGCACAGCCCGGCCGCGACGAACATGAAGAACTGCACGGTGCCGACGTGGTTCGGCAGGTCCGACACGGTCGTGACCAATCGCGCGAAGGCGTAGGGGATCTCGTCTTGGAACCAGTAGTTCGCGAAGGTGGCCACCGCGATCAGCAACTGGATGAGCGCAACCATCAGGATCGGATAGCGACGAAGCACCACGATCACCGCGACGAGAGCGGAGAGCACACACACGACGGCGGCGATGATCTTCGGTAGGTGGCCGGGCAGCAGGACGGCGTTGGCCACGGCCGCGAGCACGGGCGCGCTCAGCATGGCCACGGCAGGGCCGTTGCGGACCGCGTCCAGCCCCTGCTCCACCGCACGCCGGCGAGCCCACGCCGCTCCCGCGATCACGACCACCGGAACCATGAACACGACGTCGAGGACGAGGTAGACCGCGAGCCCCTTCTCGACCCACCAGCCCGCGTTGGCCAGGGCTATGAAGAGCGCGCAGCCGACGGTCAAGACCCACAGCCGTCGGTGATCCCGTATCACGAGCGCGGCGAAGAGCGCGCTGCCACCTGCGATGCCGATCAGGAACGTCGCCAGGATGAGCGCGAACGAGTAGATCGACGACCCGATCGTCATGGCGAGCGCGCGGGTCCAGACGACCTCGTAGCAGAGCGCCGCCGCACCCGAGGCCGCGAAGGCGAGGTATGCGGCCTTGCGGGCGATGGGCGGAATCGGCATGGCGAGGTCGGACTCCGCCTCGTCGGCAACCTCCTCGGTCGCATCGTCCCGCGAACCGGGCTCCGGCGCAGCCGTCCGCTTGGCGGCGGTGGCCTTGGTCTTGGTACGCTGGCCCTTGCGCCGTGTCTTGGCTGGGGAGCCCTCGGCGGTCTCCCCGGAAGTGGTCGCGCTGGCCGGTTCTTCCGTGGGGGCAGTCGCGTCGAGCTCGCCGCTTTCGGCCGGCCCATCTGCAGTCGCAGGTTGGGCGAGCGGCGCCTCGACGGCCACCGGAGCGGGCCGCCACCCGAGCTTCTCGCCCGGGGACCATACGCCGGAGAGCAGCAGCCGCCGCAACGCCAGGATGCCGAAGCCGAGCGCGAAGTTGATGGAAAGGGCCGCGATGTTCGTCGCGGCCAGCCCGACCGTCGGCAACAACACGAACCCCGCCAGCAGGACCCCAGCGACCGCACCGAACGTGTTGATTGCATACAGCGCGCCGACGCGGGAGGCGACGACACCAGCCCGTTGCTCTGACTGCACGAAGTGCCGCGCGAGCAAGGGGAGGGTCGTGCCCATCAGCGTCGTGGGGACGATCAGGATGGGCACCACGCAGGCGAAGCGGGCCAGCATGAAGCCCATCGACTCCGCGCCCAGGGACGTCCGCAGCGCTTGGTTGACCCAGGAGAGCCAACCTTCCGAGTCCACGAGCCACGGGACCAGGAAGGCCCACAGGCCCACACCCAGCTCGGCGAAGGCATACGTGATGATCGGGTGCTTGATCCGGTCCGCGTACTTGCCGCCGATCCAGGCGCCCAGACCGAGACCCGCCATGAAGACCGTCACCACGGAGCTGATGGCGACGCTCGTCGCCCCGAACACGTGGTGGAGCATGCGGGACCAGATGTTCTGGAAGATCAGGCTCGACGTCCCGCTCATGAAGAAGGCGGCGTATGCGAGGTAGCGGTAGCGCACTCGATCTCCTGGCCGTGAGGCGGGCGCAGTATAGGGGCGCGGTCCGCCGCATACCAGCGGACAGGCGCCGGGTTGGGTGGGCTGCTACGATGCGAGAATGATCCGCGGGCACCGGGCGGTCGCCTTCCTCTGCGGGCTCGCGCTCGCATGCTTCGCCCCGGTGGCGCAGGCCCAGGACCCGGGCGGCCGGGCCGTGCGCGCCTCCAGGCTTCGCGCCATGGGACAGGCCTTCCTCGCGGCCGGGGACCCCGGCAGCGCGGCCGGCTACTTTCGGGAAGCCATCGGAGTCGATCCGCGGGACGCCGAGTCCTACGCCGCGCTCGGCGGGATCTACCTCGATCGCGGCTCCCTCGGCGATGCGCTCGAGGTCTTCTCCGCCGGCCTGCACGTGCGCCCCGACCATCCGCCGCTGCTCCGGGGACTGGCGAGCGCCCTCGAGCGCCGCGGTGCCCTGCGGGAGGCGGCTGAGGCGCTGCGCGCCCTCGTCCAGACGGTTTCTTCGTCGGTCGACGACCATCGCGCGCGCGCCGAGCTGGCGCGGCGGCGAAGCGCGTGGTCCGAGGCGCTTGCGTCCTACAGGGCCATCATCGATCTCGCGGCTGCCGGGAGCGACCTGCCGCGCGGGCTCGTGCTCGAGGCCAGGGAGTACGTCGAGGCATTGGTCCTGCTGACCGGCGAGACGGATCCGGTGCGGGCCTCGGCGGCGTGCTCGGGCCCGTCCGAGCTGCGGCGCGCCCTCGCGCGCTGCCCCTGAGCGGCCGCGAGTCTCTCGGCTCCTGGACACATCTTCAGCGGCGACGCCAGCGGCGAGCTCGCAGCATGGAGCCCAGAAGGCAAAGCAGGAAGAAGCCAGCCACGGCCCCCGAAACCGTGACGAGGAGGGGCTCGCCTCGGATGTGGAACACGGCCGCGAGGATGGCCGCGGTGAGACCCGTCAGCGTGTAGATGACCTGGTGACCCAAGGCGTACATGAGGTTGGCGCCTTCGCTCATCCCCCGGAAGCGCATCTCGAGCTCGCCTCGCATGGACTTGCCGAGGAACTTGCGTAGGTCGTCCGGAACGGCGAGCGCGCTCATGGCCGTGTCCTTGACCGCGTTCATGATCATCCCGGTGAGGTCCCGGTCCTCGCCGAAGACGAACTCGTCGAGGTATGGGCGGATGACACCCATGGGATTCATGTCCGGGTCGAGGTGCGTGCAGACGCCGCCCATCAACAGGAGCGTGCGCTCGAGAAGGACCCAGTCCTTGGGGACCTGGAAGGCGCTCGTGAGCTCCCGGATGCTGATGTCATGGCGGCGCAGGTCGAGCAGGTTCTCGATTCCCTTCTGGGGATCGACCTTGATGTCCTTCAGGTTGAGGCTCTCGAGCTTGATCTCCTCCTGAAAGCGGCGGTGGAAGTATTCGACGATCTTCTCCGAGGCGACCTCCGCCTCGTGCCCCCGGGCGATGAAGCCCATCAGTCTCAGCGCGCGGAAGATGCCCGGCGTGTCGCGCTTGATGACGGCCTCGAGGAGGTCGGGGATGCCCTGCTTCATCGAGGGGCTGAGCTCGGCCACGGCGCCGAAGTCGACCAGCACGATGGTGCCGTCCCTCATGACGAGGATGTTCCCGGGGTGCGGATCGGCGTGGTACAGACCGTCGACGAAGATCATGCGGCAGTAGGCGCGGATGAGGCGCCGGGCGAGCTCGGGCCGATCGACCCCGAACTGATCGAGACCCTCGATGCTGCTCACCTTCACGCCTTCGCAGAAGGCCGTTGTCAGGACGCGCTCGGTGCAGTACGCGGGGAAGAGAGCGGGCACCTTCACGCCGAGGTCCTCGGGGAGATTCGCTCCGATGCGCTCCATGTGGGCCGCCTCCCGGACGAAGTCGAGCTCGGCCTCGATCATCTCCCGGACCTGCTTGTAGATCAGGTCGAGACCCTGGATGGGCACGAACCACCCGACGATGACCATGATCCGCCAGATGGTCTTGAGGTCCATGCGCGCGATCCGGTCGATGTCGGCGTGCTGAACCTTGACGGCCACTCGGGCCCCGTCCTTGAGCGTGGCCTCGTGCACCTGACCGAGGGAAGCGCTGGCGATGGGCGTCCGGTCGAAGGTCGCGAATATCTCCTCCGGCGGCTTGCCGAGCTCCTGCTCGACGCGTCGGACGATCTCCTCGTAGGGTCTGGGCGGAACCGAATCCTGCAGGCTCTCGAGGGGCTTGCGGAACTCCTCGGGCAGGAAGTTCGTCATGATGGAGATGAGCTGGCCGACCTTGATGAACAGGCCCTGCAGCTCGACGATGGTCCGCTCGATCCGGAAGGCGTTGACGCTGTGAATGCGGGACAGGTTCGCCTCGTAGTAGCCGCGACCGAGAAACCTCGCGACGAATGCGAGGCGGAGGTAGCTGGCGATGACCGCGAAGGTGGTCCAGTAGGCCTTGATGAACCTCGCCCGCTCGGCACCTGGCTGGCGGAACCGAACCCCAGCGAGGGAACGGCGCACGTCCTCGTCCTGCGGCGCCGCGACCCCCGGCTCGACGGCCTCGACCATGGCGGCAGCTTACCACCACTGGCGCCCGGCCTGCGGCCAACCCATCGGCGGCGGGCACGGAGGGAAAGGGGCGGCGCACATCACTGCTGGGACTGGAGCGTCTGACGGACCGCCGCCGTGGCCTTGTCGACGAGCTTGCTGGCGATCTCGAGCTCCTGCGAGTACCTGTAGACGCCGGCTTGGACAGCGAGCAGCTCCTCCGGACTGAAGACCCTGCCAGCCCGGGCCGCGCGGATGACCGAGTCGATCATCCTCTGACCCTGGTGGAGACTCCGGGCCGCGTCGTGCAGTGCCTCGGCGAGGGCAGGCCGCTCCGCCGGGCGGGAGCCATCCGGCCCGCGAGCTGCCGCGCCGAGCGCCGCCGCGAACGCGCCGGAGCGGCCCTGGCGGGCGGCACCGGGCGCGGGGACACCGGGGACAGCACGGGCAGCGCCCGTCGGTTGGATCGTGTCGCTCATGGGACCTCCTGGCCCCTTATCGGCGCCGGGCGGCTCGGATTGCGCGTGGACGGCGAACGCGCTCGCTCACTCCGATTCCAACGCATCGCGCAGCAGGCTCAGCGCCTTGCCGTGGAGCCGGCTCGCCCAGGACTTGCTGATGCCCAGCTCGGCCGCCACTTCGTCGAAGCGCCGCTCCCCGAAGTAGAAGCCCTCCACGAGGGCCCTTTCCCGTTCGGGCAGCTTCGCGACTGCCGCGCGCACGCGGGCCGCCTGTCCGACCGCGACCAGGCGCTCCTCGGCCGAGTCCGGGGTTGCGTTCGCGTCCTGCCCCACGGCCGCCATGACCCACGCAGCCGTCATCCGGCCCAGGGCTTCGTCCAGGGCCTCGGCCGCGTCTTCCTTGCGTGTCGCGCCGGCGGGGGCTGCTGCTCGCCGCTCGCCGAGATCCTCGGTCACGTCGCTGGCGGCCTCGGAGGCCTTCAAGAGCGCGTGCGTGCGCCGCGGCAGATAAGCCATGGAGCGCACACCGTCCAGGATGGCTCCGCGAACGCGGTAGTACGCGAACGTGTTGAACTGAACGCCGCGCGACGGATCGAAGCGGGACCTCGCCTCGACGAGCCCGCGGAAGCCGCAGGCGATCAGATCGTCCAAATCGACGTTGAGATCGAACTCGGCGCGGATGCGGTGGGCCAGGCCGCGAACGAGCGGACGGTGCTCCTCGATGAATCGGTCGTCGTCCGGCACCGGTCGCGCTCCCTCCTCGTCAGTCGACGGCGGCCCCGGCGCCCGGAGTACACGCGCCCGAGGCGGGCCGTCAAGCGGGCCGAACGACCGAAGGGCGGGGGCACGTCAGAGGGCGACGATTGTGATTAGGGCCGCGATGCCCACCGCGACGGCCAGGATCCCGAACGCCGTGAAGCATCCGCCGATCGACAGCGATTCCGAGAAGCGTGGAGGAGCATCGCCGAGTTGGCTGGAGATCCGCTGGATCTGACGGTCGAGGTCGTCGCGCTTGGCGACTGCTTTGATGTGCGTCCTCCAGGCGAGGAGGGGCAGGAACGGCAGGAGCACGATGAGCAGGAGCACGTACGTCGCTGCGACGGCGGCGACCCAGCTCATCTCGATCAAGCCCTTGTCGGCGACGTAGCCCGGAGGCTCGCAGTAATACTGGGCCCCGTCCGTCGAGTACTCGCCGCCCCCGAGGCTATTCCACTCGGTGTGCACGCGCATGGGCCCCGTGCAGCCCTCGCACACCTCGGGGCACAGCGCGTAGCCCTGCACGCCGACGAAAGGATCGATGTCCGCATAGCACCTCGGAATCGAGGCGAGGGGGAGCAGCGCCAGGGCGATGACCGGCAGCTTGATCATGTTCCATGGGAGGGCGCGCCCGCCCGTCATCAGGAGCGTGCGCTCCCGGCACAGACCGGCGAGCGTCCCGCGCAGCCGCTCGCGAGCCTGATCGTCCCGCTTGCGGCGAACCTGGAGCGCGAGCCCATCTGCAGCGAGGGTGGCGAGCATAGCCTCCTCGCCGTGTCCGCGCTCGGAGCGTCCTAGCTCCAGGTCGGCCTGTGATTCGAGCCCCATCATCTCGAGCGCATGAATCCGGAGGGCGGCCGCTTGTAGGTCGAATACGGGGTGGATGGGGATGTCTTCCCGTTCGCGGCCGATCACGTCGAGCACGCGGCTGAAGCGTCGCTGGGCGGTGTGTAGACGCGCCGATGCCTCGCGGTAGGCGCTGTCGAGCTCGAGCACCTCGGGGGCCGCGTCGCACTCCTCGAGCCAGCCCTCGGCGGACATGAGGTCACCCTCGCGCACGGCCTCGGAGGCGAGACGACAACGCACCAGATGCCGGAGGCCTGCATCGGCCAGCATGTCGAGCGCGGTCTCGAGCGTCGCGCGGGCGTGCAGGGAATTGCCGCCGAGCCGGTGCACATAGGCCAGGCGCATGGCGGCCCAGCACAGCGCCCGGTCCTCTTCGGGGCCACGATCGGCCTCGGAGATCTCCTTGCTCCGGGCCCAGAGCCCCTTGAGCTGCTCGAAACCGGCCGGGCTCGCGGGGTCGACGCCCGACCAGCCGAGGGGGTCGCGCCGGAGGTCGTAGATGTGACCGGTGACCGGATTGGCCAGCTGGGACTTGAGCCGGGCAAGGCGCGCCACCTCGTCGGCCATGGAGGTCTCGCGCCGGGCCCTCGCGTCCGCGGTGCGTGTGGAGACCTGATTGGCGGCGCTGCAGTACTCGCAGCGGACTTGGCCGCCCTCCCGGGGCGCTGCGATCGGGGCGCCGCACTGGGCACACTCCAGCGTGCGGATGGCGATATCGAAGATCGTCGTGGCCATGGCGTCGCCAGCGACCTCTACCGCAGCCGGCGTGCCGCTGGCAATCGTCGAAGAGGCGCGTGCGCACACAACGCGCTCCCCATCGGGCAGGGCAGGGGGTATACGGGGATCGTGCACGACGGCACGACGAGAGGTCCGGCAAGCGCGGACCGCCCCCGACTCGGACCGTTCGCGGCCCTCGTGGGGGCGGCCTGCACCGACGCCGGCGCCGCCCGTGGCCTGGCGGAAGCGTACGCCGCGCTTCCAGCGCTCGCCCGACGCCAGCTCGTCGCGGCCATCGTCACGGACGGCCAGGCCGAGGCCGCCACGCCTGCGGTCGTGCTCGCGACCCTGCTCGGCGTGGAGGACAATCCGCTCGTGGCCAAGGCGATCCTCGAGGCCATCGCGACCCTAGCGGGGAAGGGGCTCGTGCCGGCCGCCCCCGAGCGGGCCATGCTCGGCGGCGACGAGCACCGCGGGGCCGCCCTGCTCGCGCGACCCCTCTTCGCGAACTTCGTCGAGGTGGCCACCGTGTCCTGGGAGCCCGAAGGGGGCGTCACCCGCGCCGCGTTCGAGAGCATCGCTCACCACCGGGACCTCGGCCCGTTGCTCGCGACCTTGCCTGACGACTCGAACATGCAAGAGGTGCCCTGGGATAGCGCGGTGCAGGTCGTGGTCGCGGCCCTATGGCGCTACCGACGACGCGCCAGCGCGGTGGCCTCAGCTGCGGGCCTGCTCACCATGATCTGAGGGAACGAAGGGGACAGGTAAATTTCTGAACCGGACTTCGGAGGTCCGGTTCAGAAATTTACCTGTCCCCACAATTGCGGGAGGGAAGAACCGCTTCGCGCAGCTCGTAGGAGAGCTGCGATGAAACCGACAGCCATTCGAATCTCCGTGCTCATTTCCCTCGCTGCGACCGGCGTGAGCTCGAGCGGTTGCGTGCTCGCCGCCCTCGGCGCCGTGGGCGCGCTCGCCGTGGCCGGGAGCGGACCCCGGACCGAGTCCATCGAGATCGGGCACCCGGCCCATGTGGGGTACCTCGAACGCAACATCATCCGCATGCGGTACGAAGGTGCCGAACAGGAGTACGGCTTGCCCTCCGGCTCCCTCGCGGACGATGCGTCCATGAGCGAGCTGAGCCCGCAGCGTGCGTGCTTCGACGTCCTGCTCCGCAACCGGGACGAGCTCGCCGCCCGATACGTCGATCTGCGGCAGTGGCAGGTGGCGATGACCACCAACGACGACTTCTCCATGCCCCCGACCGGCTACTCGGCCTTCGGCGCCCAGGCCTCCTCGTTCCAGGGCCAGCGTCCCCGGCAAGTGATCGCGGGATACACGACCGAGTGCGTGCAGACGGATTCGGAGACCGGAGCGTGCCGGCGCTGGGAGGAGCGTCCGAACTACTCGACCGTGTATGATCCCGCGGTCATCACCGTCGTCGCGGGGGGCGGCCAGATCTGCTTCGCGCACAACGGCCGCATCACACCTCAGACAGAGTGGGTGGAGCTCAGCCTACTGGGTCCGGACGGCGACCAGATTGCCTTCGAATGGGACTTCCGGGATCCGCCCGAGCAGGTGGCCAACCGCTGAAGACGTGTCCAGAAATGCCCGATAGCGGCTTACGTCCTCGCGCCGACCCTGCGAAACACGCTGGGTATTCCTCGGATCGGCGCTGCGGGCGCGCTCGCTCTCTGTCTATTCCTGGACACGTCTTGAGTGGCCACGGCCCCTCAGGAGGGCGGTCGCTCCCGGGCGGACCGGCGCGAGAGCGGTATCATCGCGACGCGAAAGACGCGCCGCCGCCGCACGTCCTGCACGACGATCTCCCATTCCCCAGCGACGACCCGGTCGCCTGGGCGCGCGAGCCGGCCGAGCTTGGCCACGACGAACCCTCCGACCGTGTCGGCCACATCGTCAGCCTCGAGGTCGAGCCCCTCGAGTTGGATCTCCCCGAGGGGAACCGCCCCGGCCACCACCACGCTGCCGTCGTCGCGACGCGTCACCTTGGGCAGCTCCAGGTCGTGCTCGTCCTGGATCTCGCCGACCATCTCCTCGACGACGTCCTCCACGGTCACCAGGCCGCTCGTCCCTCCGTACTCGTCCACCACGATGGCCAAGGGAATGCTCGTCAGCTGAAACTCCGAGAGCAGGTCGCCGACCGTGGTCGTCTCCGGGACGAACAGCACGTCCCGTTTCACGGCGCTGAGCGACTCGTGGAGGGGCGCCGTGAACACGTCCTTGACGTGGACGTAGCCGAGGACCCGATCCGGGTCCCCCCCTTCACACACCGGATAGCGGCTGTACCCGTGGTGCCGGACCAGCGCCAGAGCCCCGTCCGCATCGTCCTCGTCCGAGAGAACGGTCATGTCCACGCGCGGCACCATGACCGACCGCACGGCGCGGTCCGTACCCCGGAGCACCCGTTCGAGCAGGTCGCGCTTGCGATCCATGGCGGCCGCATCACCGAAGGAAGCCTGGATGATCAGTCTCATCTCCTCCGCCGAGAGCTTGCCCTCGGCATGGGCGACGGACGGAAATCCGATCGCCCTCAGGATGACGTTCGACAAACCGTTGAGGGACCACATGAAGGGCCAGGTGACGAGGGAGAACACGCGAAGGGGAAGCCCTGTCCAGCGCGCAACCGCCTCCGGCCTCTGGATGGCAAGGGTCTTGGGGACCTGCTCCCCCACGACGATGTGCAGGATCGAGATTCCCGCGAATGCCACCGCGTAGGAAACACCGTGCACCAGCCCGTCCGAGGCCCCGAGGGCCGTGAGGGGAGGGGCGAGCATCTCCGCCAGCGCGGGCTCTCCGATCCACCCGAGTCCCAAAGAAGCAAGGGTGATACCGAGCTGGGCCGCCGACAGATACGCGAAGAGGTGCTTGCTCATGCGCACGGCGCGGGCGGCGCGGGCGTCTCCCGCGCGAGCCATGGCTTCGAGGGCCGTGGGCCGCACCTTGGCGAAGGCGAACTCGGCTGCCACGAAGAAGGCGTTGGCCACCACGCAGAGGGCAGCGACCAGCAGGGCTAGCCCGTGCATGACACCTCCGGCGGCCCGCCCCCTCGGCCCGATGGGGGTGCGTCGTCCATCCGCTACTGCTTGTGGTAGGGGATCGGCGAGCGGGTGCCCGAGCTCGTCGTGGTGGCCGGCGGCGCGCCTCCCCCCTGTTCCTCTTCACCCTCGAGCGCTTCGAGGGCCGCCGAGACACGTTCGAGCCCGGCCTTGAGGGCCGCCTCCTTCAAGAAGGTCTGCACGATCCGCACGATCCGAAGGCTCTGCAGCTTGCCGAGGTCGATCTCCCGCTCGAGGAACGCGTCGAAGGACCCGTAGCCCTTGACCTCGTAGAGCTTGCGTTCCTTGATCTCGCGCAGGATCTGCCCGATGTCGTAGAAGCTCCTGTTCAGGCTCCGCTTCAAGGACCGGATCTGCCCGGTGGCGGTCGCCAGGGCGCCGATCTTGGCCTTGAGCTCCTCGGCGCCCTCCGGGGTTCGGGCGACCCCCTGGGAGGTGGCCTTGATGGTCGGCGGCCTCTTCGGCGGACGGCCGCGAAGGGTTTCCGGAGCCGCCACGCGTAGGGGGGCGGGCCGCTGCCCACCGGTCTTGGACTTGGGCTTGACCTTGGGATCCTTCTGCTTTTTCTTCGCGGGCTTAGCCGAGGCTCGGGGCTTGCTGCTCGGCCGCGCCGGCTTGCTGCCCTTCTTCGGCTTGGCCGTCTTCTTGGCTTTCTTGGCCTGTTTGACGGCTGTCCTCTTTTTCTTGGTGGCCACTCTGCGCCCCCTCGATGTGCGTCCAAGCTATTCTTGGCGCATATCACTTGTCGCACACGGGTGTAAAGCGTCGCCCCAAGCGCCCACGAAATGGCCGTTTTCACCGAGCTTTCCCTGGGCATGGCCCAGCACCTGGGTCGCCTGCACAGCCTGCCCCCGATCGTCCGGGTGGTTCCGGTGGCCGCCGGAAGCGTCAACTCCAACTTCTTTATTGATTCCCACGACAGCCGATGGTTCGTGCGGGTCTACGAAGAACAGGGAGTGGAGGGGGTCGCCTACGAGTGGGCGCTCCTGTCTCACCTCGCAGAGGCGGCGCTCCCCGTGCCGCGACGGGTCCCCGGCTCCGAGCCTGGTGAGGCCCGGGTGGGCGGCAAGCCGGCGGCCGTCTTTGACCTCGTCGGCGGGACCGAATCCTGCCAAGCCGGTGTCACCCCCGCCCGTGCCGAGGCCGTCGGTGCCCTCCTCGCACAGGCCCACCTCGCCGCCGCCGACTTCCCCTGGCGGCGGCAGGGACGCTTCGGCCTACGCGACATCTCCGTGCGTCTCGATACGGTCGAGGCCGTGGGCGACGCCGCGCTCCCCCTCGCTCGCCTTCGCGCCGTGCTCGAGGAGGTCGATGCGCCGTGGCCGGGACACGTGCCGCTCGGGGTGATCCACGGCGATCTGTTCCGCGACAACGTGCGCTGGGACGGGGACCGCATCGTGGCGCTCATCGACTGGGAGAGCGCCAGCGATGGTGTCCTGGTGTACGACCTCGCCGTCACCGTGTTGGCGTGGTGCTACGGCGCGGACATGTCGTGGGACCTGGCGAGGGCGATGCTGCGCGGGTACGGCGCCGTTCGCCCCGTGACCGATCCGGAATGGGCTGCGTTTCGCAAGGCCGCGCTCACGGCCGCGCTTCGATTCACCGCCACGCGCATCACGGACTTCACGCTGCGGCGGGGCAGCGGGGACTTCGTTTTCAAGGACTACCGTCGTTTCCTCGCGCGCCTCGAGGTCGTGTCGGCACTGTCGCCCGACGACCTGGCCCGAAGGCTCGGCGCGTAGCCGGGCCACCGAGCCCGGATCACATCGAGTCTTCGAAGGGCGTGAAGGCGTCCTCGTCGTGCGGCGGGGTCTCCATCAAGGATCCATCGGCCCCGTCACGCCGCAGCACGAAGGTGCGGCGCGACACGACATCCTCGCTCTCTCGAACGAAGACCGTGACGTAGTTGATTCCACCCGTCAGCGGCACATCGGTTTCGAAGGAGGCGCTGCGAGGATCGCTGCCTGTGCGGTTCGACTGGTAGAAGACCTTGCGGACGCCGACGAAGATGTACAGGTCCCGCACGCGCTGATCATCCCGTGCGCGGCCGCGAATTCGCAGTCGGGGCTCGCGGGTGACGAGAGAGCCGCCGTAGTCCACGTCGAGCTGGGGCGGCATATGATTGACGTGCCACTCGAGGTGTCCCCCGGCACCGCCACTGGCGAGGTCCGTCTGGGCCACCCAGCCGGGCCGCCCCTCGCCGAGATCCACGCGAACAAAGCCCTCCGCGGTGGCGCTCGACGGCAGCGCGAGGGCGCCGCCTCGCACGCGCGCGACCTGGTCCGCCCGCGCGGACGGCGCCGAACGGACCAGGACACCGTCCCCGAGGTGCACCGCGCCGGTGCGGACGGTGGGATCGCCACCCCCGTCGGCGATAGGCACGGCGATCTTCTCCGTGACGGCTTCCCTCAGCTCCGTATCGTAGACGCCCACCTCGAGCTTGGCCTCGTCACGCTCGAAGGTCCCGAGGACCTCGAAGGTGAACTCCACCACGCGCTCGTCTCCGGGCTGCATGGGGTCGAGGTGGAAGCGCCCATCGTGAAGCAGCACGCCTCGGCCCGACAGGTTGCGGAGATTCGCCGTGGTGTCGTAGGTGCGGCCCGCTCCGATGTTGCGCACCCTGAGGAACATGGTGGCGTATTCCCCGCGCTGAAGGCGCCCATCCCCGTTGCCACGGACGTCGTCGGCCACCTGAAGCGAGTAGGCGAACTGCGGTCTCGGAAGCGCACGGATGGTCGTCCGGATCTCGGCGGCGGGCGGCGCATGGCCGTGTGCCTCTTCGAACTGAACTCGGATCCCGTCGGCGCGGTCGGGAATGTCGCGCGGCAGCGTGCACGTGCGCCGGTTGTTCTCCGACTGGCACACGCCCAGGGTGCTCGACCAGGTGCGGGATTCCCCGGGAGCGAGCTTGCCGAACACGAGCTCCCGTCGAGCGAACAGGGCGTAGTCGCTCTCGGTGGCGGCCCGGAGCTGGTAGAGCGTGTTCTGGCCCCGGTTGGTCACGCGCACGCGAAGCTCGAAGGGCTCACCGGGAATGCCGAGGTTGTCGGGGCGATTGGTGGACGTCTCGATGACCACGTCGCTCGCGCCCTGATCCGAGCCCTCCGACCAGTCGATGCCGAGGCGCCGGAGCTCGGCCGTGGCGCGGGCCATCTCCGCCTGGCGCGTCCGCTCGACCACGGCCGATGCGTCCCGGAGGATCTCGAGCCTCGAGGAGTGACGCGCCTGCGCGAGGACATCCCGCGAGAAGCGCAGCAGGAATTCATCCTCCTGCTCGTTCCCCTGGTCCTCCGGGTCGGCCTCCCGCAGCCGTTGCCGGGTGTCGGGCGGCAAGTAATAGCGGAGCACGGTCTGGGGCTGTTCCGCCGTGCGCACGCGCTCGCTGGTGAGCGCCGAGCGCAGGTCGCTCTCGCGCAGATACGCATTGTCCACGGCGAGGTCCATGTCCTCGCGGTCCACGGTCATCGGGTCGATGGAGATGTCGGGGACGATCCCCACGCCCTGGATCGACACGTCGCCAGGCGTGAGGTACTGCGCGATCGTCAGCTTGAGCGCGGACCCGTCCTGGAAGTCGTAGAGCACCTGCACGGAGCCCTTGCCGAAGGTTCGCTGGCCGACGATCAACGCGCGGTTGTGCGCCTTGAGCGCCCCGGCCACGATCTCGCTCGCCGACGCGCTGCCCCCGTTGACGAGGACGATCATGGGGTAGTCGGGCTCGGTGCCCTCCTCGCGCGCGAACTTCTCGTCCCGCTGCGACGGGTCGTTGGACGACGTGGTCACGATGGTACCGTTGGGCAGGAACGCATCGGCCACGCGGACGGCCTGCTCGAGCAGGCCGCCAGGGTCGTCACGCAGATCGACGACGAGCCCGCGGAGCCCCTGTCGATGCAGCTGCCCGAGGGCGATGCGCATGTCCTCGACGGTGTTGCCCTGGAAGCTCTTGATCTGGATGTACCCGATGCCCTCCGCCAGCATCCGCGATTCGATGGACTCGATGTGGATGACGGCCCGGACGAGGTCGAAGCGTCGCGCCTGGTTGAAGCCCCCGGCGCCCGGCCGCTGAACCCAGACGGTGACCCTGGATCCGGGCGGACCGCGAAGGCGGTCCACGGCCTCCGAGAGCGGCATGTTGAGCGTCGACTCGTCGTTGATCTTGACGATCTTGTCGCCAGCGAGCAGGCCCGCCCTCGAGGCGGGCGTGTTGGGCATGGGGCGGATGATCGTCAGGCCTCCGTCCCGGATGGAGATGACGATCCCCAACCCGCCGAACTCGCCGCGCGTGTTCATGCGCATCTCTTCGTACACGTCCGGAGTCAGCAGGACCGTGTGGGGGTCGAGCGTGCGCAGCATCCCGTTGACCGCCGCGTACTCCACGTCCCTCAGGTCGATCTCCTCGTCGGCGAGGTTCGGCTGCAGGAACTCGAATATCTGCCTGAAGCGGTCCCCGAGCGCCCACGGGCTGTTGACATCATCGACGCGGAACTGTCGGCGCTGCTCGTTGACCTGCACGGTCAGGCTCGGCTGCCCCTCCTGATAGTGGACGAGGACCGGAGCGACCGATCCCTGGATCGCGTTGAGGCCCGACAGGAGCATGTTCCTCGGCTGGACCCGGTCGGGCTCCACATAGTGGTCCTTGACCTCGAGGATCGCCCGGTTGAGCACCTGGAGCTTGGTGAGGTCGTAGGGCTCCCGATTGCGAGCGGCCTGCGCCGTGGGCGAGCCGTCGATGTCGATGTCGAGCCCGTTGTTCTCGGGCCAGACGAACGTGATCGTGTAGGCCGCAAGGACGGCGCACAAGGCCACGAAGGGCTTCCACAGGAAGCCGAGGCGTCTCAGGAACGGGGCCGGTGGTTTCATTCGGGTGGTGAGAGTATAGGGAGCGGATCCCGTCGGGGCCAGATGACCTTCTCCGCGCCACCGGGCAGCCGTAGACCGTTGGACATTCGACGGGCCGCCCGTGTTCCCGGTCTATCCTGCGGGACCCCGCCCGCAGAGGCTCCGAGGTGCCCTTGAGCCAGCCCCTCCCATCGACAGCGGACGCCTTTCGTGCCTTTCGGCCGAACCGGCGCCCGCTGTGGATCGCCGTGGTCGCCAACGCGGTGCTCTTCGGAACCCTGGTGGTCTTCCCCTATCTGCGGGGTCAGGCGCGCTGCCGCGAAGCCCGAGACCACTTCTCCCTCTTCGCGGAGTGCCTCTGGGGCGGCCGCGCCACGGCGCAGCCAGGCCTCGAGCTGCCCGAAGGGGAGGCCGAGAGATACGCCCACAAGGTGCTTCACGCCGGCGCGGACTGGCCCGCCCGGTGTCTGCCACGCCTCCGCGCTGTCGCCCCGGCCAAGGCGATCCTGATCTTCCCCGGCATCAAGCAGGCCGAGGTCGACGTCCGGGCCGCGACCGAGCTGGTGGCCGAGGAGCTCCGAACCCTGGCGCGCGCCCGCCGCGCCGGCACACGCCAGGTCCCGAGACGGCCCCTCCTCGCCACCGGGCGGTTGCTGGCCGCCCTCGCCACCATGCACGAGGCGGCGGGTGTCACGGCCGACATGGCGGCGCCATGCCTGCGATTCCGCGGTCCCCTGCCGCTGCCCGCCCCAGCCCGGGTCCCGGTGGAAGCAGACGCCGCGGGCGCGATGCGTCTCTCCGCGCGCCAGGCCGGGCTCGATGTGGCGGCTATGGATGCCAGGCGGCTCGTCACCGTGGGCGTCGGGTCCGGAAGCGTGACCATCGAGCGGAGTCCTCGCCCTGGCCTCGTCCAGACGATGCTTGCCGGCCCCCGCGGACCCTGGCTCGTTTGGGCGACCCCCGAGGAGCGTTGCGCACGTGAGGAGTCCGGGTGCGCGCACCGGGCGACGGGCCTGGCTGCCTTCGAGATCGACCACGGTCGGGCTCCCGCGCCCAGGTGGTTTGCCGCCCATGCGATGCCACCCATCGAGCGATCGATTCTGCTCGACCGGCATTTCGTGCACGTTCTCGCAGCCGGATCTGAGGGAGCTGCGGTGGTTTCGAGGTTTCCGCTTCTGGAAGGAACAGCGCCAGCGGCGCCGGAGGCGATGCCCGAGGCGCCGCTCTCGACCTGGGAGCTGCCGGGGCATGCCGAGGGTGCACCGGCGCTGCTGGTAGAGGCGGCGGCAGAGCCGTGGGCCCTGTGGGGGGCACCGCTCGATCAGGCTCCCGGCCGGCCGGCCCATCTCGCGCTCCGAGCCCTGGCCCTGCGATCGGCCGATGGCGGCCAGGCAGGGGAGCTCGGACCGATGCCCGGGGGTGCGATGGCGGTCGCTTCGTGTGGGGCCGGGCCCATCGCGTGGGCCGTCTTCGCCACGGACCAGGCGCTGCGGGTCCTCCGCTTCGGGGAGGGCTGGACGGCCGGCGAAACGGTCGGTCTGCGTGCTCGCACGGGACCCCTGGCGTTGCGCATGGCGTGCGAAGCGGGACACGTGACCGTTCTTTGGCTCGACGATGACCAGACGCTCGTGGGGCTCGAGTGCGACGCGACCCTCCTGTGCACCGGCCCCAAGCGCCTGGTCACCGCCGTCGGTGCGTTCGATGCGCTGCGCCGCGCGGGCCACACGATCGTCGCCTGGACGACGGCCGAGCGCGGCGGTCCCGTCTCCGTCGGGGCCGTGAGCCCGCGGGGCCTGTCGGGCCGCGTACCGGCCGCCTGCTGGTCGCCCCAGGGCGGCTTCTGCGGCACGCCCCATCTCACCGGCGATGGGCGGCGCGTGCTGCTCGGCGTGCGCGACGGGGCCGACCTGCTCGTGGTGGAAGCGGGCGATGCTCGCGGCCCCTGGCGCGCCATGACCGGCCTACGTTGAGCGGTCAGCTCTGGGCCTGCCGGTCCGGAGGCAGGCGCAACACCACCAACTCTGCCGGGGGTGGCTCGGGCTGGATGGTGACGTGCTCGATGCCGTGCGCTTCGCGGACCCGGTCGCCCACCTTCTGGGCGACGACGGTGCCATGGGCGCCCGCGTCGATCACGACGTGCGCGGTGAGCATGGGCTCGCCGGGAGTCAGGGCCCACACATGCAAGTCGTGGAGCGCGGAGACGCCGGGGGTGGCGAGGATGGTCGCCTCGAGGGCGGCACAGTCGAGCCCAGCGGGCGTGCCCTCCATGAGCACGTGGGTCGTCTCCCGCAGCAGGCGCAGGGCGCCGTACAGAATGAGCACGGAGATGACGATGGACGCGATCGGGTCTGCGATGCGCCACCCCGCGACCACGAGCAACACGCCGGCCACGATGGCGGCCACCGATCCGAGCGCGTCGCCGAGCACGTGCATGAGCGCGCCTCGCACGTTGATGCCGGCGCCTCCTCGCCGCGCGAGGATCCACGCTGCAAGCAGGTTGACGGCGAGCCCGCCGATGGCCGTCCCGAGCATCCCCAGGCCGCGCACGGCCGGTGGGTGCTGCACGCGCTCGACGGCCTCGCGCACGATGAAGAACGCGACCACCAGTAGCCCGACGGCGTTGATGAGGGCGCCGAGGACTTCCGCGCGTCGGTAGCCGTAGGTCTTGGAGCGCGACCGGGGCCGCGAGGCGATGACCGACACGACCAGGGAGAGCGTCAGCGCCGCGCTGTCGCCGATCATGTGACCCGCGTCGGCCAGCAGGGCGAGGCTCCCGGACCACAGGCCCACGACCACCTCGACGACCGAGAACAGCGCGGTCAGCGTGAGCGCCGCGCCCAGCGCCCGGCGAGGGGAGCTCGGATGGCTGTGCGCGTGCCCGTGCCCGGCAGCTCCCATCGGAGAAATGGCACCACGGCCAGTGCGGCGAAGCAAGTCGGAGCGCGGGCCGAGTCCACGGCGA
>Ga0214473_10002910_pt1 | contig 20951 bp, 17 predicted proteins | sample RVTome_7_FD_203509 | JGI IMG/M metagenome (GOLD analysis project Ga0214473, IMG submission 203509) | Soil microbial communities from uranium-contaminated site in the Upper Colorado River Basin, Wyoming, United States - RVT98D197 | ecosystem: Environmental > Terrestrial > Soil > Contaminated >... | reverse complement strand
CCGCGCCTCAGCCTGTTCTCCGGCGGGGCAGGGCCTCTGGACGCCGTCGCCGCTGGCGCGCTGGCGGCGCTGGCCGGGAGCATCTTCGGCGCCTTCGCGTCCATTCTGGTGCGCAACCTGGTGCAGACCGAGCGTTCGGCGACGGTAGTGCTCTACTTCTCCATCACCTGCAGCCTCGTGGCGCTGGTGACGGTGCCGTTCGGCTGGGTGTGGCCGACGCCGGCGCAACTGGCCATGCTGGTCGGCGCCGGCATCGCCGGGGGCATCGGCCAGATCCTTCTGACCGAGAGCTATCGCCACGCCGACGTTTCGGTCATCGCGCCGTTCGAATACACCTCGCTGCTGCTCTCGATCATCATCGGCTACGTCGTCTTCCGCGACGTGCCGACGCTCGAAATGCTGATCGGCGCGGTAATCGTGATCGCCGCCGGCATCTTCATCATCTACCGCGAGCACGCGCTGGGGCTGGAACGGCGCAAGGCGAGGGAAGCGACCCCGTCGCCGCCGGGGTAGGGGCGCACGTCGGACGGTGGCACGCGGGAGGTCGGCGCTAGATCCGGACCTGCATTGATCCGATCTTCCAAGCTCCGCCAGCGTCGGTGATCAACAGCACGATTGCAGCCTTGCCGTTCTTGAACTCGGCCGGGCAACTCACCTGAGCGACAGCGACGAGATTGCTCACCTTGAGCCCAAGCACAGCGCAACTTCCAGCCGAGATGAAGGGCCCGAGAATCTGGTACTTGTCCCAGGCCGATCGGTCGCCCGTCGCAACCAGCTGATAGTACTCGGGCGTGGCGAGGTTAGACAGAGTCTCAACCTTCCAACCCGAAGCGATCTCGGTTGTTGCCTGGTTCGCGAAGAGCACGGCACTGGCTGAACGCTTCTGTAGCTCCGCGAAGAGTCCCTGGAAAGTCAGTGCCAAGCCGACGGCAGCAGCAACAACTACGCCGCCCCAAACCAATGTCTTCGTCTTCAATCCAACGCCCCCGCTCAAAAAACCCAGAAAGAAGCGAAGCTTAGGTACCGAAGTGAGAGACGGCAAGTGCGGCCAGTGGCAGGCCGGGCGAGGGGGGGCACCCAGCCGTTTGCGCTTGAATCTGGTTCAGCGCCGTGTGCCGCCGGGGGTGACCGTACCATGGGCTCCCACCCCTAGGGACGAGCGCATCATTTCTAGGCTCGCCGCGGGTATCCTTGGTGAGACTCAAAGGAATACCCTAATCGCTTCGGCCTCACCCCTTGCTCACAAAGCTATCCAGCACCTTCTTCCGTCCCGCCTTTTCGAACTCGATGGTGAGCTTGTTGCCCTCGAGCTGCTCGATGGTGCCGTACCCGAACTTCAAATGAAACACGCGCTCGCCGACGCCGTATTTGCTGCCGCGGCCGTCATCGACCGAGCGGGCGACGAGGTCGCCGTCGATGGTGACGGGGCCGGGCGAGCGGCGGTTGCCGTGCTGGGCCTGGGCGCGCTTCCAGCCGGGCGTTTCGTAGACGCTGTCGAAGGGATCGGCGAAGTTGAAGCGGCCGGCCGAGCGCCCGCCATAGCCGTAGCCGCCATAGGCCGAGCCGGTGTCCTTGACCTCGACGGCCTCGGCCGGCAGCTCGTCGAGGAAGCGCGAGGGGATGGCCGATTGCCAGAGGCCGCGGATGCGGCGGTTCTGGGCGACAAAAATGCGCAGGCGCTTGCGGGCCCGGGTAAGGCCGACATAAGCGAGGCGGCGCTCTTCCTCGAGGCCGGCGCGGCCACTTTCGTCCATGGTGCGCTGGCTGGGGAACAGCCCTTCCTCCCAGCCGGGGAGGAACACCGTGTCGAACTCCAGCCCCTTGGCGGAATGCAGCGTCATGATCGAGACCGCGTCCTCGGCCTCGCCGGTGTCGCGGTCCATCACCAGCGACACATGCTCGAGGAAGCCGCCCAGGGACTCGAACTCGCTCATCGAGTTGATCAGTTCCTTGAGGTTTTCGAGGCGTCCGGGGCCCTCGGCCGATTTGTCCTGCTGCCACATCTCGGTGTAGCCGGATTCATCGAGCACCTGCTGCGCCAGTTCAGCGTGCGCAATGGTGCGGGATCGCTCCGCCCAGTCGTCGATCTGGGCGATGAAAGCGCGCAGCACCGTCCGCATCTTGGGCTTCAACTCGTCGGTCTCGACGAGAATGCGGGTGGCCTGGAGCAGTGGAATGTCGCGGTGGCGCGCCGTGTCGTAGAGCGTCTTCAGCGTCGTGTCGCCGATGCCGCGCTTGGGGACATTGACGATGCGTTCGAAGGCCAGCGAGTCTGAAGGGTTGGCGATAATCCGGAGATAAGCCAGCGCATCGCGGATTTCCCGCCGCTCGAAGAAGCGCGGGCCGCCGATGACGCGATAGCTCAAGCCCAGCGTGATGAAGCGCTCTTCGAAGGCCAGCATCTGATGCGAGGCGCGCACCAGGATCGCCATGGAGTTGAGCTCCTGGCCCTGGCGCTGGAATTGCTCGATCTCTTCCCCGACCTGGCGGGCCTCTTCTTCGCTGTCCCAGACCGAGGTGACGCCGACGAGGTCGCCCGGTTCGCCGACGTCGGTCTGCAGCGTCTTGCCCAGCCGGCTCTCATTGTGGGCGATCAGGTGGCTGGCCGCGGCGAGGATATTGGAGGTCGAGCGGTAGTTGCGCTCCAGCCGGATGACCTTGGCGCCGGGAAAATCCTTCTCGAAGCGCAGGATGTTGTCGACCTCGGCACCGCGCCAGCCATAGATCGACTGGTCGTCATCGCCGACGACGCAGATATTGGCCTCGCTGGCGGGCTTGCCCTGGGCCAGGAGCCGCAGCCACAGGTACTGGGCGACGTTGGAATCCTGGTACTCGTCGACCAGCATGTATTTGAAGCGCCGATGATATTCGGCGAGCACGTCCGGGTTTTCCTTGAACAGCCGGATGCATTCGAGCAGCAGGTCGCCGAAGTCCGCCGCGTTGAGCGTCTTCAGCCGCGCCTGGTAATCGGCATAGAGCTTGTGCCCCCGGCCATTGGCATACAAGCCGGCCTCGGCAGCCGAAATGTCGCGCGGCAGCAGCCCGCGGTTCTTCCAGGTGTCCATCATCCCGGCGAACTGGCGGGCCGGCCAACGCTTCTCGTCGATGTTCTCGGCATCTAGGAGCTGCTTGATCAGCCGGATCTGGTCGTCGGTATCGAGAATGGTGAAGTCGGATTTGAGGTCCACCAGTTCGGCATGGTGACGCAGGATGCGCGCACCGATGGCGTGGAAGGTGCCCACCCAATGCATTCCCGCCGTTTCTGGTTCAAATGCTTGAATGCGGTTTTTCATCTCGCGGGCGGCCTTGTTGGTGAAGGTCACCGCCAGGATTTCGGAAGGCCAAGCGAGCTTGGAGCGCAGGATGTGCACGATGCGGGTGGTCAGCACCCGGGTCTTGCCGGTGCCGGCGCCGGCCAGCACCAGCAGCGGCCCCTCGGTGGTCAGCACGGCGTCGCGCTGTTCCTCGTTGAGGCCCTTGAGGTAGTCGACATCGCGCCGGCCGAGCTGGCTGGTGATGGCCCCACCGGCGGGGCGCTCGAGGCGTTGCGAATCTGCTGGCATCAATTCCTTCCGCCGCGGTTCCCGATGGACGTGGGCATCCATATCCGGAGACTGCCGGGCTTGACGAATCTCTTTTTGTTCTCGTTGGCCAATATAGGGAACAGGAGGCGAAAAGTATACGCCGGTGCACCGTCACCGTCCTGTCATCTGCTCGTCATGAGCCCGTATTGTGGCGGTCCTAAGTGATCCCGCTGCCTATCAAAATGGACAATCGGGGGCTTTCATGCATACCAAACGCCTGCTCGCTGCGCTCGCGGCCGGCCTGCTTTCCACGACCGCGCTGCCGGCCATCGCCGCGCCGGTCTTCAACCGGATCGCGAGCTTTCCGGTCGAACTGAACAATCCGGAGGCGAAGGCCTCGTCGTCCGAAATCATTGCGGCGACCGAAGATGGCATGATGCTGATCTATTCGGACAGCCCGGCAGGCGGGATCGGCTTCATCGACATCGCCGACCCAAAGGCGCCCAAGAGCGGCGGCTTCCTCGCACTCGACGGCGAGCCCACATCGGTTACCGTGATCGGGGGCAAGGCGTTCGTGGCGGTCAATACCTCGGAGAGCTTCGTCAGTCCGTCCGGCAAGCTTGCGGTCGTCGATATTGCATCCAAAGCGGTCGATGCCACCTGCGATCTCGGCGGACAGCCCGATTCGATCGCTCATAACGGCGCCGGAACACTTCTTGCGATTGCCATCGAGAACGAGCGCGACGAAGACGTCAACGACGGGGCCATCCCGCAGGCTCCCGCCGGCTTCGTGACGATCTTTGACGTCGCCAATGGCGCGGGCGATTGCGCGACGCTGAAGAAGGTCGAACTCACCGGCCTTGCCGAGATTGCCGGCGACGATCCTGAAGCCGAATTCGTGGCCTTCAACGGCACTGACGAGATTGCCGTCACGCTGCAGGAGAACAACCACGTTGTTCTCATCGACGGCAAGACCGGGACTGTTACCGGAAACTTCTCCGCGGGGACCGTGACGATCGAGGGCGTCGACACCAAGAAGGACGGCGCTCTCAAGTTCACCGGCAAGAAGGAAGACGTGCTGCGCGAACCGGATGCCGTCAAATGGCTCGACGACAGCCGCCTGGTGGTCGCCAATGAAGGCGATCTCGACGGCGGGTCCCGCAGCTTCACCATCTTCAACAAGGATGGTTCAGTGGCGTTCGAGAGCGGCCCATCAATGGAAATGATCGCGGCGCAGCTCGGCCACTATCCGGACGCCCGCAATAAGAAGGGTGTGGAGCCGGAGGGCCTTGAGGTCGCGACCTTCGGCGATACCCGGTACGTCTTTGTGGCGCAGGAACGCTCTTCGCTCGTGGCTGTCTACAAGGACACCGGCGCGGAGCCCGAATACCTGCAGTCGTTGCCATCGGGCATCTCGCCCGAGGGGCTCGTCGCAATCCCCTCGCGCAACCTCCTCGCCACCGCCAATGAAGTCGACCTGCGCGGCGATGACCTGGGCGGCTCGCATGTGATGCTCTATGAGCTTGCCGAGGGCGAGGCGGCCTACCCGCAACTGATCGCCGACCTCGACGCCGACGGCCACCCGATCGGGTGGACGGCGATTTCTGGAGCTGTCGCCGATGCCGACAAGCCGGGCGTGCTCTATGCGGTGAGCGACAGCGTGCTGTCGTCGCAGCCGGCGATCTATACGATCGATGCGACGCAGAAGCCTGCTCGCATCACCGCCAAGACCATCATCACCCGCGGCGGCGACGTGGCGCAGAAGCTCGATCTCGAAGGCATCACGCTTGACGGCAAGGGCGGGTTCTGGGTGGCCTCGGAAGGCCGCAGCGACCGGCTAACCCCGCATGCGCTGTTCCACGTTGATGCGGAAGGCAAGATCGTCGAGGAAGTGGCATTCCCCGCGGTACTGCTGCCGCACGAGATCCGGTTCGGTGCCGAAGGCATTGCGGCGGTAGGCGAGGGCGACGAGCAGATGCTCTGGGTCGCCATCCAGCGCGAGTGGAAGGACGATCCCAAGGGGCAGGTCAAGCTCCTCAGCTACAAGCCGTCGAGCAAGGAATGGGGTGCTGTCCGTTATCCGCTCGAGGCGGTGGACGGCGGTTGGGCCGGCCTGTCCGAGATCACGGTGCATGGCGGTTTCGCCTATATCGTCGAACGCGACAACCAGATCGCTGGTAAGGCGGTGCTGAAAAAGCTCTTCCGCGTACCGCTGGGCCAGTTGGTGCCCGCCGCGCTCGATAGCGAGCTGCCGGTCGTCAGCAAAGAGGAGGTCCGCGATTTCATCCCCGACCTTCAATCGGCCAACGGCTACGTCCTCGACAAGGTAGAGAGTTTTGCCATCGATGCTGCCGGCGAAGGCTTTGTGATCACCGACAATGACGGGGTCGCCGATTCCTCGGGCGAAACCATGTTCTGGTCGATCGGGACCGTGCAGTAGTAGCCGCATCGGCGCAATTGTGTGCCAACGGCCGGGCCCTTGGGTCCGGCCGGCTCCCGCCGGTTCGTCATTGGCGGGTTCCTTCCGCGCCGCGGCCGACGCCCCCCGCGATGGGACTCGCCGCCTGCAGCGCATTTTCCCTTCATTGTTCGTTCACACCCCGGTCATCGTTCCCGCCCGCGCGTTCAGTTCCGCCGAAAAAGTAATCCCCGCTCCCTCCAGCCCTTGTAGACTCCCCCCATCCGCCCGCCGAAGCGAGATCATGACGAGTGGTTGGCGGTCCCGGAGGTCAGTCAGCAAAAGCGAAGTCCTCGGACTTGATCCGAGGATCCAGCTTCGACTGACCGACCAAAGGGTATGCGGAAGCCGGGTGGGCGGGAGGTCGCTCCTGCCCAGGCTAAGACGGAGAGGCATCGCGCCCGGCCAGGACGGGTGGCGTGCCTTAATTTGTTGCCGCGGCCGGGGCTCTGTCAGTCTCGGTCAAAACGGTCCGACGGGCATCCCGCGAAGAGCGAGCGCCACGTCACGACAGGGACCGGCGGCGGCGGGGTAGTCCAAAAAGACCCCGTGCCTCTCCGGGCGAGTGCCCAAAACCCCGGTTGCATGGGCGAGGCTTTGCCTTTGTGCCGCATTCCGACAAGGGGCGCGGCGCCCACGGACTACCCGACGAGGCATGGCCTCGCCCGTGCCGCTTCCCATGGGGAAAGTGGCAGGAACTGCAGCGAAACCGCAAGGCGAAAGCCGGGGCGGATTTTCGGCATGCGCCGATGCCGGGTGAATACGAGCCCATGGGCACCATATTCTCGCCGTGGACGGTCGGCATTGCCGGATGACGCGGCGGCGTGGTTTCCCTACACTCCGCGGCATTGACGGAGATTCACTGCCCCGTGCTCAATCGCCTTTACATTGTCGTCGGCCTGCTCGCGATCACGGTCATTGCGGCTGCGTTCATCGTCCCGCGTTTCATCGAATGGGGCGACTATCGCGACCGGATGCAAGAAGTTGCCAGCGAGGTGTTCGGGGCGCCGGTCGAGATCACCGGCGAGATCGAATTCTCGCTGCTGCCGCAGCCGCAGCTGAGGTTCTCCGACGTCATCGTCGGGCCCAGGGAACAGCCGATCATCACCGTCGAAAGTGTCGAGGCACAATTCTCGCTCATCGACTTCATCCGCGACCGATATCTGATCACCAGGCTGGTGCTGCAAAAGCCCGCCTTCCAGGTCGCGATTGACGCCGAAGGCCAGGTGGCGGCCGGGCTGCAACTGGCCGAACGGGTGACGACCGCCGACGTCTCGGTAGCCAATGCGCAGATCGTCGAGGGGAGTATCGTGCTCGCGGATGCCCGGTCGAGCGAGACACTTTCGGTAGGCAGGATCAATGGCGAAGTGCGCATGGAGGCCCTGCGTGGGCCGTTCTCGTTCCAGGGCAACGGCGACTATGATGGGAAGACCTACGCGCTGCGCTTGGCCACATCGCTTGTCGATACTGCTGGCGCCACCCAGCTATCGGCCTTCGTGCGTCCGGCCGACGAGGGTTTCAGCATCAGTGTGGAGGGTCTTCTTTCTGCCGGGGCGAGCCCGGAGTTTTCGGGCAATCTGTCCTATCGGCGGGCGCCGCGCGGCAGCCGCGCCGAACTCGAGGATGCAGGCAAGGGCGACCTGGTCATAACCGGCAAGGTCGAAGCGTCTCCCGCGCGCATCCTGCTCTCGGACTACACATTGATTCCCGACGAGAACCGCGCAGGGACGCGGCTGCAAGGAACGGCGGCGATCACGCTGGGAGAGAGTCGTTCCTTCGATGCGACGATCTCGGGTGGGGTCATGGCGTTGCCGCCCCGCGATGCCACCGCCGAGCAGCTGCTGGAGCCCTATGAGTTCGTCCGGCTGCTGTCGGAGCTTCCACTGCCACCCACGCCTCCACTGCCGGGAACGATCCGCGTGGAGATTGCCGAGCTCAACCTGCGCGCCGTGTCGCTGCGCGACGTCCGGCTCGACGCAACCGCCAGCCAGAGTGGCTGGACCATTGCGGACTTTTCCTCCCAGTTGCCTGGAGCCACGAAACTGACCTTCAAGGGTCGACTCACCTCGGCTGCCGGCGACCCGGATTTTTCGGGCACTCTGTCCCTTTCCACCGAGAGGCTCGACGCCCTGGCCCAACTCTGGCGCAAGCCCGCGGAAGGCAACCCTCTGTTCAGCGTACCGGGGGCGCTGGAGGCCGAAGTCTCGCTGGTGGGGGAAACGCTGAGCCTCAGCAATGCCGTGCTGACGCTCGATGGCGAGAGCCATGCGTTCTCAACCGAGATCGGGTTTGCCAGTACGTCGCGCCACCTCAATATTTCGGCCAGCCTGGGCGAACTCGATCGTGGGCAGAGCCAGATGCTTGGGGCGCTTCTCCCAGATCTGGCACAGGACGCCAGGTTCGGGGTCACGTTCCCAAAGGGGCGGCTCTCGCTCGCGGCGCAGGCGGCCACGATCAATGGGCTCGACGGCACCGGACTTGCAGCGCGGGGCTCGTGGGAGGGCGGCGTGCTGGTCATCGATCAGATCGCTGCTGGCGACCTGGGCGGGGCACGATTCGACGGAAAATTCACCGCCTTCGGCTCGCTTGCCAAGCCCGAGGTGTCGGGCACGGGGGTGATTGCCGTCGCCTCGGCAGATGCACCCGCGCTGGCCAAATTCTACGATGCGATCGCCGTGCCGACAGCCGTGCGGGCGTTCCTGCGCTCCTCGCTGCCGGCCGATCTCGCGATGCGGCTCGACGCGCCCAGCGGCGATGGCGGGCAGACGCTCGCATTGTCCGGGCGGGTGGGGCCATCAGAGCTGACCCTGGATGCGCAACTTGGCCAGGGCTTCATTCGGGCGCTAGGCGGTGTGCTTTCGGTCCGGCTCGATCTGCGGTCGGCCGATCCCCCGGCGATGACCGCGCAACTGGGGCTCGGCGAGGTCGGTCTGATGTCGGCCGACGGACCCATGCATCTGGTCGCCCTCATCGAAGGGGCGATGGCCAATAGCCTCGAGACCACCCTGCGGGTGGAGGGTGGGGAGGATTCGCTGGCCTTTGCCGGCAACGTCTTCGTCAGCGACCCGGAGGAGTTCAGCGGCAACGGGACGATCAAGGCGGCTCTGTCCGATGTTTCGGCCCTCGCAGCGCTCGTGGGGGCGGACGGGGTCTATGTGCCCGCAGTGAATGGAACCGCGCGCATCGAGTTCGCTGGGACGAGGAAACTGCAGCTCGATGGCATAGAGGCGGTGTCTGGCGGGCAGCCCGTCAAGGGGCGACTTGCCCTGACGAAGACCGGCGAAACCAGCTCGGTGGCGGGCATGCTCGAACTGGGTGACCTCGAAGGTGCCGGACTGTTCAGTGCGCTGGCAGGGCCCGCGGCGTTGATCAACACCGGCGAAAGTCCGTGGCCGGATGGCCCGCTGGCGATCGGCGATGGGCCGCGGCGCACCGTGGGGCGCATCGGTGTCATGACGCCGGCGATCACGCTGGCGGGCGAGCCGGTCGTCAGGGACGCGAGTTTCGAGTTCGATTGGGATGCGACGGCGATACGGTTGCGCCGTCTCGCCGGGTCGGTGGGCAATGGCAAGATCTCGATGGAACTGGCCATTTGCTGCGCCGGCCCCCTGGCCGACAAGCGGGTGTCCGGCCGGTTGGCGCTGACAGGGGTCGAAATCGATGCGGTCGTGCCACCGGCTGTTGCAGGCGCCCTGTCCGGGACCGTGGATGGAGGCGCTCGCTTCGACGGCACAGGCGACAGCCTGCTGGGCGCGCTGCGCGCCATGACCGGTGAGGGCAGCTACACGGTCAAGACGCTGCGGGCCGAACAGTTCAACCCTGGAGCCTTTGCCGACGTCGCTTCGCTCGACACGATCCTTGATATGGAACCGGCCGCGCTCAGTGCGCTGATCGTGGACGCGCTAGATGATGGACCCTTTCTGGCCGATGAGGTCAGCGGCGGCTTCACCATTGCCGGGGGCGTGTTGCGCAGCGCCAATCTGGCGGCGGAGGGGGAGGGCGTGCGGCTATTCGGCAGCGCTTCGCTGCGGCTGGCGGACCTGACGCTGGATGGCGCCTACACGATGTCTCCGACGACGCCGGCCACGCCCGATGCGCTGATCGATCGATCGGACGCCGAGGTTTCAGCCAGAATCGGCGGCACCATATCGGCGCCTAGCCGGAGCTTCGATGTGGCCGCGATGGTCGATGCGATCATGGTGCGGGCCTACGAGGTCGAGGTCGCGCGGCTCGAGCAATTGCGCGCCGAGGATGAGGCGCGCCGTCAAGCAGCGGCAGCCGAACGGGCTCGTCTCGCCGAGGCGGCTGCCAAGAAAGCAGCCGAAGAGGCGGCAGCGAAGAAAGTGGCGGAGGAAGCCGCGGCCGGGGAGGCTGCGCGGCAGCAGGCGGCGAAAGAAGCTGCCGCGAAAAAGGCTGCCGAAGAGGAAGCGCTTCGACGCGCGCTGCAGCAGACCCAACCGCTTGATCTCGGCCTCGGCAACTAATTGCCGTTCTGCCGGCCGGACTGCTGATACCAGCGCAAGACTGCGATCCTGACCGCGGAGGAAAGGTTGGGCGCCTCGCGCGCTTCGTCGATCTCGCGGATGAGCGCCGCCAGTGGCAGATTCCGGCTTTCGGCCATTGCCTCGAGGCCGAGCCAGAATTCAGGTTCGAGCGCGATGCTGGTCCGGTGGCCTGCAATCGTCAGCGAGCGCTTCTGCAAGCGTCAGGGCTTCTTGCGGAAGCGGTCGAGGCTAACGACCTTCTCCCCGGGCGAATCGGGGGATGCAGGTCCCGAAGGGGGCTCGTCACCATCCTCGGATGGGTCGGCCGGCTTGTCGGAGCCCGCCTCCATGGCAGCGCTTTCGCCGTTGAGCTGCAGCCCGAACTGCACTGACGGGTCGAAGAACCCCTTCATGGCGGAAAACGGAATGGCCAGTGTCTCGGGGTGGCCATCGAAGGACAGCCCGACTTCAAAGCCAGTATCGGTGACCTTGAGGTCCCAATACTGGTTCTGCAGCACGATGGTCATTTCCTTGTCGTACTGCTCGAGCAGGCGTTGGCTCATGCGGACCCCGGGAGCCCTCGTATAGAACGAGATGAAGAAGTGGTGTTCGCCGGGCAGTCCCGTTCTGACGACTTCGGAGAGGACCCTGCGGACAACGCCGCGCAGCGCCTCCTGCACCAATATGTCGTAGCGGATGAGATCTTCGGCCATGAATGCCCTTGCTGCAGATACGGGGAATCCCGATGAGCGCATATCACCGCGGGGCGGCACACAATTCAAGGGCAAAGCAGCAAAGAGTGAAGGTGCAGGCTTCTGTTGCCAGGTGCCTGCGGACCCCGCCGTTCCCCTGCTACAGGGAGGGACTTTTAGTTCAGGTGCCAGCGCCGCTTACGCAGCGAGAGCAACCTTAGCATAGTTGTCGTTTGCAACTATTAGGATGGTCCGATGACGGTGGTACCATGCCGAGCGAAAACTCACCCTTTACGCCCTCGTCGATCCTGTTTCGCCCCCATAGGCTCCACCCGCGCGAGGTGGAAATTGGTGGAGGCGCCGGGTACTGCCCCCGGGTCCGATGGGTTTATTACGATGGCCGTTTATCGCCATAGCCGTTGCCGGCACGGCTAATATAGGGAGGGTTCGATGCAGATGCAAATCCTCGGAACTGCGACCTCGATGCATCGTTGAGCCATGCGAATCGCGTAGAATAAGACGATGCAACCGTATCTCCAGCTCCTTTCCGACGTCCTCGCCAACGGCACTGACCGGCCAGACCGCACCGGCACTGGCACGCGGTCCCTGTTCGGGTATCAGATGCGCTTCGACCTCTCGGCGGGCTTTCCGCTGCTCACCACCAAGAAGCTGCACGTCAAGTCGATTATCTACGAGCTGCTGTGGTTCCTGCGTGGGGAAACCAACGTGCGCTGGCTGCAGGAGCGCGGCGTCAGGATTTGGGACGAATGGGCCGATGAGAATGGCGATCTCGGGCCGGTCTACGGCAGCCAGTGGCGGAACTGGCCGGACGGCAAGGGTGGCACAATCGACCAGATCGCCAATGTCGTTCACTCGATCAAGAGCAAGCCCGATTCGCGCCGCCACATCGTCACTGCCTGGAACCCGGCGGAAGTGGACGAGATGGCCCTACCGCCATGTCACTGCCTGTTCCAGTTCTATGTCGCGGAAGGCAAGTTGAGCTGTCAGCTCTACCAGCGCTCCGCGGATATCTTCCTCGGTGTTCCCTTCAATATCGCCTCCTATGCGCTTCTGACGCAGATGATGGCCCAAGTCACCGGGCTACAGGCGGGCGATTTCGTCCATTCCTTCGGCGATGTCCACCTCTATGCCAACCATTTCGAGCAGGCGGGGCTGCAACTCGGCCGCACACCGAAACCGTTGCCTCGCCTGACCACGAACCCGGAGCGCCGTTCGATATTTGATTTCGAGTTCGAGGATTTCCAGATTGCCGGCTATGATCCCCATCCAAGCATCAAGGCGGAGATAGCGGTATGAAATTTCTCGCCATTCCAACGCTTTTCATGCTCGTCGCCCTGACCGGTAGTGTCATTGCGAACGACACTATGGCGACGCTCGGCGCCGGCGGGCTGATCTTCGTTCAGACCGGGACGGTCAAGATGCTGTCCGAAGACCTCTACGTCTCGCCCGCCGAAGTGCGGGTGAAGTACGAGTTCCGGAACGATGGGGAAGCCGATGAGAAGACGCTGGTCGCCTTTCCGCTGCCCGATATCACGGGTAGCCCGGACTTCATGGTTTCGATCCCAACGGACGATCCGGCAAACGTCTTCGGCTTCCAGACGTCGTTCAACGGCCAGCCTATAGAGGCGGAACTGCATCAGTACGCCTTTGCCCAGAACATCGAATACACTGATCTTCTGCGCGACCTGGGCCTGCCATTGGCGCCATTCGGCGCCGAAACGATGGCGGCAATCGCTGCACTCAGCGATGAACAAAGGGCCGAGCTTTTCCACCGCGGGCTGATCGTGCCGCTGGAGTTCGATGCCGGGCAGGGCTGGGAAAAGGAGTACTATCCGACCTGGACGCTCAAATCGACGTACAGTTGGGAGACCACCTTCTCCGTCGGAAAAACGGTGACCGTCGAACACAGCTACAAGCCGAGCGTGGGCGGAACGGTGGCGGTCACCTTCCTCGCCGAGCCCTTTGAGAACTACGATCCGGCGACGGTCTACAAGAAGAAATATTGCACCGACGAGAGCTTCACCAAGTCGGTGGAGAAGACGCTGCCCAACCCGGCGGAGCGCTACGGCGCGCCGTTCACCGAAAGCTGGATTTCCTACGTCTGGTCCACCGGGGCGAACTGGTCCGGTTCGATCGGAAAGTTCCACCTGACCATCGACAAAGGCAGTCCCGACAACCTGGTCTCGTTCTGCTGGGACGGTGAGGTGAAGAGGACCTCTCCCACGACCTTCGAGATGGAAGCTGACGACTGGTGGCCGCCGTGGGACCGGGAGCTCGAAGTCCTGATCCTCAACCGGCAGGAATCGATGGAAGGCAACGTCGGGTAGCCATGACTCTTACCATCCGGGACGCGGTAGCGGCGGACGCCGCGCTCATAGTCAGGTTCGTTGCGGACCTCGCCGCCTACGAGAAGCTATCGCACGAGGCCAAGGCGACTGCGGCGGATATATTGCGCGATCTGTTCGGCGCTGCCCCCAAGGTCTTTTGCGAGATCGCCGAATGGGACGGCACGCCGGTGGGATTCACGCTCTGGTTCTATACCTATTCGACATTCCAGGGCCGGCATGGGATCTGGCTGGAAGATCTGTTCGTTGAACCTGAGGCGCGTGGGCTGGGAATTGGCAAGGCCTTGCTTGTCAATCTTGCGCAGCGCTGCGTGCGGGAGGGGCTGGGGCGGTTCGAGTGGTGGGTGCTCGACTGGAACGAACCCTCGATCGAGTTCTACAAATCACGGGGCGGTGTCATGCAGGACGAATGGACAAAGGTCCGCGTCGACGGCGAGGCGCTGCTCAATCTGGGCGCGCCGTGACGGTTCCGATCGCGCTGATCGCGGCGGTGGCGGAGAATGGCGTCATTGGCGCCGGCAATGCGATCCCGTGGCGGTTGCCTTCTGATTTTGCCTTCTTCAAGCGGATGACCATTGGCAAGCCATTGATCATCGGTCGCAAGACCTTCGAGAGCATCGGCAGGCCGTTGCCCGACCGGGTGAACATCGTGGTTTCCCGCCAGCAAGGATATCAGCCTGAAGGGGTGCTCGTGATCGACAGCCTCGCTGCGGCGATCGAACATGCCCAGGCAATCGCCAAGGCGGATGGAGCCGGCGAGGTGATGGTGGGCGGTGGCGAAGCGATCTATCGCGCGGCGATGCCGGTAGCCGATCGGCTCTACATCTCGCACGTGGCGCTTGCGCCCGAGGGCGACAGCTATTTCCCAGAGATCGATCCGGCGGTCTGGGAAGTCGTCGATGAACCAGAGGTGCCGCTCACGGGAAGAGACAGTGCGGCATTCAGCGTCAGGGTGTATGCAAGGCGCGATGGTCACGTCCGTTGATCGGACACCGGTGCTTCCCTATATAGGTCGGCAATTCAAGCTAACGGCTGAAAGGTTTCAGATGCCTTGGGACAATAATACGGGCGGAGGGGGCCGCAATCCTAACAATGGCGGTCCGTGGGGGCAGGCCCCAGGTGGTGGTGGTGGCCCGCGACGCGGTGGAACGCCGAATCTGGAAGAAATTCTTTCGCGAGGCCGCGACCAGTTCAAGGGCGGGTTGCCCGGCGGACGCTGGGCCATCGTGGGCGTCATACTTGCCCTCATCGTGTTCTGGGGGCTGAACGCGGTCTACACCATCAATCCGCAGGAAGTCGGCGTGAAGCTGCGCTTCGGCCGGCCCATGGAACTCAGCAATCCGGGCCTCCATTTCCATTACTGGCCGATTGAAAGCATCGAGCGGGTCACGGTCACAGAAAACCAGACCAGTATCGGCACGAGAGGAGCCAGCCGCGGCGGCGACGACGGGCTGATGCTCTCCGGCGACCAGAACATCGTGGACGTCAGGTTCTCTGTGTTGTGGGCCGTCAGCGATCCGATCAAGTACCTGTTCAATGTGCGTGAACCAGAGGACATGGTGCGAAGTGCCGGCGAAAGTGCGATGCGCGAAGTGGTCGGCCGCCGTCCGGCACAGGACATTTTCCGCGATGATCGCGCGGGCATAGCGCTCGAAGTGCAGCGGATCACCCAGGCAATCCTTGAAAGCTACGAGCTGGGCGTAAACGTTGCGCAGATTGCGATCGAGAACGTGGCGCCACCGGCTGAAGTGGCCGACGCATTCGACGAAGTGCAGCGTGCCGAGCAGGACGAGGACCGCTTCCAGGAGGAAGCCCGCCAGTACGCGAACACTCTCCTGGGCGATGCTCGCGGCCAGGCGGCGCAGATGCGCGAAGATGCAGCCGCCTACAAGAACCGGGTGGTACAGGAAGCCGAGGGTGAGGCGGCGCGCTTCACCTCGATCCTCGAGGAATATGCCAAGGCCCCGGAGGTTACCCGCAAGCGCCTCTTCCTCGAAACCATGGAGCAGGTGCTCGGTAGTTCGGAGAAGGTGATCATCGAAGGCGGTGCAGGTGGAACGGGCGTCGTGCCTTATCTGCCACTGCCCGAACTGCGCAGCAATTCCACAGCGACGCCGAGGTAAACCATGAACCGTCTCATCATTCTTGGTGTCGTCGTCATCGGCGCCCTCTACGTGCTGCTTTCCTCGATCTACGTGGTCAACGAGCGCGAGCAGGCCATTGTCATGCGCTTCGGTCAGATTACCGACGTGAAGACCGAGCCCGGCCTCTACTTCAAGGTCCCCACAAATATCGTCGATGCGGTGCAAATCATCGAGGATCGCCTGCTTCGCTATGATATCGCCAACATGACCCTGCAGGTTTCTGGCGGCAAGTTCTACGAGGTCGACGCCTTCCTCACGTACCGCATCAGCGATCCGCGCCTGTTCCGCGAACGCGCGTTGGGCGAGCTGCGCGTGGCAGAGGACCGTATCTCGACCCGTTTCGATGCGGCGCTGCGTCAGGTCTATGGCCTGCGCGAGTTCAATGCGGCGCTTTCCGAGGAACGGCCCGCGATGATGCGGGAAGCCCGTGACCTGATGCGCGCGGACATGGCTTTGCTTGGCATCGATATCGTCGATGTCCGCATCCTGCGTACTGATCTTACCCAGCAGGTCTCGGCACAGACCTTCGACCGCATGAAGGCCGAGCGCCTGGCCGAAGCAGCGCTGCTACGCGCCCGAGGCAAGGAAGCGGCCCAATCGCTACGCGCCATCGCCGACCGGCAGGCAGTTGAAATCATTGCCGCCTCAAGGCGGGATTCGGAGATCCTGCGCGGTGAGGGCGAGGCACAGCGCAGCCTGATCTTTGCCACCGCCTACAGCCAGGACGCGGAGTTCTTCGAGTTCTACCGCTCGATGCAGTCCTATCGCACTGCACTGGGCGCGAGCGGCACGACCATGGTGCTCTCCCCGGACTCAGAGTTCTTCCGATATTTCGGCGGCAATGCCGGGGTCAATGTCGGCAATACGCCGACGGGTAACCTGGGCGACACGATCAACAACGGCACTACTGCTCCCGCCACGGGTGTCGCGCCGGCCACGGCGGGTCAGTGACCGACCTATTCTCGGCACTGGCCTTGGCAATCATCATCGAAGGGCTGCTATATGCGGCCTTTCCTGAGCAGATGAAGCGGATGCTGGCGTCGGTGCAGACGATGCCAGCATCAACAATACGTGCAGTTGCGCTGGCTTGCGCGGCTGTCGGACTTGTACTTTTGTGGTTCGTCCGCGGATGAAAATTGCCAGTGGCAGCGTAGTGGAGGGACCTCATGGGTTTGCGTAGGACGGCGGTGCGAGCGGTACTTCTGACCCTGGTTCTGTGGGCATTGCCGATGGCGAGCCCGAGCGTTGCCAAGGGTCCGGAATCGGTCGCCGAGCTTGCTGCGCAACTCTCGCCTGCCGTGGTCAATATTGGCACCTCCCGCCGCATTCCGGGCGGTAATGGCATGCCGTTCCCGGAGGTCCCCGAGGGGTCTCCGCTCGAAGACCTCTTCGACGATCTCAATCCCAACCAGGGGCAGGGCGAGGAAGCTCTGCGAGAGGCGCGCAGTCTTGGTTCGGGTTTCATCATCTCCGCCGACGGCTTCATCGTCACCAATAACCACGTGATCGAAGGGGCCGAACAGATCGAGGTGTTTCTCACCGACGGGACTCGTCTGCCCGCCCGGATCGTCGGCGCCGACGACAAGACCGACCTTGCCGTGCTCAAGGTGGAGGCTGCGTCCGACTTGCCGTTCGTCGAATTTGGCAACAGCGACTTGGCGGTAGTTGGTGACTGGGTGATGGCGATCGGCAATCCGTTCGGGCTAGGCGGTTCGGTGACGCTCGGAATCGTCTCGGCGCGCAACCGCGATATCCAGTCTGGTCCCTATGACCAGTTCATCCAGACAGACGCTTCGATCAACCAAGGCAATTCGGGTGGCCCGCTGTTCGATATGAACGGCAAGGTCGTCGGCATCAATACGGCCATCATCGCGCGCGGCGGCAGCTCCCTGGGCATCGGTTTTGCCGTGCCGGGAAATCTCGCAAAGCCGGTCATCGACCAGTTGGCCGAATTCGGCGAAACGCGGCGAGGCTGGCTGGGAGTGGGCATCCAGGAAGTCACGGACGATATTGCTTCGAGTATCGGTCGCTCCAACACTTTTGGCGCGCTGGTGATCGACATCACCAAGCAAGGACCCTCAGACGGCGTGATCGAGGAGGGCGACATCATCCTCGAGTTCGACGGCAAGGTAATCGAGCGGATGCGCGACCTACCGCGCGTGGTCGCGGAGACGGCGGTGGGTAAGGCGGTGCCGGTGAAGGTTCTGCGCAACGGCAATGAACTCATCCTCAGCATAACGCTTGGGCGGCTGGAGGTAGGAGAGCAACTGATCGCGGACGCGCAGGGTCAGACCGAGCCGGCACCGGCGCCGGACAGTCCGGACGCTCCTGTCGGACCGGCACCTGGACTGAATGAGTTGGTCGGCTTCGAGATCGCCCCACTCGACGAGGCCCGGCGCACGGAGTTTGCCATCGAGGCGGGCGTCGACGGCGTCGTGGTGACGTCCGTCAACAACGGCAGCGATGCGTCGCAGAAGGGGTTCCTGCCCGGCCTCGTAATCACCGAGGTCAATCAGAAGCAGGTGGCTACCGTCGCGGACGTGACCGATCTGGTGGGAGCTGCCAAGGAAGCGGGCCGGCCGGCCGTACTCTTCAAGGTCACCGATCCGACCGGCGCGAGCCGCTTCATCGCTGTTCGGCTGGGGTGAACTCAGGCCCGCATTTCGCTGGGGCGGATCGCGCGATCCGGTAGACGATGTGCCTCCGCAGCCGATGACCTTCGGGCAAAGCAGGGCTTTCGAAGTCATCCGATAGGTCCCGGCGCATGCCGATCTTCTCCATGACGCGCTGGCTTGGCAGGTTGATCGCTGCGGTGAAGGCGACGACTTCAGGGAGTTCCAGTGTGTTCCAAGCATATTCGAGATAGGCAGTGGCGGCTTCCGGCGCATAGCCTTGACCCCAGTAGGCTGTGTCGAGCTGCCAGCCGATCTCGACCTCCGGGTGACTTGGGATGGCGGCGCGCGTAGCTTCCGGGATGCGGGCGATGCCAACCAACCCAATGAGCGCTCCGTCGGCCTTACGCTCTGCGGCTTGTAAGTGGAAACCATGCCGTGCGGCCATGGCGACTGCATTGTCGATCTGCGCGTCGACCTCCTCTGCAGTGACCGTCCTTGGATAGAAGCGTCGCACATTTGGGTCGCCGAGAATGGCCGCCAACGACTTCCGGTCGCGTTCCTCCCACTCCCGCAGGATCAGCCGCTCGGTTACGAGCCTCACCTTACGATCTCGTCGTCCGAGTAGCCCTGCAAATAGAGCAGGGCGGTGAGATCGCCATGGTCGATCTGCGCATCTGCCTCGGCGGCGACAAGTGGCCTGGCGTGCAGCGCGACCCCGAGGCCCGCAGCCCCGATCATGTCGAGGTCGTTGGCGCCGTCGCCGACCGCCATCGTCTCGGCCATGGGCACGCCGCGTTCCTCGGCCAAGGTAAGGAGCCGGTTGAGCTTGGTGTGCCTGTCAACGATCGGGCTGGCGACTGTGCCGGTCAGCGAGTCGTCGTTGAACTCCAGAACATTGGCGATCGCCTCGTCGAAGCCGATGCGCTTGGCGAAGTGATCTGCGAAGAAGGTGAAGCCTCCCGAGACCAGCGAGGTGTATGCGCCATAGGCCTTCATGGTCTGGATCAGGGCGCGGCCGCCAGGGGCGAGCGTGATGCGCTCCCGCCGGACCTGTTCGATGGCCTTGCGGCTGAGCCCTTTGATCAGTGCCACGCGGGTTCTTAGTGCGGCCTCGAAATCAAGTTCGCCATTCATGGCGCGTTCCGTGATCGCGGCCACCTCCGCCTTGATGCCGACGGCATCGGCCAGCTCGTCGATGCATTCCTCGTTGATCATGGTCGAGTCCATGTCGGCGACGAGCAGTTTCTTTCGCCGGTGGGCGAGGGGGATGTGCGCCGCATCCACCGGGCGCTGGCCGATCACCTCGCGTGCCACCCCAATCGGGTCAGCGACCCTCGGCCGGATGATTTCGCAGGCGACACGCTGGTGAAGCCAGTTGATCTCCCCATGCGTCTCGTGCTGGATCGCGGCCACCAATTGTGGGTCGAGCGCCGGATCTGCGGGATTGGCGATTAGGCAAAGAACCGACATCGGGGCGTCTCGCAAGGGCGGGGACTGGATGGGCCAAAGGCCTCGAAAACGAGCGGTGTTGATAGCCGGTCCCACTGCCAGCGGCAAGTCGGCCTTGGCGCTGGCCAATGCTCGCGAGAGCGGCGCGGTCATCGTCAACGCCGACGCGATGCAGGTTTACGGCGTGCTGCGCGTGCTGACGGCGCGTCCCTCCGACGCTGAGATGGCGGAAGTCCCGCACCTCCTCTACGGCGCGGTGCCGCCGGATCGACGCTTTTCCACCGGTGACTGGATGCGCGCGGTTGCCGAGTCGATGCGCAGCCCGCGAACTGCGGGTCGTCCGCTGATTTTTGTGGGTGGCACCGGGCTCTACTTCGACGCGCTGGTTCACGGCTTCGCCGAGGTCCCCCCCGTACCGGCGGGAGTCACGCGCGACATCGAAGACGAAGTTCGCGGCCTCGACCGCGCCGGGCGAGAGCGACTGCTGGCGGAACGTGACCCGGAGATGGCCGTCCGCCTGCAGGCGCATGATCCGCAGCGGGTGGTGCGGGCTCTGGCAGTGCTCAAGGCGACTGGTCGCTCCCTCGCGCATTTCCAGACCGCCGGGCAGGCCGGAGTGCTGGATGGGTTTGCCTTGGAGCGTCTGGTGCTCAACCCTGATCGCGACGTGTTGCGCGAGCGCATCGCCCAGCGCTTTGGGTCGATGTTCGAGAGCGGTGCCGTTGAAGAGGTCAAAGCCCTGTTGGCGCTGGACCTGGATCCCTCGCTGCCAGCGATGAAGGCAATCGGCGTGCGCGAAATCGCCGGCTGGCTCGAAGGCAAGATATCGCGCCAGCGGGCGATCGATCTGGCGGTCACAGCGACGCACCAATACGCGAAACGCCAGCGCACCTGGTTTCGCAGCCGAATGAGCGACTGGACCTGGATCGACCCATTGGCCGCTGCGTAGGTGTCAGGTTACATCGATGCGTTGGCCGCCTGTGGTGCGCTCAAGCTCGGTGGCGGCGATCTCGAACACCGAGCGCGGGTGACCCGCCGCAGCCCAGACCGTGTCGAAGCCGAACAAGGCTTCGTCGATGAAGGTCGTCAGCCGAACAGGGTGACCGTAGGGCGAGACGCCGCCGATGGAAAATCCGGTATGAGCTTTCACAAAATCGGCGTCGGAGCGCTCGAGCTTTTCCCCAATCTGCCGGCCGACCCGCTTTTCATGCACGCGGTT
>Ga0214473_10002909_pt1 | contig 20952 bp, 16 predicted proteins | sample RVTome_7_FD_203509 | JGI IMG/M metagenome (GOLD analysis project Ga0214473, IMG submission 203509) | Soil microbial communities from uranium-contaminated site in the Upper Colorado River Basin, Wyoming, United States - RVT98D197 | ecosystem: Environmental > Terrestrial > Soil > Contaminated >... | reverse complement strand
GGAAACGGAAATCAACCTTGGCCTCGAGGCCATCGGCCTCGGCGAAGACGCGCATGAGTATTTCATTCTCACCGATTGCAACCGCTTTCTCATAGACTGTCCCTTCACGGGGTTCGCTGCCATCCAAAGTGTAACGAATCCCTCCCTTGGGAGCGACAAAAAGCTCGACTTTGCGCGCTCCGTTCTCCTCAAAGAGGCGATTACGCAAAACAAGCTTGTTGGACCATGGGACTGGATCGCCGGTTTCGTACTGGCCGGAGGGGTCTATAACAAGGAAATTCACGTGAAGCGCGTTAGTTGTGAGAGTCTGGTCTTTGAGTTGCTGGCTGGTCTCGGAGACTGGAGCGTCCTCTGTATAATAGATGCGGGGCGCCGGACCGGCGTTCTGCGGATTGACTCTCAGGCGGACTGCACCTTTATCGTCTGGATCCGATTCAGGAATGACCTGAACCGAGGTTTTCTTTTTCTTGGGTTTCTTGGTGACATAGCCATTGCCGAGATCCTCCCATGAACCACGATTACAAGCAATGGCTTTGAGGTTGTCCAGGCCCTTGGGGGGCAGCCACAGCATACCAGCCTGCTCGGCATAACGGTCAGCGATATCGGACCAGCGGGCTTCGTCCTGATTCTGGGGCCAGAGGAGATCCTGCGCCTTATCGCGGATAGGGTCGAAATCCTTCTCGACGTCGAGATATAGCTTGAGTGGGTCGGAGGTGAGTGTCTTCTCGACCTGCGCCTCGCCATCGAAGGGTTTGGTGGTGTCACGAGTCTGGTCGAGGGGTTTGCTAACCAGCTCCGGGAGCCTGCCAGGGCGATGAATTGGGAAGAGAACCTTATCGAAGAGATTCAGTATCGTGGCGGTGAAATCTTGCTCGTAGATCTGCTGTTTCTTTTCGAGGTCTTCGCGCTGCAGGTGGCCCTTTGGGATACGGCCATCGGCTTTCTGCCCGGCGAAGAGCTGGCGTGCGGCTTTTTCGACGCTACCCATGGCGGTCTTGTCACCGGTGAGAACGCAGAGGTTATTCTTCTGGCTAAGGCTGTCAAAAAACTTTTTGACCTCTTCAGGCGGGATTCTTGAGTCTGGACTCCAGATAAGCAGGACACGCCCCCTGCGAACGCGGTCGGCTACGTCGTTGAGCTTGGGTAGCGGTAAAACCTCTTCATAGGCGGTCTTTCTCATTGGCTTGAACATTTCCCGGAGGCGGTGGCGGATAAGGTCATCTACTTGATTATCCGGCGCGTCGTGGGCGTAACTCTCAAGGAGTTTAGTCAGGTTTTCCTGGCGGTCGAAGTAGAACCGGCCCTCGGGCGTATGGTGGAGATACCAGGCGGATTTTTCGAGTTCCTCAAAAGCCGCGAGGAAGTCGGATGGCTCGCGCAGGGGAGAAAGAAGGCACTCGACCATCTCCTCGCGAGTCAAACCTTTGACGGCGTTGACGGCAGTCGAGAGGCTGGCTGTCAATAAAAGGGTGCCGACTTGGGTAGTGGCTTCCTTACCGGTGTTAGCGTCAATCACCTGGGCATGGGCAGAAGCCTGAGCATCCCACAGGTCCTTGGCGATAACATCTCGCATTCCGGAAATCTCGGTAAGCTTGTCACGCACTTCCGGAATGGAGAGATCGAAATGCTGGGGGCCGATGAGGAAGACATCGTTGGCCTGGCGCTCCCAGACAGATTTGAGCAGGCGGGAAACAAGCTCGATAATACCACGGGTCTGCTTGAACTGTTCGTTTTCTTTGAAAAGTGCGATGATATTCTTGAGGCGCGGGTGAAAGGGATAGGTGGCGGCGATCTCATCGGCGATCGCCTCTGCACCACGGTTGGCGACTTTTGACTTGGATGCCTCATCGAGCTTTTTCCCATAGGCGGCAGAAATGTCGCCTATTTCGTTCTTGTCCGGAAGGGATTTGAAAAGGCGCTTACGAAGAATATCGTAAATCTCATTCGCCGCGAGGTCCACCGGGGTGATGTTTCGTTCCTGTCGGCCAAGTTCGGCGCGGGCGTGATCGAGGGCGCGGGTGATGAGCTTTGCCCCGGTGTCGTAGGAGGCTGCGAGGTCCGAGACAACCACGCAGACGTTGGATTTCTTGCCGGCAGCGGTGAGAAGGCCCGCGAAAGCGCGCGTAGCGATGTCGGCGACCGTGCCGTTGCCCACTTTCTGGGTGTCGAGGTACTGGAAATACGGCGGCATTTCATCGAGGAGAATAAGGATTGGCGCACCGCCATTGAAGAGCTTCAGCCAGTCATCTTCATCTGGAGCTTTGGGGCCGCTGGTCCAGAACGCCTTGAATTGTTCGCCATTGCCAAGCTGATTGGCAATCTCGCCCCAGAAGAAATGGTCCGGATTGTTGCGACCGTTGAAGGCCGCGATGTTCGCCTTGTCAAAGGCAGCGGCAAAAAGATTGACAGCGCAGTATTTTTTCCTAAGTGCGGGGTGTCTGGCGAGGAGGCCGAAACCAACCAGCAGGTGTGTTTTCCCGCCGCCCATCGCCTGCTTAAGGTGGAATACCGCCTGGGTGGATACGCCGGCGAGCCGAGCAATGCCTTCCGAAATAAGATCCTGCATGCCCTGAGTAATGTGTGTCCTTTCGAAGAACGCCTCTCCCTCACCCTCAGCGTTAATCAGTTCATCGAGTTGCTCGATCTGGTCGCTGAGTTTGATCGAGAGGGCATTGGGTTGCAGAACACATGCGTCACGGATTGTTTTCATTTTTTGGCGACCCTATTTAAAATGAATCCTATAGGATGTAATGTTTTACCCAAGAAACTTTGTTTTCCTTGACTCCCTGCTTTTTAGAAAGTGTCCATAACCAGCCAGAGCTTGGATTCGAAGCCCTTAGTAGAACAATTTCATTTTGGGGCATTGTGAAACTTCGAGAAAACAAAAGTAAATTTAATGTAATTCAGTATTCCGGGAAGGGGTAAATATCGCCCAGCCACTCACCGGGTACGAAGTCAAAGAAATCGAAAGACTCCATGAAGGTTATCCCTCTCCACCATTTGCCTGAAAAGAAGACAACCTTTGAAAGCAACTTATAAAAACATAGATCGATTAATTTGAGAGTTAGACACGCCTCAGCGCTGATTCCCTTGAGCGATTTGGTGTGCGATTCCCACTTTGATATTACCAAGTGCCGTGTCTACGTAACTTCTCCAGTACCTTATCCTTCGCTTGGCGTGGTTCATTCCGAAGGTCGATATATAGCTTGTCTGATAAAAACAGAGGTACCTCGCATTCCTCCAGAAGGATTGGTAGTACGTAAATCCGTCTCTCCTTCAATTCACGGCTTAGTCCGATTTGGAGTTCCTTCTCGACCCAAGGGGAAGCAACTGAACTCTTTGACAGCATGACCAGGAGATAGCCAGAGCGTGAGATTGATTGTGAGATTCTACTTTGCAAGGAATCACCCGGCTGGAAGTTCCAATCGCCGAGTACACGAACACCTTCGCATCTGATATCAGATACGAATGGATCTACTTTGGACTTATCTTCATGGGAATACGAGATAAAAATGGGGGCATATTGAGGATCCCATGCCTTCAATTTGGAAACGTTATCCAGCCAAGCGATGTCGAGACTGTAGTAACAGATATTTTCGAAACTGACTCTGTAGTCACCCGCAATTCCAATCGCCTCGAAACGGATAACTAAAGTGAACTCTTTAAGGGTGCCGCTCACTTTGTGGATAGGAAATCCATTGACCAGGCACATAAGAATTCCATTTGCAGCATCGTGTACAACCATCAAGTTATGTCTTCTGCCAAGCGCCTCCCATGGAGCTGCTATCCCCTGCTGCGTTCTTAATCCTGAATTGTCATAAGACCAACCAGAATATGCATTTTCGGATAATTGCGGAGTTTGTAATCTAACAGAATTTCGAAGGAAGTGAGAAACGTTTATGGAGCAGTCACCGTGAATTCCGATGGAATATGCACCTATAGAAAGCGAGGGTACGGCATCTACACCGAATGCGAAGGAATGGCCGATCAGCTTGCATGATTGGCATCCGATTTTGTACCAATCGTTTACCTGAAATTCAGACTTTCCTGAGATTATAATCTTATCATCGGAGGATCCCTGAACACTTCCTTTCAGATACGCAGGTGCCTCATTAAAGGGGGTAAAGCAATCTACATTCATTTGGAAGAAGCGTTCATATTCCCTCACAGTATACTTTCTCCTCCGATAATAATTTGAGTGTTGGAGGTGTCCTTAATATTATGGAAACATCAGCCGCCTTGTCTTACCCAATCGTCCACCTTTGCTAGTTAGAACCAGTGACCTGCCCTAAAAACTATACAACAAAGTTATGATCTGCATCTCTCTGTAGATAAAACGAACGATATCAATTGATATATAATTATAAAGAAAACGCTTTATTTTCTTTACTTGAATTATTATATTAATATCTAATTAATGATGTATTCTTTTGAAGGAGGAACAAATGAAACAGAGATGCAAGCCTAGCCGGGAGCCTAAAACCGTCGCCTACCTCAGAGTATCAACCGGCGACCAGGACCTCGAGAAGAACAAGTACGACATTCTCCATTATACCAACGAAATGGGCTTCGGGAAAGTAATTTTTTTCGAAGAAACCGTATCGGGAGGAAAACCGTGGCGAGAGAGAAAGCTCGGGGCCATAATCGACGACCTCCTGGAGGGAGATCACCTTATCGTGCCTGAACTATCCCGCCTCGGCCGGTCGATGCTTGAAATAATGGAGATACTCTCCATCGCTAAGGACAGAGGGATAAGCGTTTATGCAGTGAAAGGCAACTGGTCTCTGAATTCTACAATTGAGTCGAAAATCATCGGGATGGTGTTTGCCATGGCGGCAGAGATTGAGCGAGACCTGATCAGCCAGAGAACGAAGGAGGCCCTGAGAGCGAGGAAAGCTGCCGGAGTGAAACTTGGCAGGCCTCGAGGGCCAGGGAGGTCGAAGCTGGATCAGCATCGAGAAGAGATCGTTGCCCTACTCAAGAACGGCTCGACCAAAACATTCGTCGCCCGCCGGTACGGCACCACACCCGAGAACCTTTACAACTGGCTGAGGAAAAACCGGATTGATGTCACTTCGGCTCCGTCTTCTAGATGATAACTTAGGGCCTGTCCACATCGTTTAACGACTCAGACGGTAACCATCTTTTTCTCTTTTTATAGTTCAGCGATATCTTTCCCTACCTTCGGACTCTAACAAATACCTGCAAATCTGGCTCACTCCAATGATCTGACAGCTACCGGTATGATACCACCGCCTAAACCAAGATCATTTGAAATTCTTAGAATCTCGCCGTTCTCAGACTATATCTGAATCCAGACACTATATTTAATTTTTTCAATCATTGTCTCTTGCAAAAAGATTCCCCGATCCTCATTTTTAATTAAATAAACCATTCAAATTTTTAATCAGAAAGTAGGGTCTACCTTGAGCTCTCTAGACAGACAACAAATCGAGGCCTTCCATTTAAAGCACAAATTATCGATCTACCAGGCAGCAATGTTATGGATCGAAGAAGAACCGATTGATGATTATGATTATGATAAGCAAGTCCAATCCGTAAAGCCCACTGCTTATTATGAGATATGTCGTGAGATACTTCTGGCGATTAAAAATGGCGATATCAATCCTATTGCTATTGAGCCAAAAGAAATATTGAAACCAGGATATCAAATAGATAGAGAGGATATTTATGGCAGAACTTTACGACCTATTGACTACGATGAAACTGATTTCGCTAAATATTTAGGAATTGTTCCCACAAAACCCCCAAAGGAAATTATTACTGAGGAAATAGAATTCGGAATGAGAGCAGGGAAAAAGAGGAAATGGGATATTCTAAGAGAAGCTGATCTAGATGTATATTGTTCATTAATAGAGCGAAATGAATTGGCTCGTTGGGCATTTTCCAAAGGAGAAAAACCGCACTTTTTAATAAAGGATATTGAAGAACTGGAGAAACCATCAGATAAGCCAATTATGGAAAAAGAACAATTCCAACATGAAGACGATTTTTCTTGGGTGATTTTTCTAGGTAAGAAGATAATGCTTACTTCGTACCAAGCAGAAGCCGTTCGACTACTATATGAGGCATACAAAAAAGAGGCTCCTGGATTAAACCAGCATAAAATCATTACAGAAATAGATTCCAAATCTCAACGATTGAGAGATGTATTTAAATCGCGAATAAAAGAAGTTTGGGGTGAAGGAAAACTCATCGTTCGGTGTGAAGGCATGAAAGGATTTTTCCGGCTTAACTTGTAATTCATGAAAATACCCTTGTAATTCCCCGATACTTCTGTTTTTCCCCCAAAATACCATCTTGCCGCCCACTTATATCCCCTTTGGTTTTTTATATTTGACGGACACTAAACTACTACCGGATCAGGCCGTCATTGGTAAGGCTAAATCGCCCAACCGGAAAAAGTCGGTCGAGTGTGAAAGCCATCCAAAACTTCCCGGATTCAGCCGGTAGTAGTTTAGTAAATATTCCGCATAGCACTCTATCAACAAAGAGGGAATGATGAAAAAGGACGAAAATACAACGGCCCAGGAATCCAGGCTGATCAACATCGATATTGAAAAAATTCAGACTGACCCTGATCAACCTCGTCGGTATTTCGATGACAAGACCTTGGGAGCATTATCGGACTCAATCAAGGGGATGGGAGTTTTACAGCCGATCCTTGTTCGGAAAAACCAAGAAAATGATGCCTATATAATTGTCGCTGGTGAACGCCGGTTTAGAGCAGCCCTGAAAGCTGGTCTAGCATTTATACCATCAATTCTAGTCAAAAATAATCCTCGTGTAATATCTCTGGTAGAAAACCTTCAACGGGAAGATCTAACGCCGATAGAAGAAGCTGAAGCAATCTTTAAGCTGAAACTGGAAAATAAATACTCGGAGACGGAAATTGGTCAAATTGTTGGCAAGGCGAAATCAACAATTTCTGAGATTTTAACACTGATGAAGTTGCCCCAAAAGATCAAAGATTATTGTCGAAACGACAGAGGATGGTCTCGCGCACGCCTCCTTAAAATTGCCAAGCAGCCATCTGATGAAGATCAATTTAATCTTTATCGACTGGCTAAAAAGAAAAACTTGAAAGGTGAGCAGTTAAGGGCAATTAGAACGATGTCTAATAAGACTAAAGCCCCAGCAGAAAAAGAAATATCCTCAGCTGTTAATGCTTTGAAAAGAATTAACACACTCTTACCATCCCAGGTACCGGACGGTCAAAAAGATTTAATAATTAAAGGTATGCAAGATCTAATCATACTGGCTCAAAAAATACAAGCACGGTTCGGAGCACCGAACCCTTGATATGTAGGCGTAGTCACAAAGGACAACTTCAATCATCAGCCTAATGCGAATTGTTGCGGCATGGACACCACCGATGCAACAAGAACTCGAAAATCTAACAAAGAATACCCTTAAAGTCTGGCAACCATGGGCTTCGAGTACGCTTACTGCCGAGGATGCTTGGGAAATAATCGAGAACATCGCCGGTTATTTTAACATTTTGGCTGAATGGCACGCAGCCGATCAAGAATTATCTTCTCACGCTGATCTACAGGTCACCCTTTCGGGCGACGAAAAGGAGGTGGCATAAATGATCTCATCGGTTTCGAACATATTTTACCAGGAACACCGGATTACCACTGCTCCCGGCAAAAGGGATCGCTGCCCTTTATGCAAGCAGAACAGCTTTCTGATCAAAGCGGATGATACCTTCGGGCGATGCTTCAATCCCGACTGCGGTAAATTTATCTCTTCAGCCAGCAGTGACGAGGATGCACATTCGGGATTCTATAAGCTCATGGAAGAAATATTTTCGGATTTTCACCATGCACTATTGAGACAAAAAAACGATAGCGGGAAGACGGCATATTCCTATCTGGTGAAGGAACGCAAAATCCACCCCCTGGTGGTATGCAACGCATTGCTCGGTTCCGTTCCGGACGGATATGACGTACAGCTCAAGTTCGCGAAGCTGATTGAACAAGCCGAGAGTTTAATCGCAGCTGAAACCGATGCTCGCAAAGGAAAACCCGGTCGACCCAAGAAGCCGGCCACCCTGTCATCGCAGGAATACTTGGGATTTCTTTACGAAGCAAAAGAAAAACTTCAAAAATGTCTTGAAGGACTGGAAGGCTGGCTTTGCTTCTTTTACATGGATGCCAAGTACAGGATCGTGGCCATCCATTTTCGCGAGCCTTACACCAAGAATTTCCTTCATTTCAAACCTTTCAAGGATTCGGCCGGTCTTTTCGGACTTGAGCTTTTTCCTCCCTCAATCATCGAAAGCCACCCTGCCCAAAACCATCTGATCGTCACCGAGGGGGAGTTCAACTCTCTTCAATTGCAATCGCTCTTTTTGAACCATTGCCGGGAAATCGGGGAGAAGAAGGGCTACCTCTCAGTCTGTGCTGTCGGCGGGGTAAATAATGCTGACTATCAAGCCATACAGCAGGTTAATCCAAATCCGGTCTTCTGCTATGACAATGACGAGAGCTGTATCGGTTACACTCTGGTGTCAAAGGCTCAACCGATCATGGGCGTGACTGCTTTTACGACCCCTGAGACAGACTCCGATCTCGACAGCTTCATAACCGCCTTTGGTGAGGATTACGAATCAGCCTGGGAGGCATTCGAAAAACTCTGGGCCGCCAGAAAAACTATTCAGAGAACATTTGATAGTGTTGCCACAGAGATTTTTGGTATCAGAATGGCTGGAGGCAAGCAGTTCGAAATCAATAAGCGGGTGGCGCAGGTCATTATCAATGACCTGCGAACCAGGGGGAAGTTTTACCATGACGGCCAGGAGACATATTTCTTCATTGAGGTCGAAAAGAAACTTGTAAAAATCGACCCGGATGAAACCGATTTCAACATCCTGATCGCCAAGTATGGGATTAACCGGTCGGAGCAAATTTATAAGTATGTTATCGAGGAACTCCGTATCGAAGCTTTTGACCGCGGCACGGAATCGGAGATTTATCTTCTCGCCCATTATGATTCGCATAATTTCACGGTCTATTTGTTTAACCAAGAAAATCAGGTATACCGTATCTCGCCTGAGAAAATCGAATTAGTGGACAATGGCACCGATGGTGTGCTCTTTCTGTCTACTTCCGAGGCGTCACCCTTCAGCGCAAGCCTCTCATTGGACGCGACTAGTTCTGTACTGGACAAGTACATCATTTCCAAGGCCAACTTCAGCCTTAGCCTATTAACACCTGGCGAACGGCGAATACTGCTGACCCTCTGGTTCTACTCCCTGTTTTTTGAAAGCATTTTTCCCACCAAGCCGATACTGGCTTTCATAGGCCCAAAAGGTTCCGGAAAATCAACCATACAGCGCTTGATCGGGCTGTTGCTCACGGGGGAGAATTTTGATGTAACACCACTTACTGATGACTCTAAAGATTTCGATGCTGCGGTGACCAATTCGCATTTTGTTGCTATCGACAACGCCGACTCAAAATGCAGGTGGCTCAACGACCGCTTAGCTGTCGTGGCCACAGGCGGGACTATTAAGAGGCGAGAGTATTATACCACTAACAAGCTTGTCGACTTTCGGGTGCGCAGCTTCCTATCCATCACCTCCCGCACTCCGGAATTCCACAGGGACGATGTGGCAGACCGACTCTTAATTATGAAATTGAACCGATTTGATCAGTCGAATTTTGTATCTGAAAAAAAGCTAAAAGATGGCCTATTATTCAACCGGGACAAGATCATGTCTGAGGTAGTGCAGCATATCCAGGAGATCGTGCAGGCATTGAAAGATATGAAAGGAAAGCCACTGGTTGGGTCATTCCGCATGGCGGACTTCTATGAGTTTTCATACAGGATCGCCCTCCGAGCAGGTATCGAGGGGAAGCTATGTAACATATTTGAAAAATTAGGCCGCGAGCAATCCCTCTTCACTCTCGAAAACGAACCGATATTCGAATTGCTGAGGATTTGGGTGTTAACAAACGCGGCCAGGGAAGTGACAAATCCAGAACTTTTAGAGGAATTTAAAAAACTGGCTGAGGAGCGGCGAATAAACTTTTACTATCCCAATCCGAATTCTTTCGGTCAGAGGATGAGCCACCTCAGGCCGAACCTCGAGGACTTTTATGACATCACTGAGCGCTCTATCGGTGGCAACAGAAAGGTCTACTCTTACAAGCCGAAGCGGAGATAAGCTGTGAAAATAAAAGCCTTTAATCTCTCTTAATCCTCCCTTAACCTTAGCAATTACTTAGCATTTATAGAGTTACGTCAAAGGGTTAAGGGAATTAAGGGAAATTACATACTTATATAGCAAAAATATAATAAATACAAAGGTAATATAAGATTAATTATTTTTGTTATTATATAAATTCTGAAAAAACCCTTAACCCCTATAACCTCTACTTGTAATTGGTTGATATTGAATCAGTTATTCGCACAGAGTAAGGATTAAGAGAGGTTAAAGGTCTGCAACCGAAGAAGGAGAGGTCAACATGAAACTGGTCGAGTTGTTACAAAAGTATGCCGCTGAATCATTCGGTGAAGAGAAACGCACTAGACCTCTTATAAACGAGGAAGAGGAAGAACAAGAACAATCGAAGAGAGTAAGGCAGAGAATCCGTCAAGTGGGAAGGCCTGTTAGACCCCTCTACCGAGATGAAAAGTCAGATGATTGAATGCTCACTATGATCATAAATATAAAACATTGGAGACATATCACTCTACTAATTCATCCTATCGGTTTTCTTTCATGGCTATCATAAGAATGAAAGCGAATACTGAGAGTGAGATATTAAACGGATATTTGTGTTCCTTACTAATTATGTCAGAGTGAGTTATATATTGAGCTCTAATTACGCCTTAACTCAAACTACTATAAAAATTATCTTTATTCAGAATGTGACTTTTATTATATTTACATCATACTTTATATCTCTCACTTTATATTGTCTTTAGTATAATGCTAAAATCAGCCGTCATATACGCTAGAGTCTCAACCAAAGAACAGAGGGAAGAGGGATTCTCGATCCCCGCCCAGATCTCCCTTTTGAATCAGTATGCCTCCAGGAACCACTTCCAGGTCTTAGAGGTCTTTTCGGACGAGGAAACTGCACGTAAGACAGGTAGACCAGAGTATAAAAAAATGCTCACTCTGCTGAAAAGAGAAAAATCGAAAAAGGTTGACCGCTGCCGGACAATCCTGGTGGAGAAAACCGACCGCCTCTATAGGAACTTCCGGGATTACGTCGACCTGGACGATCTCGATGTCGAAATCCACCTGGTCAAGGAGGGAGAGGTTCTCTCCAGAGACAGCCGGTCTCATGTGAAATTCATCCACGGCATCAAAGTCCTGATGGCCAAGAACTACTCGGATAATTTAGCTGAGGAAGCAAGCAAGGGCATGGCGGAAAAAGCCAGTCAGGGTCACTGGCCTTCTTGCGCTCCCATTGGATATATTAATAACCCCACCACCCGACTTATTGAGCCTGACCCCTTTTCTGCTCCTCTGATAGTAAAAGCCTTCAACTGGTATGCCTCCGGGAATTTCTCTCTGCAACAGGTAGCCGACCGCCTTGAACAAGAAGGTTTGCGCTCCAAGCGGGTGAATGCTCCCTTGGACAAGTGGGCTGTTCAGAAAATTTTACAGAACCCGCTTTATTACGGTGAATTCAATTGGAAGAAACGGCTCTACAAGGGCCACCATATCCCTCTGATCTCGAAAGACCTGTACCACAGAGTCCAGCAGTGTTTCGCTGGCAAGGCTCGGCCCAAGAAGAGAAGGCATGAATTCCTTTTCTCAGGTTTGATCCGCTGCGCCCATTGTGGATGCATGGTTACCGGAATGATCATAGGCGATAGGTATATCTACTACCATTGCACAGGCTATAAAGCCAAGTGCCCGGAAAGACATATCCGCCAGGAGGTGCTCGATCAGCAGTTTGCCGAGATTCTGAAAGCCTTGGAGGTCAGGCAGTGGATGGTGGACTGGATTCAAGAATGTCTTGAGGCCAGCCACCACGAGGAAGTCGATTACCACACTCAGCAGATTAACCGCCTACGGGCCGAGTACGACCGGCTTCAGAACAGGATCGACAAGCTCTACCTCGATAAACTGGACGGGATCATCGAGGAAAATTATTGGGAGGAAAAGAATAAGGAATTTCTGGCCGAGCAGTCAAAAATACACGACAAACTGAAGAGTCATCAGGTCGCCGATTCCAAGTACAAGGAGAAAGGCGTTTCAATTCTAAAGTTGTCGCAAATGGCCTATGCTCTTTACCAAAAGCAAACTCAGGAGGAGAAACGACGCCTTTTACAGATTTTGGTTTCAAAGTCCGTTTTGAGAGACGGTAAAATCGTCGTCGAATTAAGACAACCTTTTGAAATGATTAAAGATATGAACCTGGAGCTGGGCACAGAAAAAGCACCTGATCTGGTAGATTCAGGTGCTCTTCTAAAATGGCGGGGCCGACGAGACTTGAACTCGCTACCTCCGGCTTGACAGACTTCTGAATGAAGTTTTTTCACTTTTCTACAACTCTTTATTTTTTCGACCAAATGCGCATGGCTGCCGCATCTGCGCATTTTATGGCAAGTTGTCAAGAATGCCAGGAAAGCCACAATTCCACACGAAAATTGGCAAGAATTGGCAAGGTGAAAATACTTCTCTTTCCAAAAGAGATTTGGAAATCCCACTATACACTCGACCCTCTAAACACCAACTCAATAATCCAACGTCAATATCCTGCCCTCCGCAAAATCGAAAAAGGCTTCCTTGCTGGCGATCTTGATCCCCTCCATCAAGTCCTCCGCGCTTTTGTCGGCTGCTTTCAGGCAGCTGGGACAGGCGTACAGCCCGACTCTCTTTTTCAGCAGTTTGGCAATCTGAGTTTTCGACGACGGGAAATCGCCGAAGGTCAAGTCCTCCGCATCCTTCGGCAATACGTTGACTCCCGTGATATCGAAATAGACTAGTACGGACTTATCTTCAGCCATTTTTTCGGCCATGGAGAGAGCCATGAGCACCCGATGCGGCTCTTCCGAGCCATGGGAAACGTGGATGAATACTCCGTCACCGGCTATCTGACTGCTTTCGATTTTCTCTTTTTGGATGTTAGTACAACCGGAAGAGAAAAACAAAACCAGCATTGCCAAGGGTATTGAAAAATAAATTCGCCGACTGGACATATATACCTCCAACTGAAAGGAAGACATTAAAGATAATGGAAGGTGCACGTAATACTTTAACGGTGAATATTTCCTGTTATGTAAGATAAGAGGGCTGGTGTAAATATTGTTGTTATAAAACACCGGCCGGGCACCGTCACTCGGCCGGTGTACTGTCTGCTATCTCAACTGCTTCTACAACAATCCCAACTCTTTGGTCACCCCGTCGCCGTAAGCCTTGTCAGTCCGGCGAAGGTGTTCGAGCACCTTTTTTTGAATCTCTGTCGGCGCTTTACCCAGCGAGCCGGCAATGTTTTTGCACAGCCTCCCCCGCTCCTCGGCGGTCATCAGACGTAACAGGTTGCCCGGTTGGATATAGTCGTCGTCCACGCCGCGTTTCTGCTCGTACCAGTCGGCATCACCCTTGATTTTCAGCGGCGGAGGTACGCCGTCCGCTGAACCGGTTGTTAGCTGACCGTTTTTTACCGCCCAGTCAGAAGCCATTGAAGACGTTCATGCCCCGATCAGGTGAGGTCGAAACGATCAAGGTTCATTACTTTGTTCCACACTGCCACAAAGTCGTGCAGGAACTTCTCCTGGGAGTCCTTACATGCGTAGACTTCCGCCAAGGCCCGGAGTTGGGAGTTCGAACCGAAGACCAGGTCGACACGGGTGCCGGTCCACTTGAGTTTGCCCGTTGCGCGATCACGACCCTCGTACAGGTCATCGTCTTCTGATTTTGCTTTCCACGTCGTGCTCATGTCGAGCAGATTCACGAAGAAGTCGTTGGTAAGCTTCTCTGGCCGCTTGGTGAAGACGCCATACTGCGACTGTCCGAAGTTGGCATTTAAGACTCGCATACCGCCAACAAGAACCGTCATCTCAGGAGCCGTCAGCGTCAGCAGTTGCGCCCGATTGACCAGCAGTTCTTCCGCCGTAACGGCGTATTTGGCTTTCTGGTAATTGCGGAACCCGTCAGCCAGCGGTTCGAGAACAGCGAAGGATTCGACATCAGTCTGCGCTTGCGAGGCGTCCATGCGTCCCGGCGTGAAGGGAACCGTCACATCGGCACCTGCGTTCTTCGCAGCCTGCTCGACGCCCGCGCAACCGGCCAGCACGATCAGGTCGGCAAGCGAGACCTTTTTACCTCCGGGCTGCTCGCTGTTGAATGCCTTCTGGATGTTCTCCAGCGTTTGAAGCACTTTCTCCAGCTGGGCAGGTTGGTTGACTTCCCAGTCCTTCTGGGGCGCGAGGCGAGTACGTGCGCCGTTCGCGCCGCCGCGCTTGTCGGAACCACGGAAGGTGGAGGCCGACGCCCAGGCGGTCGAAACGAGCTGCGACACCGTCAGGCCGGATGCCAGCACCTTGCTCTTGAGCGAAGTGATGTCCTGTGCATCGATCAGTTTGTGATTGACCGCGGGAATCGGGTCCTGCCAGACGAGTTCTTCCGCGGGCACTTCCGGACCCAGATAGCGCGCGCGCGGGCCCATGTCGCGGTGGGTCAGCTTGAACCAGGCGCGGGCGAACGCGTCCGCGAACTGATCCGGATTTTCCATGAAGCGCCGCGATATCTTCTCGTACTCCGGGTCGAACCGCAGGGAGAGGTCAGTGGTCAGCATGGAAGGCGCGATACGTTTCGACCGGTCGTGGGCATGTGGCACGGTGCCAGCGCCCACACCACCCTTCGGCTGCCATTGATGCGCGCCGGCCGGGCTCTTCGTCAGTTCCCATTCGTAGCCAAACAGGTTCCAGAAAAAATTGTTGCTCCACTTCGTTGGCGTCGTCGTCCAGGTGACCTCCAGGCCGCTGGTGATCGTATCGCCGCCTTTGCCGGTGCCGAAGCTGCTTTTCCAGCCGAGGCCCTGCTCCTCGATACCGGCCGCTTCCGGATCGGGCCCTACATGGGACGCAGGGCCGGCGCCGTGGGTCTTGCCGAAGGTATGACCGCCAGCGATTAGCGCGACGGTTTCCTCGTCGTTCATCGCCATGCGGCCAAATGTCTCGCGAATATCCTTGGCCGCAGCGATCGGATCCGGGTTGCCGTTCGGGCCTTCCGGATTGACGTAGATCAAGCCCATCTGCACGGCGGCGAGCGGATTATCCAGATCGCGCTCACCGGAGTAGCGCTTGTCATCGAGCCACTTGGTCTCGGCGCCCCAGTAGACGTCCTGATCTGGCTCCCAGACGTCCTCGCGACCGCCACCGAAACCGAAGATCTTGAATCCCATCGTTTCCAGCGCGACGTTGCCGGCGAGGATCATCAAATCGGCCCATGAGATCTTCCGGCCGTACTTCTGCTTGATCGGCCAGAGCAGACGGCGCGCCTTGTCCAGGCTGACGTTGTCCGGCCAGCTGTTGAGCGGCGCGAAGCGCTGCTGGCCCCTGCCGCCGCCGCCGCGGCCGTCACCGGTGCGGTACGTGCCGGCACTGTGCCAGGCCATGCGGATGAACAGCGGCCCGTAGTGACCGAAGTCCGCCGGCCACCAATCCTTGGAATCGGTCATCAACACTGCGAGATCCTTCTTCACAGCTGCCAGATCGAGGCTCTTGAACTCCCTGGCGTAGTTGAAATCCTCGCCCATCGGATTGGACTTAGAGGAATGCTGGTGCAGGATGTCCAGTCGCAGCTGGTTCGGCCACCAGTCCCGATTCGACGTTCCTCTGCCGGCTACTTGATTATCAGTCCCGCCCGTTACCGGGCACTTGCTATCTTTATTCATCTCTACTCTCCTTATCCTTTCAGGTTTGGGTTTGTACAGTTAACGCTCCGGTTCAGCGGCAGCCCCTTGGTTCCGGCGGTCATCGAGTTCAGGGCATTGTCCACCGGCATGCCAAAATTGATTGTGAGAGTTTTTTTCTTAACTGCCATGATCACCCACCTTTCTTAAATCTTTCAGTTTAATTAAATAAGATTATTCAGAGTCCTGCAAACATTTCGAGCATAGCCCCCGGAATTCAACATGGGAGCTTTCCACAGTGCCCAGTCCCTTTACCTCTTCGTTAGCTGGCAGAGAGTCAAATTCATGGCTGTAAAAGTCGCGTGCCATCCCACACTTTCTGCAGACAAAATGATGGTGGGATATCATGTTCCCGTCGAACCTGACCCTTTCACGGGGCTGACCGAGTGTGGTTATCAACCCGTAATCGAGTAGCAGCCAGAGGGTTCGGTACACCGTGTCCAGCGATATAGTAGGCACTCTAGCGCGTACTTTTTTGAAAATAGTTTCCGCATCCGGGTGATCTTGGGATTTCGCAACCTCCTGGAAAATCTCCAGGCGCTGATACGTAATTTTCACTCCCGCACGCTTGAGCAGATCCATAAAATGGCTCAATTGATGCTGAATTTCCTCCGGGCTTTTCTTCATGCTGAACCTTTTCGAGATAGGAATCAATCCTATTTAGGATTATATGGTGTTTTGGATATTCTGTCAACTGTAATTGTACTCGAACAGAAGCACTCCAATTTGTCAGACTATTTTTAATTCGTAATAGGTGATACAGGATTTACCTGGTTTGTTTCTGCTTGATATGCAGGGGCTCTCTTTGCGTTTTAGCCCTAGAAATACCGGCCGAGTTTGAGAATAAGACGATAGAAGAGGAAGGATCCGTCGAAAAAGTAGTCACCAAACGTCGAAAAGTAGTCACCAATTTGAGAATGGGCGACAAACTTAAAAAAATAAGCGGACCCGCGAAACTTCGCAAATCCGCTCTGTTACTCAGTTTCAAGATGGTGGGCGCTACTGGATTCGAACCAGTGACCTCCTGCTTGTCAAGCACGAGGCAAACATTCTGCTTTAATGAAACAGAACTCGTAGATGGCACGCCTAAAGTTATAAAAGTGTGGGGAATAGTGTGGGGAACCTTGTAAATCAAAATAATAAAGGGCTTGGGAAAATCTCCCAAACCCTTGTCAGATAATGGCGGGGCCGACGAGACTTGAACTCGCGACCTCCGGCTTGACAGGCCGATTTAGGGCAGTTTTTCAGAACCACGCAACTTATTACAATTCAATCCAAAAGCGCATGGATGCTGCGTTTCAGCCTTTTGGGTATGATGCTATAGATTCTCACGAATGGGATCGTTTTACACCGATTCTGACACATCCCGACACAGGACGAGAAAATACTTTTAAGGCAAGAGTTCAAAATATTTTCATTTAGGCAATATATGGTTGATTGTTGTTGAAAGAAGTATACGAATGTTAAAAGAAAAACTGTATATGTTCGGCCGAAGAATTGGACGATGAAAAAATGTTGTGGAGTCACTACTGGCCAAGAAGCATTTAGAAAGTAAGGCTTGCAGTTTAAATGATTGCTTTGTTCATCAATAATTTTTGAACTTTGAAAAAACTATAAAGATAGTACAATCTCTAGGGAGTTATTTTATTTTTTTCTTCTGAAATATTCTGTGGTAATTGCCATGGATAGGGTTCAGCATCTGGATATTCCTCTTGATAAACAGACATCTCTTGTCTATCTAACGCATACCATTCGTTGTATGAATATCGACGGAAGAAATCAGCTACTCGTTCCCTAAAATGTTTCTCTGCTATTCTATTTAATCTTCCCTTTCTAAGATAAATGTATTTCTCAAGATCGAGGCGAGTTACTCGAAGAGTCACTAAAAAATCTACTCCCATCTTTGTATTAAATCCCAGTTTTTCATCTGGAGGCAGATAAAACCATTTCTGATTTATTCGCGAATGTTGGGTAATTATTTTGATCCACTTCCTAACTGATTGCGTGTCTTTACTCTTAAGCTCAACATCCCGGAATTCCTTGATTTCAAATAGGGTGATATCGGGAGCCCTAATCGCATCACAATCTTGAGATGCAACTATAGATATTACCGGTTTCACTGAAACTATCGTTTCTACAGTTTTGTTACTCGAAGCAATTTCTTCCCATGAAGTTACTTGTACATTGTTATCAATAATGACTGGCATTTTTGACAAAGAAATCTCCACACGTGGTATTCCAGAAAATATATCTCCCTGCCGAATTGGTTCTTCCTGTTTAGGAAAATCATAGATCATTTTCATCCTCCCAAACAGCGATGTGTTTAGCCTCCTCCTCAGCGAATTGTATCCTCCTCTCTTCTGCGTCCTCAAGTATCTTTCTAGCAATTTTACATGCTTCTGAAAAAGATATTTGTTTTTTTTCGACTAAATTATCATCGTACTGTTCTTTCGATACTGAGAATAGATTCCGAATATAATTCTGATGTACATGCCCGCTGTGATATGCACAAAAGGGTATAATTTTGCCCGTCGGGGTAGCATAATGAAAAACACACCGCCGGACACGATCAAGCTCATAATTATAAGAATCCATAGGGTGCATTCCGACTATGCCCAATGTCTTGTTCAGGTATGAGCCATCTTTCTCAGTATCGTAAAATCTGTCGATTGTTTGGAGAAACTTGGTAAAGTCCATTCCTTTGGGAGCTTTATCCCTCTTGAAATACTTTGAGATTTTATAGAATGCATTCATCGTGGCGAACCGCTTGAATCGACTTACTTTTATATTTACCGCCAAATTATTCAGTTCATTGAACATTCCTACCAAATCAATAAATTGAGTAATTGGAATTGCTCTTCCAGTCTCATGTTCTATAAATAACAATGTGCCAAGCGAGCAGTGTGGATGGCATGATACGTATAAGGCTTCCGCACCTCCTAGTGTTTTGATAATTTTTGAGACCGGAGTAACGAAGCTTATGGGATACCAATCTTTTTTAGTAGCTATTCCTGTCTGCTTTTCAACGCATCGAACAAGGTCAGGGAGGGTAAAGCGCATTCGCTCCCTTTCTTCAGCGCTGATGTGACCGACAAAAGATACTGGACGATAATCTATACCGCTGATAACATTAATATTTTCTAAAGCGTAGTATAAGATTTTACCCACTTGGTTCTCATTAAGTCCTCCAACTATGGTTGGCATAAGAACAATTTCCATCCCTGCTTTAGCAATATTCTTAATGGCTCTCTTTTTAATTTCCATCATCGGCTTACCATAGATTTTTACGTAAAGTTCGTCATCCACACTGTCGAAATGAAGATAAACGGTTTGAAGTCCAGCCTTTGCTGCTCGCTCAGCAAAATCCTGCTTAGCGAATTCGATCCCGTTTGAGTTGACTTCAATATGGCTATATCCAAGCTCCGCACTTATTTCGATTATCTTAAAAAATTCCGGGTGTATTGTGGGCTCTCCACCTGAAAATTGCACCATTCTACAAGCCACTGGCTTTTCTGCACGGCATAATTGCAGCACATCTTGTATCTGATTTTTGGTAATTTCATAAATTTTATTAGTGTCAAATACGCCTCTTAAATAGATTGGAATAGGCAAGTTTGAACGATTAGTAAGATCAATCATACAAAGGGCAGTATGGCTGGAGTGATAACCACAGATACCACAATCATTGGGGCATTTACCCCTGTACATAGTGTAAGGATTCATCAAACCCCTGCCATCACCGAATTCCCCTTTCTCCACCTTAAGGTATAGCTCAACATCCGACCAATAAAGATCCTTAACATAGCCATGATCTGGACAAGTCTTCTCCATGTAAACCTTACCGTTATCTTCAAAGATACGTGCTGGTATTACCTTATTACATTCAGGGCAAATCGATTCGATAGATTTAGGTAACCCCTTGGTTATATTATTGATAGGAGAACCGCTATAAGTAGTATCTACCTGACAAGGTACTCCCGATTCACATGACTTAAGGAATGATTCTATATCCAGTTTTCGATATAGATTGAAAGTATTTATTATGTTTTCGACTGCTGAAATCATTTTTAGTATTCCCCTACCTAAGTACTCCTTCAAAAGGGAATAATGCCTTGATTAAACTTGACTGCACCCATGTCTATGCTATGCTATAATGTGCGGATATTCCTTCTATTTGAATTATTCAGGATATTATGGCTTTTTAAAGACTATACTTTTTAGATAAAAAAGAAAGTTTTCAAATGTTCTATTTAGTTTAAGCTCGTGATTAGTTGTTATTAAAAACTTTATGTATTCCTGCTGCACAACGAAACATAAAAATCCAGCGGAATTTTTATGTAAGATATTCCACGTTTCTTAAATCGGCCTTTTAAGATAAAGAGTACTATCTATTGGATTACAGAGCGGATTGGCCTCTATTAACTATTCGTTGTCGGACTATTTGAGCTAAAAATATTTTTAAAATGAGCTTGTGTTTACTTTATACCACACCCGATACCCATCACTTCTCTGCCTCACCAGCCCCTTATTCTCCAACAGTTTCAAATAATCTTTAACCCGGTTCTTCCCCAGCCTGCATCCCCTGACAAGGGTACTCATGTTCACTTCCATAAATTCTTTCTTTTCATAATGGTACAGCTTGGAAAGAAAATCAAGAATTTTCCGATGCGGAAACCTTAGCTCTGGATGCTTCTGCATGACCTCGTAAGTCCAAGCCTGCGGATTAAACGCCCGATTCTCCTTTTGAGATTGGAGAATCCTGTCCCGGTAGCCTTGCAAGCCGTATTTCAGCAAGCAGCCGTAATCAAGCAGTTCTTGCTTGTGTTGTTTAAAAGGCTCAAGCTGCCCAGATATAGCAGCTTCAAGCCCCTTAATTCTCTCCAGAATGTCCTCAGTTACCTCCTGGAGCTTGTTCTGGGCATATTCACAGTCTTTTCCCCGCATTTTTACACCTTCATCCTATATCCTTTGCACAGTACCTCAAAATCTCTTCAATTTCGGATTCTTTTATTTCTATGGATTCAGCCTTCTTCCCTTCAGATAG
>Ga0214473_10002908_pt1 | contig 20961 bp, 21 predicted proteins | sample RVTome_7_FD_203509 | JGI IMG/M metagenome (GOLD analysis project Ga0214473, IMG submission 203509) | Soil microbial communities from uranium-contaminated site in the Upper Colorado River Basin, Wyoming, United States - RVT98D197 | ecosystem: Environmental > Terrestrial > Soil > Contaminated >... | reverse complement strand
CGGGCATGGCGACGAAAAGGGAGATGTACGGGTCGACGCCGGCAAGGTGCAATACGTATGTTATGTACATCGCCACCATCATCAGCTGCCCGTGGGCCAGGTTGATGATGCCCATGACGCCCATGATGAGCGTCATGCCGATCCCGATCAGGGCATACAACCCGCCCTTCAGAACGCCGGCTACGAGGGTCTGGAGGAAAACGTCCATGGAATCTCCCGGGGCGGACGAGGAGCCGGTCAGTGGAGAGGCCGGGCGGCGATCATGCCGCCGCCCGGCCTCGAGAGTTGTTCACGATTCGCTTGCGGTCGGCTTACTTCTTCTTCCTCTCGTTCCACTTGGGAACGGGGAAAACGTACTTCTTTTTTGCCACTTCCTTGGGCCACACGGTCTCCAGCTTCCCGTTCTGCCACTGGACCATGTAGGTAGGCAGCTTGTTCTGCTGTGTTTTCTTTTCGTAGGAGATGAATTTGACCGGGCCGAAGGCGGTCATCATGTCGGTCGTCACCAGGGCGTCCCGCACGTCCTTGGGCGTGATGCTCTTCGCCCGCTTCAAGGCGTCGGCGACGACATACATCGAGGCGTACGCCTCGGCCCCGTGGTACTCGGTGGCTTCCTTGTATTTCGCCATGTACTTCTTGGAATAGTCCTGGGCTCCCGCGTAGGGGACGGAATCCACCCAAAGGGTCGCCGAGTACACGAATTCGGTAGCGTCCCCCGCGTTCTTCTGGAACTCGGGGAGCGTGAACCCCGCTGCGCCTCCGATGAAAAGCTTGGGATTGAGGTCAAGCTCCTTCGCCTGGCGGATCAGGAGCGCCGCGTCCATGACGTAGGAGACCATGTAGACCAGGTCGGGATTCATCGCCTTCACCTTCGTGAGCAGCGGCTTGAAGTCGACGGCCCCCTTGTTGTACCCCTCCTTGGTGAGCACCTTGATCCCCAGTTTCTGGCAGTCCGCCTCGAAGGACTTCGAGCTGGACTGGCCGAAGAGGGAATTCTCGTAGAGGATGACGGCCGTCTTCGGCTTGGCCACATCCCGGAGGAAGGTGACAACCGACGCCGGGTACTCGCTGGCGGTCGGGTTGATCCGGAAGACGTAGTCGTACTTCTTCTCCGTGACCTCGTCCGCCGACCCGGTGGTGACCAGGAAGGGAACCTTGAACTGCTGGGCCACGGCGGTGATCGCGGCCGTGACGGAGCTGGAATACCCGCCGGTGAGCACGGGAACCTTTTGCTGGGAAATCAGCTTCTCGACCGCGGAGCGGCCCACGTCGGGCTTGCCCGTGTCGTCCTCGAAAAGAAGCTCGAGCTTCATCCCCTTGACGCCGCCTTTCGCGTTGATCTCCTCCGCAGCCATCTGGAAAGATCTCTGCTCGATCTCGCCGAACTTCGCCTGCTCGCCGGTCAGCGGCAGAACGATTCCGACCTTGACGGTGTCGGCGGCCGCGGCCGGGCTGACGAGCAGCAATGACAGGACAAGAGCTGAAAAGACGAATGTCGATTTCCGTCCGAATCCCATGAGCCCCTCCCCTTCTGATTTTTCCGCCGCCCGAAGACCCGAAGCGACGAGGCGGCAGGCGGAATGTTGAGAATATATCCCAGTTCCCGCGCTGCCATCAACCTTTCACAAGCGGTCCGGTCAACCGACCATGTTGAGGCCGCCGTTCACGCTCAATACCTGCCCGGTTATGTAGGAGGCGTCATCCGAGGCGAGGAAATGTATCGCGGCGGCGATCTCATCCGGCTTCCCCAGCCGCTTGAAGGGTATCCCCCGCTTGATCGCTTCGATGACCCGGCTTCCCTCCTCGGTTCCGAAGTTCTCCGCCAGCAGCGGGGTCTCGGTAGGGCCCGGGCAGACGCAGTTGACGCGGATCCCGTGCTGGGCCGCTTCGCGTGCCACGGCCTTCGTGAAGGCGATCACCCCGCCTTTCGCGCCGGAGTAGACCGCCTCGCCCGAGCTGCCCACCCTGCCCGCGTCCGAGGCGACGTTTACGATCGCGCCCCCTTTTTCCCCGGCGACCATGGCTTCAAGGGCCGCGCGCGTTCCGTGCACCACGCCCATCAGGTTGATCTCCACGACCTTCGCCCAATCCTCCGGGGAGGTCGAGAGAAACGGGGCGATCCGGTCCCAGCCGGCGTTGTTCACCCAGATGTCGATCCCGCCAAGGTCGGCCATGACCTTCCTGCAGACGGCCTGCACCTCGGAGAACCGCCCCACGTCCGCATTCGCGAACAGGAAACGCGAGCCGGACTTCTGCCCCACCACCCGCAGATGCATGGAGGAATCGCCGCGCAGGTCCGCTACCGCGACGTGGGCCCCCTCCCTCAAAAACCGTGTGGCCACCGCAAAGCCGATGCCGCGCGACCCCCCCGTTACGACCGCCACTTTCCCCTTCATTTCCTGAAACCTCCTCGAAGGCGATGGAAGCAAAATAGGGTAACATTGACAATTCCCGCTGGCTATACTACCGTTTTTCCCCATGCTCCGGCCGCGCCGCCTCCCCGTCATCGGGGCCCTGCTCCTTTTTTCCGTCCTGTTCGGCTGCACCGAAAAACTCGCCAAGCAAACCGGGCTGACGGCTCCCGACCTCTTCGCCCGGGGACGGCAGAAGTTCGAGGCCAGGAAGTACGAAGACGCGATCGAGGCGTTCCAGGTGCTCCTGGAGCGGTTCCCCAACTCCCCCCTCGCCGCGAAGGCGCAGCTGGGGCTGGCCGATGCGCGGATGAACAACAAGGACAACGTCGAGGCGGAGGTGGCATTCGACGATTTCCTCCGTCTTTATCCGGCCGACGACAACGTCGTCTATGCGCTCTACCGGAAGGGGGAGCTCCTGACGAGGCAGGTGGCCGATCCGGGCCGGGACCAGACCAGGACGCGCGACGCGATAAAGGCGTTCACGCAGGTCCTGGAAAGGAGCCCGCAAGGAGCCTATTCCCGGACCGCCGCCGCCAGGATCGGCGAGCTTCGCAACCGGCTGGCGGAGCACGAAAAGAGGGTGGTCGCCCACTACATCGGCCGCAAGCATTTCGCGGGGGCCGAGGCTCGCGCCAGGCGTGCGCTTTCGGAATACCCGGATGCCGCCGCGTCGCCCTCGCTGCTGTCGTTCCTGGCGGAGGCATTGGACAAACAGGGGAAAAAGTCGGAGGCGGCCGAGGTCCGGAAAAGCATCGCCGAAAAGTTTCCCGCCCCGGGAGGAAAGAAACCGTGAGCAGGGAGCTGTCCACGCTCGTCACGATCGGGAAGCGGGCCTTCGAGGAGAAGGACTTCTTCCGCGCGGAAAGGATCCTGCGCGAGGCGATCGAGGGCGGCGCATGCTTCGCCGACCTGTTCTACATACTCGGCCTCATATACCACCAGTGGGGGAAGCTCCACCAGGCGATCGAATATTTCGAGAAGGCTCTCGCGCAGAATCCCGCCTACACCGAAGCCCTGCTCTCGCTTTCCATCACCCTGAACGACATGGGGCGGTACGAGGAAGCCAAGGACGTCTACCGCCGCGCGAGCGAATCCGTCGCCACCATCGGGGAACCCACGCGCGGCAGCCTGTTTCGCGGAAAGATCGCCAACCTGCACGCCGAGCTCGGGGAGCTGTATCTGGCCCTCGGCCAGAACGAGGAGGCGGTCCAGGAGTACCGGAAGGCGCTTGCGGTGGCCCCCGAGTATCCGGACCTGCGCATCCGCATGGTGGTGGCGCTGCGGGAGTCGGGCAAGACGGAGGAGGGGCTGGAGGAGGCCGGGAAGGTGCTCGCCGGGCATCCGGACAGCGTCTCCGCGATGATCCAGCAGGGGATCCTGCTATACCTGTCCGGGAAAAAGGGAAAAGCCCGCCGCTCCTGGGAGGAGGCCCTCTTCCGGGATCCCACGAACAAACTGGTCCAGCTCTACCTGAACACGCTCGACCGGGAGACCGAGGGCGAGTAGGCCGCCCCGGGCGCCGCCTATTTGACCCACCCGGACAGCGATCCGAGCGCATCGGGCAACCCGCCGGTGCTGGAGCCGCCCGCCTGGGCCATGTCGCGCCGCCCGCCGCCGCCGCCGCCCACGAACGCCGCCGCCTTCCTGACGATGTCGTTGGCCGAATAGGAGGACACCAGGTCCTCGGTCACGCCGGCCACCAGGTGGCAACGGTCGCCCTGCACGCTGCCCAGCAGCAGGATCCCGCTTTTCATCTTCCCCTTGACCTTGTCCGCAAGCTCCCGCAACGCCGCGGCGTCCATCGGCTCGACTTCGGCGGCCGCGACGGTCACGCCTCCCACCTTCGCCGCCTTGGCCAGGACCTCCCCGACCAGGTCGCGGGACGCCCTGCGCCTGGCCTCCTGGAGCTCCTTCTCGAGGCCCTTGATCTGGACGAACAGCTTGCGGACGCGATCGGCGGCGTCCGCCGGCGGGACCTTGAGATCGCGCGATATTTCGTGCAGCAGGGCGGCCTCGTCCCGCAGGTGGCGCAGCGCCTCGCTCCCCGTGAGGGCCTCGATGCGGCGCACGCCGGCGGCAAGCGCTCCCTCGGAAACGATCCGGAAGAGGCCTATCTCGCCGGTGTTGCGCACGTGCGTTCCACCGCACAGCTCGCGGCTTAGCCCCTGGACGCTGACCATCCGGACGGCGTCGCCGTACTTCTCCCCGAAGAACGCCATCGCGCCGGCAGCGACGGCCGCGTCGTACGGCAGGATCTCCCACGTCACGGGCACCGCCGCGAAAATGGCGTCGTTTACCTGGCTCTCCACCTCGCGCAGCACCTCGCCCGGAACCGCCTCGAAGTGGGTGAAATCGAACCGTAGCTTGTCCGGCCCGACGTAGGAGCCCGCCTGCTTTACGTGCGTCCCGAGCGTCTTCCGGAGGGCGGCCTGGAGGAGATGCGTCGCCGTGTGGTTGCCCTGGGTCCTTCGCCGGGCCTGCTCGTCGACCTCGAGTTCCACGGTCTGCCCTTCGCTCACCGTGCCCTCGACGACCTTCGCGCGGTGGACTATCGCGTCGGCGTACGGTTTTCGCGTCGATAGGATCTGTAGCTTGAATCCCTTCCCGGCGCCTGTCCCGATGTCACCCGCCTGGCCCCCCGATTCCCCGTAGAAGGGGGTCACGTCCGTCGCGAAATCGACCTCCTCGCCCGCCGCCGCGGACGGCGCCCGCTCCCCCTTTCGGAACAGGGCCACTATCCTTCCCGCGGCGGCGCGCCGTTCGTAGCCGACGAACTCGACCTCGATCCCCGAGCCGGACAGGAATGCGGCGGCCGCGTCCGAGGCGGCGATGTCTCCGCCCTTCCAGGAGACCCGGGACTTCGCCCGCTGCCTGTCCATCTCTTTCTCGAACCCTTCCTGGTCCAGCGCAACGCCCCGCTCGCGGCACAGGTCCGCCGTAAGGTCCACCGGGAAGCCGTAGGTGTCATAGAGCTTGAATGCCACATCGCCTGCGAAGACCTTCCTCCCCTCGCTCCCGATGCGCGCGAACTCGTCCTCGACCATCCGCAGTCCCGCGTCCAGGGTCTCGAGGAACCGCTTCTCCTCGTTCAGGGCGACGGTGTCGATGAAGGCTGCGCCCTTTCCGAGTTCCGGGTAGGCCGCATTGAACTCCTTCACGACGGTTCCCGCGACGCGGTGGAGGAAAGGCCCGTCGAATCCGAGCTTCTTGCCGTGCCGCAGGGCGCGGCGCATTATCCGGCGCAGGACGTACCCGCGCCCCTCGTTCGCGGGGAGAACGCTGTCGGCTATGAGAAACGCGGTGGCCCTGGCATGGTCGGCGATGACCCGCATCGCCGCGTCGGCGGCCTTAGACGTTCCCGGAGCGACGCCGCACAGCCTCGCGATTTCGCGCAGGATCGGCTGGAAGAGGTCGGTGTCGTAGTTGCTCGTGACTCCCTGCGCCACGGCGGCCAGCCGTTCCAGCCCCATCCCCGTGTCGATGCTGGGCTTCGGCAGCGGCATCTTCTTCCCGCCCTCGTCCTGGTTGTACTGCATGAAGACGAGGTTCCAGATCTCCAGGAACCGGTCGCAGTCGCAACCCACCGAACACTCCGGCCGCCCGCACCCGATCCCCTCCCCCTGGTCGTAGATGATCTCCGAGCAGGGCCCGCAGGGCCCGGTCGGCCCCATCGCCCAGAAATTGTCCTTCTCGTCGAACCTCACGATCTGCGAGGCGGGGATCCCCATCGTCTTGTGCCAGAGGTCGTACGCCTCGTCGTCCTCCCGGAAGACCGATACGGTCATCCGCTTGCCGTCGAGCCCGACTTCCCGCGTCAGGAAATCCCACCCGAAGAAGATCGCATCCTTCTTGAAGTAGTCCCCGAAGGAGAAGTTCCCCAGCATCTCGAAGAGCGTGTGGTGCCGGGCGGTGTAGCCGACGTTCTCGAGGTCGTTGTGCTTGCCGCTGACGCGCAGGCAGCGCTGGGCCGTCGCCGCGCGCGTGAGGGACGCTGGGCCCAGCCCCAGGAAATTCTCCTTGAACTGCACCATGCCGGCGTTCGTGAACAGCAGGGTCGGGTCGTTTCCCGGCACGAGCGAGGACCCGGGAAGGATCTTGTGCCCGTTCTTCTCGAAATAGGACAGAAACGCTGCGCGAAGCGATGCCCCGGTCTTGGACAATGGCTTATCCCTCGCCTTCCTGGATGTCGAACGACAAACGCCCGATGGCCCGACGGCACGTGCCGGGGGGGAAACCGCGGCCCGCCAGAAACCTGTATGCCCTGGCGGCCCCTTCCCGGCCCGGGGGAACCCCGGCGCGGAACTTCTTCCTGAGCGCCGCGGCAGCGGCCGCAAGCTCCTCTTCGTCGGAGGAGAACCCCCGCAGGGTTTCCTCGACAAGCGACTGCGGGAAACCCCGCATGCGCAGCGTCCACGCTATCTTTGCGGATCCGTACCCGCGCGACTCGCGGTAGGTGCGGGCCAGCAGCCCGCACAGCTTCGGGTCGTCCGCCAGCCCCAGCTCCCGCAGCCGGCCGACCGTCGCATCGGCCTCGCCGGACGAGAACCCCTTTCCGGCGAGCCTGTCCAGGATCTCCGCCTCGCTCAATCCCCTCCGGGAGAGCATGCGCAGAGCCGCGGCCATCGCCCCGCCGGGCCGGGGTACATCTCCGGCGCTACTCCTTGGCCGCCTGCTCGCTGTTCTTGTCAAAATCGTCCCAGGTCAGGTCCGTGCCCGATGAGACCCCGCGGATGCGCAGAGCCAGGTCGTCCGGGTTCGATGCCTGCCGCAGCGCCTCGTCCAGGGAAATCAATCCCTCCTTGTAGAGCGACATGAGGGACTGGTCGAAGGTCTGCATGCCGTAGCTGACATACCCCTGGGCTATCGCCTCCCTGATCTTTTTCGTCTTGTCCTTGTCCTCTATGTATTCCCTGACCCGCGCTGTGTTGATCATGATCTCGATGGCCGGAACGCGGCCCTTGCCGTCAACCCTCGGCACCAGCCGCTGCGATATCACAGCTTTCAGCAGCGAGGCCAGCTGGATCCGGACCTGTTTCTGCTGGTAGGGCGGGAACGCGCCGACGATGCGGTTGATCGTCTCGGCGGCGTCCAGCGTATGCAGCGTCGAGAGGACGAGATGCCCGGTCTCGGCGGCCATGATCGCCGTCTCGATCGTCTCCAGGTCGCGCATCTCGCCCACGAGTATCACGTCGGGGTCCTGCCGCAGCGCGCTGCGGAGCGCCCCGGCGAGCGAAACGGTGTCGACGCCCAGCTCCCGCTGGTTTATGATGCTCTTCCTGTCGCGGAGCAGGAACTCGATCGGGTCCTCGATCGTCACAATGTGGCAGCTGCGATGTATGTTTATGTACTCGATGATTGACGCGAGAGTCGTGGACTTGCCGCAGCCCGTGGTCCCCGTGCACAGGACCAGCCCCCGGCTCTCGAGCGCGACCTTTTCCAGCGCCTTGGGCAGGTGGAGCTCCTCGAACGACTGCACCCCGACCGGCACCACTCGGAACACGATCCCGATCGTGCCGCGCTGAATGAATATGTTTACGCGGAACCGCCCCAGCCCCGAGATGCTGTAGGCGCAGTCGAGCTCGCGGACCAGGTCGAATTTCTTGCGCTGTTCCTCCGTCAGGATGACCGAGCTCATCACGGACAGCTCTTCCTGCTTGAGCGGCTCCGGGATCTTCAGGGGGACCAGCTTGCCGTTTATGCGGAAGACCGGCAGCAGCCCCGCTTTAAGGTGGACGTCCGAAGCGCCGTGGCGGATGGCCGCCTTGAGGATGTCGTTAAGCTCCAATTCAGGTCGCTCCTTCCTGCGCGGCGCGGCCGGCCTCCCCGATGCCATAGCTCGCCAGTATCTTTTTCCTGAGGCCCGAGGCGACCTCCGGGTGCTCCTTCAGGAAGCCCCTTGCGTTTTCCCTGCCCTGGCCGACACGCTCCCCGTCGAGGGAATACCACGCGCCGCTCTTCTCGATCATCCCGAGCTCCGTGCCGATGTCCAGGAGATCGCCTTCCCGCGAGATCCCCTCCCCGTAGAGAATGTCGAACTCCGCCTCCCTGAACGGGGGGGCGAGCTTGTTCTTTACCACCTTGACGCGCGTGCGGCTGCCGATGACCTCGTCGTCCTTCTTTATCTGCGCCAGGCGCCGGATGTCCATGCGGACGGAGGCGTAGAACTTGAGCGCGTTGCCGCCGGTGGTCGTCTCGGGATTCCCGAACATCACGCCGATCTTCATGCGGATCTGGTTGATGAAGATGACCGCGGTCTGCGACTTGCTTATCGTCGCCGTGAGCTTGCGCAGCGCCTGGGACATCAGGCGCGCCTGGAGGCCCATGTGCGCGTCCCCCATCTCTCCCTCGATCTCGGCCTTGGGCACGAGGGCCGCGACCGAGTCGACGACCAGGACATCCAGCGCCCCGCTGCGCACCAGCATCTCGGCGATCTCGAGGGCCTGTTCCCCCGTGTCCGGCTGCGATATCAGCAGGTCCTCGGTGGAAAGGCCCAGCTTTCTCGCGTACCCCATGTCAAGGGCGTGCTCCGCGTCTATGAATCCGGCGATGCCGCCCTGCCGCTGCGCTTCCGCGACTATGTGCAGGGCCAGCGTGGTCTTGCCGGACGACTCGGGCCCGAATATCTCGGTGACGCGCCCCCGCGGGATGCCGCCGATCCCCAGCGCCACATCCAGGGACAGCGCACCCGTGGATATCACGGCGATGTCCCTTACGGGCGTGTCGGCTCCCAGGCGCATGATCGCGCCCTTGCCGTAGTTCTTTTCGATCGCCGATAGCGCCATTTCAAGCGCTTTCCGGCGGTTCGGGTCCTGGCTCATTTCCCTTTCTCCTCTCTCTGCGATCTCTCCGGCCCCCGATCGAGGGGGAAGTCGCGCAGAACGGCGTATTCGGCCCCCGCCGGAGACAGCCGGCTTTCGTACAGCTGGTACGAGCTCACCATGACCGTTCCGAACGGTCCCCCGGACATGGCACCGGCGTATTCCTCCCCCCACCCGGGGGGGAGCCTGTCTCGTACGCGGCCGACCGTGATGTGCGGATGGAACGGCCTCCCCTCGCTCGGGAAGCCCGCGCCGGAAAGCACATTCTCCATATTCTCGTGCAACTTCCCGACCAATTCAAGCTGTTCCCGGATGCCGACCCACAGCACGCGCGGGGCGCGCAGGGACGGAAACCCTCCCGCTCCGTCGACGAGGATCTCGAAGGCGGGAATTCCGAGGCCCGCTCCCAGGAGCAGGGATACGATCCCGTCCACGCTTCCCGGGGGTATCTCTCCGAGAAATTTCAACGTTACGTGGAGGTTGCGCTCGGACGTCCATGAAACCGGAAGTCGCTTTTCGCGGAATTGGGAATACGCCGCCGCGATCGCCCTCCTGCATTCCGGCGGCAGCCCGATCCCGATGAACACCCTCACTTTTTCTCTCCCGAACCGCCCGCAGACCGCTGCAGGAGCTCGGCAAGCGCCCAGGCAACCGCCTGCCCGCGGACCGATTCGCGGTCGCCGGAAAATATCATCCTTCCCGAATACCGGACGCCGTCCGCGGAAATCCCGATGCATACCGTGCCCACCGGCTTTGCCGTAGTCCCCCCGCCGGGCCCCGCAATACCAGTGACGCCGACTCCTATGTCCGCGCCGAACCGCATCCTGGCGCCCTCGGCCATGGAGATCGCGACTGTCTCGCTCACGGCTCCGTCGGACCGTATCAACCCGTCCGGGACGCCCAGTTCCCTTGTCTTGACCTCATCGTGGTACGCGACGATACCCCCCAGGAAGTACGCCGAGCTCCCCGGGATTTCCGTTATCGCGGAGCACAGGCCTCCCCCCGTGCACGACTCGGCCACGGCAATCGTTCTACCCGCCCCCGACAGGGCTGCGCCCAGCCGTTCCGCCAGGTCCCGCTTCACCCCGCCAGCCATGCGATGCCCCGAAACGCCACGTTGGCGTACACCCCGGCGACGAGGTCGTCCGCCACGACGTATACCGCCCCCTCCCGTTCGTTGGCCCACGCGGCGGGCCCGAATTTCACGATGTCGAAGAACCTGAAAAGGAGAAAAAGCAGAAAGGCCGGCTTCCAGCCCCAGGGGATCCCCGTCGCGGCAAGCAGCATGCCTGCAACCTCGTCTATCACGACGGAAGGTGGATCCCGCCTGCCCGTTTCCCGGATCTCCGCGCGCGCCGAGGGAACCGACAGCAGGAGCACCGCCGCGAGAGCGCAATAATGAAACGTCCCCGTTCCGCCTCCCCAGAACCACAGCGGCAGCGCCAACAGGGATCCGAGCGTCCCGGGAGCCACCGGCGCGTACCCGACGCCCAGCCCCGAGGCGACCGCCCGGAAGAACAACGTCCCCCGAAAAGGTTTGACTTGAAAGATAGGCATAACTAGATTATCAATTTTACATCTATAATAAACATCCGTGACAAATAAAACGATTTTTGCAAACCACGGGAACTCGCGCGGCGGAAATGCCTGAAGGCGACCTCATACAGAGAATATCGAAGGCGGTCACTGAACTCGCCAAGGGGTTGAAAAGCGTCAGCTTCTACCCCCCCGGACACCCGGCGCTCATCCAGGCCATTTCCAAGATAGTCGCAAACTTCGAAGAGATCCCGCTGCCGGAGTCCGGGCTCGAAATCGACGTGACCAAGAACGCGCTGCTCCATAAGGAAACCCCGATCCCGGCCCCGAGCAAGGCGGTCGGGGACCTGAACCGCGAGCTGTACCTGCGCCGCGCCAGCAAGATCATCTTTCTGCCGAACCTCAAGTCGAACGAGATGATCTCGTTCCTGGGGGTCCTCAATCGCGACATCCAGCAGATTCAGGACGAAGGCGGCATCGAGAGGTCGATGATCCGGGAGAAGGTTTCGCGCATCTGGGCGAACCGCGTCGACTACATGGGACTCACGGAGATGATGAAGACGGAGGAGGAGCCCCCGGCGGACGAAAGCGCCGAGATCGCGGAGACAGGGGAGGACGCGTCCCTGGGGCTGGAGAACGTGGCGCCGGAAGAGCTGACGATCGACGACCTTCTCGGACTTATCGAGAAGGAGACGGACGCGACGGCGTATCGCGATCACCTGATCGCCCTCTCGCGGGCCCTTTTCGGCGAGCGCATGGACCGGAAGATCGAATACGCTTCCCGTGCGCTGATGATCTTCGCGGCCCACATCGAGCGCCCGCCGATGCAGAACGCGGAGATCGCCAACCTCGCGCGCCTCGGGATAAAGGAGATGGCCACCGACGATCTGGTCTCTCACTATATTCACCTCCTGAGGGACAAGGCCGGAAGGGGCCGCAAGGAAGTGGAGACCGTCCTGGTGGCGTTCGAGGACCGGGCCGTCAAGCCGCTTCTCCGGGCGCTCGCGGACGAGGAGGACCTTCTCGTACGGAAATCGATCGTGGAGATCGTGGTCAGGATCGGCAGGCCGTCGGTCCCGGCCATCCTCGAGAACCTGAACGACTCCAGGTGGTTCATGGTCCGCAACATGGTGACGATCCTGGGCAGCCTGGGGCTCCCCGATCTCGCGCCGCACGTGGCCACGGCGCTTTCGCACCCCGACCTGCGCGTCAAGAAGGAGGCGATCAAGGCGCTCTCGAAGCTTCCTCACCCGTCCGCCGTCCTGTCTCTCAGCGAGCTGTGCTTCTTCCCCGAGGAGACGGTTGCTCTGACCGCAACCGCCGCGATGTCCTCCAAGAAAGAGTCGGAGGCCGTGCTGGCCCTTTACCGGCGGACCGTTCACAAGCAGTTCCTGTTCCCCAACTACCGGCTTGCGCACGAGGCGATCGATTCGCTGCGGGCCATCGGCACCGACGAGGCGGTCACGGCGCTCGAAGAGATCATCCGCGCCACGGCCGTCTGGGAGACGAAAAAGTTCCGGGGCATGAAATCCCACGCGCTGAGGAGCATCTCAAAGATCAGCGGGGCGAAGGCGGAAGAGGCGCTCGAAAGAGCCGCCAAGGCCCCGGAGAAATACCTCAGAGCGGAAGCCGAGAGGATCCTCAGGCGAACCTAGAGGAGGGAAGATGAACCGGCGCGACCAGGAATTGCTGATCACCGAACTTATCCGGGCACTGGGAACTTCCCTGAAGAACCGCGGGCTTTACCCCGCCTCGCATCCGCTCGTCCGTACCCCCGTCGAGAAGGTTCACAAGGACATCCTCCTGCTCTTCGGAGACCAGTCCGAGCTCGTCCTCGCCATCACGGACGGCACGCTGGTCTTCGAGGGGGTTCCTATCTTCAGCCTCAACACCTCGCTCGAGTTCTTCATGGAACGTCTCTCCCGGATCGGGGTTCCGGCCATCATCTTCGACAAGAGGCTCACGACCGCCGACATCGACGGCTTCGTCCGGTTCCTCCACGAGACGAAGGAGCAGGGGCTTTCGGCGAACAGGATCCAGGAGCTGCTCGCGCAGGCGGGCGTAACTTTCATACGCGTCAAGCCGGTCGAGGACAGCGACGAGGACGACCAGGCGGCAGCCCGCGAGGTCTACGACAACGCGGTCTCGGTGGTGGTATCGGTCCTGCGGGACGTAAGGCTCGGGCGGATACCTTCGGGCGCCGAATCGGAGCGCGTCGTCAAAGACATGAGCAGCATGCTCACGCGGAACCGGGACGCCATGCTTGCGCTGACCCTCATAAAGAATTACGACGAGTACACGTACAACCACTCCGTGAACGTGGCCGTGCTGTCGCTTGCCCTTGCCGACGCCTTGAACCTGCCCTCGCAGGACAAGGTCGACGTGGGCGTCGCCGGCCTTTTGCACGACATCGGAAAGACCCAGCTCGCCCTGGCCCTCATCCGGAAGCCGAGCACGCTGACCCCGGTTGAGTTCGAGGAGATCAAGAAGCACCCGGAGGAAGGATTCGTTCTCCTGGGGAAGATGTCCCATATCCGCCCCGCCTCGGCGTACATGGTCCTCGAGCACCACATGAGGTACGACAGGGCCGGATACCCGAAACCGGAACCGGATTACCGCATGCACCCCAATGCCAATATCATCCCGGTGGCCGACTGCTACGACGCGCTGACGACGATGAGGTCGTACCAGAAGGCGCGTTACCCGCAGCAGGCGCTGGAGATCATGACCAAGGTCGCAGGCAAGTCCATGGATCCGGAGGTCGTGGCGATTTTCTCAAAAACCATGGGAAACTATCCCGTCGGGACCATGGTTCGCCTGAACACAATGGAGATCGGGGTTGTTTCCGGGCAGGGGGCGCCGGGGCAGGGGGTCCAGAAGGTAGTGATCCTGTTCGACCGCAACGGGGACCCGCTGCCGCGCCCGGAACAGGTGGACCTGGGCGAAACCGACGGGAGCACCAAGTCGCCGCGCCGGACCATCCTGGGGGCGGTGAATCCGCAGTTCCATCCGTCCGCCTCGACCGGGGCGGTGTTCGCTGCGATGGCGCCCGCTCAGACCTAGGCCTTAAGGGGAGTCTCCGGCGCTCCACTCCGACAGGGCGCGGGCCGCGGCGACCCGCACGGCCTCGTTCCCCGAGCGTGCCTGCACAAGGATCTTCTCCCACCCGGATTTTTCCGCCAGGAGCGCATACGCCTCCACGGCCTTGGCGGCGACTTCCGGATCGGAGTGCCCCAGGTATTTGCCGATGACGGGGGCAAGCTCTTTTCTGCGGGACCTCCCAAGCGTCTCCAGGATGTTCCCCAGCACGTAGCCCTCCTCCTTCGGAAGCCGCTCCACGAGAGCTTTCAGGACCGGCACGGCCGGCGAAAAGGCGAGCACGCGGGCGGCGGCCCCCCGGACTTCCGCCTCGCGGTCGTTCAATGCCGCGATCGCGAGGGTGACCCCTTCCGACCCTCCTATGTCCTCGGCGGAGAAAACAACCCTCATCCGCTCCTCAAGGGTTCCCGTCTGAAGCGTGTTCAGCAGGGAATCCACGGAGCGCTTCGCGCGCAGACGGTCAAGCGAGGCGGAAGCAGCCTCGCGCACCGACGGCGAAGGGTCCGACTGAAGCCCCCGAAGGATTTCCTCAATCCGTTCGATCACCGCTCTCCCCTCCCTTCCCATGCAGATCGCTCGCCGAAGGCACGGCCGGGGTCCCGGCGGCGCTCCGGACGGCGTCCATCACGGCCTTCTCGAGCGCGCGCGCTCCCAGCATGGCCGCCTGCATCACGTTTCCCCTCCGCTCCGAAAGGCCGGTCGAGAGCGCGACGACGATGTCCCCGTCCATCGGCGTGTGCACTGGACGAATGGCCCTGGACAGCGCGCCGTGCGCCATGCGCGCGACGGCCATGAGCTCCTCCCGCGATAGACGTTCGGCGACGGCGACCGCGGCCAGCGTCGTGTTCCCCTGGGAGAACGGCTCCCGCCGGAATCCCTCCCGGAACCGCTTCTCGGTCCAGGCGGGCCGTTTCAAATCCTCCTCCCGGGCGCCCGCGATCCATTCACCGGTTTGCGGGTCGACCACGTCTCCGAAGGCGTTCACGACCGCGCAGGCGCCTGCGATCGATCCGCCGCCCCCCTCGCTGGCGGTCCCGAAACCGCCCTTCATCGCGCGGCCGATGCCGAACGCCTTGCCCACCGTGGCGCCGGCACCCGCCCCGACCGACCCTCGCGCGGGCGGAGCGGACGACGCCCTGGATGCAGCCGCGTGCCCCATTTCAGGCGTCGGGCGGAACGAGGGATCGCCGAAGCCCAGGTCGTATATCACGGCGGTCGGAACTATCGGAACTACGCCTCCCGGGGTCGGAAAACCCACGCCGGCCTCTTCCAGAAAGCGCATCACGCCCGCGGCGGCGTCGAGCCCGTATGCGCTCCCGCCCGCAAGGACGAGGGCATGCATCCGGCCGGCCGGATGCGGGCGCAGCAGGGAATCCATCTGCCGGGTTCCCGCCGCCTCGCCGCGGATATCGGCCGCCCCGACGGCCCCTTGGGGAAACCGCAGGACCGTGACTCCCGACCCCCTTGCGAAATCGTGCTCGTGCCCCAGCAGGATGCCCGCCACGTCGGTGATCGTACCCGGCATTCAACCTCCGCAATTCGTATAGTCTTACCGGACGCCGGCCCGTTCGTCAATCCAATGGGCCGTTCGCGGCGATTGACGGTCCAACCGCCGGAAACGTAAACTCTGTCTTAAGGGAGGCGTTCCATGGACAGGGTCAAGGGCAGGGTGTTGGCGCTCGACTTCGGAAGCCATCGCATCGGCGTGGCCGTGTCCGATCCTTTGGGGATAACCGCCCAGCAGCTTCCGGCGATACGGCGGGAGGGGGACCGCAGGGACATCGAGGCCATCGCCGCCGTTGCGGGCGAGTACGGGGTGGATACCGTGCTGATAGGCCTGCCCCTCCTCTCCGGCGGTACGGAAGGCACCCAGGCGGCGAAGGCCAGGGCTTTCGGCGCCAAGGTCCACGAACGTCTCGGGCTCCCGGTCGTCCCGTGGGACGAGCGTTTCACCACCGTCCAGGCGGAACGGCACCTCGTCGAGGCCGGGGTGAGACGCGAAAAACGCAAGGAGATTCGCGACAGCCTCGCAGCCGCCTTTCTCCTGCAATCCGCACTGGACGCCCGGAACCGGAAGTAATACCCGCCATGCCATCCCAGAAACTCAAGGTCGCCCTCGTCCTTTTGCTTGCGACGGCGTCACTGTTCGCCTTCCTGCTCATGGACACCCCGCCCTCGGGGGATTGGCGGCCGGTGAAGGTGATAGTTCCGAAAGGAAGCACTTCTCCGGAGGTCGCCCGCCTGCTGTCGAATGGGAAGGTCCTGCAGCACCCCCTTGTCTTCAGAATGCTGATTCTGGGAACCATGACTGGAAAGCGGCTTAAATTCGGCGAATATTCTTTTCCGGAGCCCCCTTCGGCGGTGGAGGTCTGGAGAAAATTATTTCAGGGCGAGGTAACCCGATATTCCGTGACGATCCCGGAGGGGTCGAACCTGTACGATATCGCGAAGATCCTGGGGGACCTGGAGCTTGTCGAACCGAAGAATTTCCTGGAAACAGCCACGTCCGCACATGTGCTGCGCAGGATGGGAATCCCCGGGACCACTGCGGAAGGGTTCCTCTTCCCGGAGACGTACCTGCTCGAGAAGGCGATGTCCGCCGAGGATATATTGGAGGTCATGGCCCGCCAGTTCCGCCGTAAATTCCTGCCCGAATGGGAGAACAAGGCCCGGGAGGCGGGTTTTTCGCTGCTGGAGCTCGTGACGATCGCCTCGATAATCGAAAAGGAGACCGGGGTCGATGACGAGAAGCCGCTGGTTTCGGCGGTCATCCGGACGCGCCTGGCGCTTGGGATGCCGCTCCAGATGGACCCGACGATCATCTACGGCTTCAGGCGCTTCGGCGAGGAACTGACGAAAAAAGACCTGCAGACGCCGTCGCCTTACAATACCTACCTTAACAGGGGGCTCCCACCCGGGCCGATCGCCAATCCGGGAGCCTCGGCCATAAAGGCCGCAGCATTCCCGGCCGACACGGATTACCTGTATTTCGTTTCGAGGAACGACGGATCGCACAGGTTCTCGAGGACGCTCCAGGAGCACAATGAGGGAGTAGCGTCCTACAGGAAGGAAAAATCGCAGGAATGACCGGAAACGGGGGCTTGGGGCGGGGCCCTACTCCTCGACCTCGCCGGCCGGGACCTTCTTTATCCCCTCTTCGGGCTCTTCGCGCAGGTACTTCTCCTCGCGCTCCAGCTTCTCCTGGCACTCCACGCAATACTTGGCGAACGGCATGACCTTCAGCCGCCCCTTGGGGATCTTCACGCTGCACTCCTCGCACATGCCGTACGTGCCGTCCTCGATACGGTCGAGCGAGTCGTCGATCTGGTTCAGCTTCTTCTTCTCGCGGTCGGTGAGAATCATGTCCAGCTCGCGAGTACGCTCCTCGGAGACCGAGTCCAGGATGTCCCCGATGTCGGGCAGGGTCCCCTCGGTGGTCGCCTTTGTCCTGCGCGCAATTTCCTTGACGAGATCCTCGCGCATGCGAAGCAGCATGTCCTTTATCGATTTCATGGGCCTTTTGACCCCCGCTTGGATCGGAAAATTACGTTAGTATAACCGGAGTCGCCCCGGTGTCAACCTGTTTTACCGACCGGTCTTGCGAACAGGTCCCATTCGCGCGACCCGGTTACCAGCGACCTGCACAATCGGCCCGCGGGCCCGGTGTAACCGGCCAGGAAGACGTTCCCGTCCACTTCCGGCGCCTGCCCCCGGTGGCGCCCCACCGCGCGCCCCCGGCCTATCGTCTTTTCGACAAGAACCTCCACGATTTCGCCCGACATAGATGCGTTTCTGCCGGCAAGTATGTCCGCCTGGGCGCTCTGAACGATGCGCGCGCGCTCCCGCTTCACCGCCTCCGGCACCTGGGGACGCATCGGGTAGGCCGGCGTCCCGTCCTCGCGTGAATACGGGAAGACCCCCAGGTAGTCCCACCGCGTCTCGTGAACGAAGCGGAGCAGAGCGTCGAACGCCTTCGCCGTCTCGCCGGGAAACCCGACGATAAGGGAAGTCCGCAGGAAGATCCCCGGAAGCCGCGCCCGCAGCCGGGCGACCAGCTCGCGGACGTCGTCCGGCGAATAACGTCTTCCCATCCTTGCGAGAACTCCGGCGTCGATGTGCTGGACGGGAATGTCCAGGTAGCGGCAGACCTTCTTTTCCGACGCCAGGAGATCGATCATCGATTCGTCGATCCTTCCCGGGTACAGGTACAGCAGCCTCACCCACCTGATCCCGCGGATCGCGCAGATCTCCCTTACGAGGGGCGCAAGCGCCCTCTTCTCCCCCCGGTCGGCGCCGTACGACGTGATGTCCTGGCCGATCAGGTTGATCTCGCGCGCTCCCCGGCGGACGAGCATCCGTGCCTCCGCAAGTACGGAATCACTGGACCTGCTTTTCAACGGCCCCCGTATCATGGGGATAGTGCAGTATGAGCAGCGGTTGTCGCATCCTTCCAGTATCTTGAGGAACGCCGAGGCGGTCCCTTCTCCGGAAACCCGGCTCCGGTAATGCTTTTCGTCGTACGTACGTTCCACGACGTGGCTGCGGGCGACATCGCCCTCGAACATCCCCCGGATCAGGCCCGGAAGGTCCGGAAGGTCGCCGGGACCGACGAACAAGTCGACTTCCGGAAGCAGCTTGGGAAGGTCGTCCCGGTATCTTGTCGCCATGCAGCCGGCCACGACCAGCTTGCGGATCCTGCCCCTCTCCTTGGCCCGTCCCCAGGCCAGTATCTCCCCGATCGATTCCTCCTTCGCGTCCCGGATGAATCCGCAGGTGTTTACGATCGCCACGTCCGCGCGGCCGGCGGAGACGACGCGGCACCCCTCTTCCGCGAGAAGGCCCGCCATCACCTCCGTGTCCACCGAGTTCTTCGCGCAGCCGAGAGTCACTATGCGCACCGTGGTGGAGTTGCCCTGGATCATCCGTCGACCACCTCCACCCCCGAGGGTTTCCGGAAACGGAACATCCCCGGCGGCAGGGAAGGATCGAGCGCCGTCCCTTCCAGGTAAATGTGATTTGCTCCGCCCATCCGGTCGTAGATGTGGACCTCCCGCACCAGCAGGTCGCCGTTCCCGACCACCAGGTCGACACGTCGCACTTCCGGCGCGCCGTCGCCGCGAGGGACGAGCCGCAGGGCGGTTTCCCCGCCTCCCTTTCGCGTGACGGCCTCCTCCACCCGGAACAGTTCCGTTATCTCCCCCTTGCCGAAGAGCAGCAGGAGCGGGACCTTCCCGCCGAGCGACTTCTCGTCCACCTTCCGCCTGAAAACCTGTGGGGAATCGGCCGGCCGGAAATACAGGTATTCGCCGTCCGCGAGGAAGATCTGCCCGTCCCCTCCCCGGTAGTCCCAGCGCATTTTCAGCGGCCGCTCGAAGAAGACCTGCCCGGAGGCCTTGCGGACGATCCCCAGGTTCTGCAGGGGGACCTCCTGACGGAACTTCGCGGAAAAGGTCCCGGCCGACGCGTACTTGCGGGCGACTCTTCGCAGCAGTTCCTCCCCGTTCTTCACGGGCTCCGCGTTCGCCGCGGCGGCCGCCAGAAAAAGAAAGAGGGCCGCAACCGCGGCCCGTGCCGGTGTACGCATAAACGAAGTTCGCTCCTTTTCTTAAAAAAAATCCCTTTCATTTTACACTAAACCTTAATGAAGCCGGCGGCCCTTGCCACGTAGCTTCTCAAGGAACGCGGACGCCGATGGCCTCCAGGGATTTCAGCAGGGCCGAATGGGAGAGATAGCGGATACCCTGCATCCCCAGCCGCCGGGCCCCTTCGGCATAAGCCTCGATGTCGTCGATGTAGGCGCATTCCTCCGGGCGAACCGCGAGCTTCCCGACCGCATCGAGATAGATTTTCGCGCCCGGCTTCATTTCCTTGACTACGAAGGAGAGCGTGACGGAGTCGAACAGGGGCAATACCTCCACGGTCTTGAAGTACCGCTCATAGTGCCATTCGTTCGTATTCGACAACAGCCCGACCTTGTAGGTTTTCTTGAGGTCCCGGATGAGCCCGAACGTACCGGGGATAGGGGTGAAAATATCCGTGAAGGCCCGGAAAAAATCTTCCCGGGAAATCGACAAGTTTCCTGTTCGGGTCGCCTGGCGGAAGAATTCCTCCGAGGAGATGAGGCCGGTTTCGTACAGGTTCGGAAGGTCGGAGCCGTATATGGCATCCTTCAGATCCTCTAATCGCAGGTCCGTATGCGGCAGCAGGCTCCGCAGGAATCTATCGTTGTCGAACGCGCAGATCACGTTGCCGAAATCGAAGATGACGGCCTTGATCATGGCTCTTTGCGAGTTGCGTAGACCTCCCGCGGCTTCCCCCCTTCCGAAGGACCCACGATGCCCTGCCGCTCCATCTCCTCGATGATCCTCGCTGCCCGGTTGAAGCCGATCTGCAGCCTGCGCTGCAGCAGCGAAACGGAGGCTCGCCCGGCCCGCACGACCTCCTCGACGGCGGCGTCGAATTTCTCGTCCCGCGAAGGGTCGGGCTCCTCTTCCGGCGCCTGGACGGTGATCGAGGGCTCGTAGACCGGGGCCCCCTGGGCGCGAAGGTGGTCGACGACGCGCTGGATCTCCCCCTCCCCGACGTACGGGCCGTGGAGGCGAAGGATCCCGCCGACGCCCGGCTGGAGGAAGAGCATGTCCCCGAATCCCAGAAGCGTTTCAGCGCCGGACTGCTCGAGTATCGTCCTGGAATCGTACTGGGACGCCACCTTGAAGGAGATCCGCGCGGGGAAGTTCGCCTTTATCACGCCCGTGAGCACGTCGACGGAGGGCCTCTGGGTCGCGAAGATCAGGTGGATCCCGGCCGCCCTCGCCATCTGGGTCAGGCGGGTTATCGTGTCTTCGACCTCCCTCCGGGACGCGGTGGTCATGACGAGATCCGCCAGCTCGTCGATCACGATCACTATATAAGGAAGGCGCGCCAGCTCCTCCCCCTCCCCGTTCCGCGTTTTCGGGCGGAACGGGGAGCGCGAGCGCTTCTCGACCAGCTGATTGTACGCGTCGATGTGGCGGACGCCGTTCTCCTGCATGAGCTGATAGCGGCCTGTCATCTCCCCAACCGCCCACTTGAGCACCTGCCCCGCCTCCTTCGGC
>Ga0214473_10002907_pt1 | contig 20962 bp, 22 predicted proteins | sample RVTome_7_FD_203509 | JGI IMG/M metagenome (GOLD analysis project Ga0214473, IMG submission 203509) | Soil microbial communities from uranium-contaminated site in the Upper Colorado River Basin, Wyoming, United States - RVT98D197 | ecosystem: Environmental > Terrestrial > Soil > Contaminated >... | reverse complement strand
ACTTTCTTCTTAACACCCGCACCTGAAGGTGTCAACCTGGCCATCTTTGATTGAAAGAGGGCCCGGGAGTTTTCATGTCGGTGAATGGAGCACCGTGAGCCCGAATGGGATCCGGGGCGCTGGCGGATACCGATGAAGGTCCAGGGGAAGATCTTTGTCGAAAAATTTGCTACTTGATAACCTTCTTGACAATCTGTTTCAATTCATCGTCGCTGACCAGTCCCTTTTTCTTGAGCCCGAGGGATTTTACTTCTTTCAACACCTCGTCCACTTGCTCAGGGCTTGCTTTTACGTTTATTTTTTCGAGCTTATATTCCACGGACCTTTTTCCGCTCTTTTTACTCAACAAGACCCCCCGTTCTCTCCCTAGGACTTCGGGCGAATATCCCTCCACGGCAGGAGGGTAAGAGATAAGTTGGGCGGCCGTGACGCCACTCTCTCTCATGAAGACATTTTCACCGATGACGGGTTTCAACGGGGAAATAGGGATTTTTGAAATCTTCTCCACCAGTTTGGAAGCATTGTAGATCTTTTTCAAATCGACATTAAAATCCAGGCCATATAATTTTGCCGCAATGGCTGTTTCGGCGATGTCAGCGTTGCCGGTTTTTTCTCCCAAACCATTCAGGGTTACGTGGACGCAATCCGCTCCCCCCTTGACCGAAAAAAGAGTGCAGGCCGTTGCCATTCCGAAGTCGTTATGACAATGTGCCATGATAGGAACCTTCACCCACTCCCTTAGCTTCTTGGTGAGGTAGAACATGGTCTCAGGGGTTGCAACCCCTAAGGTATCCACCATGACGACCTCGTCCGCCTTGCCTTCATCAACAGCCCTCCTGTAGATGTTCTCGAGAAACCCCAATTCCGCTCGTGTCGCATCAACCGCGAAAAAGGCCGTATAGAGCCCACGGCTTTTAGCATATTGCAGGCAATCCATCACTTTTCCCAAGACGCCTTCCGGAGTAAAGTTGTTCGCCTTCATCTTATAGGAGCTTGTGGCGATCTCACAGATGATATGCGTCACACCGACATCGATACAGGCGTCAATATCTCCCCGAATCGCCCTGCAAAATCCCCAGATTTCTGCCTTAAGCCCGGCCTTGAGAATAAGCTCCACTGCCTCCTTGTCTTCTTTTGACACGACCGGCATGCCTGCTTCGATTCGATCAATCCCTAAATCGTCGAGCGCCTTGGCGATCTGGAGCTTCTCTTGTTTATCGAAGGCGATCCCGATCGTCTGCTCACCGTCCCTCAGGGTGGTGTCATAGAACTTGATCTTTTTCGGGAAATAGTTTTCCCCCAGCACGTGGTCTTTCTTGTTCAGTTCGCTTACCCACCACAGTTGTTCTTCTTTCATTTGTTTTCTCCTTTTGCTGAGTGACCGTTCAATTTGAAGCCCTTTTATAGGAATGTTTCTTCCTCCAAAGGTTTTGTTACGTTTATCCAGGCAGTATTGTCAAAAATGGTCTTCATCGCCCGGATCAAGGGCTGATCATGGAATCCTCCAGGTTTGAGCGTCTGGTGGCAAAAGACCAGCATTGCCCCCAGCATCGGATTGATCACCCTCAAAACCTTTGCATGTTCTCCATGACCCTGAAGCTGGAATGGGATCTTGAGCTCTTTTTTCAAAGCGATGCAGCCCTTGATGTTTTCGAGCACATCTTCCACATTACGACAGACCGCCACGATCTTGGCCATATTCGCACCACGGGATTCCAGCTCCTTCCCGATTTTCAAGATCTTTTCCGCCGTCAAAGGCACCCGCGTATGGGCCGACAGAAGCACCTCTCCTCCTACCTGCTGGACCTCTTTAAACAGTTTTTTTTGCCGGTCCAGCGCCTTGGGATCGAAGGAAAGTTCCCGAGGACGGGAGTTGTCGTTCGTCGAATAATCGAAGGCCTCCTTTGTCCAGGGCAGAGGACCAGGAACCACATCAAAAAGATCCGCCTCAATATCCATGCCCGCAGAACCTGCCGCGAGGGCCAGCATATGCTCCTTGACCCGCTCTTCATCCGTAATATCGATAAGCCCTTTGAAGTTCCACCGATAGTTGAGGGTGAGAACAGGGCAGGTTGTCGAGGAAATAATCGCCTTAAGATCTTCTTTGTTCCGATACTTTTTTTCCAGAGAATGTAGATACAGATCAAAGGCATTGGCCCCATCATACTCCGACATCTTGATCGTCTTGATGCAGTTTTCCGGATCAGGTTCATTGATGACACCGACAATGAACGGTGGGGGCAGATCCGTAAATTTCTTTCTCACAATCATTTTTTCCTCCTTCTACGAGTTTCTTATTTCAAGACTTCCGGATTCACCACGTACTTGGGTTGATTTCCTTCAAGCATACTGACTATGTCTCTGACACAGATCATCCCTGTTTCCCTCAGAGCTTCGTGCGTATAGCCGCCCATATGGGGTGTTGCGATGAAGTTGTCCAGGGCCAAAAGCGGGTTTGCCTTGGTCGCAGGTTCTTGGGCGAAGACATCCAGCGCGGCTCCCCGGATCTTGCCCTCCTTCAATGCTCGATAAAGGGCTTCTTCATCCACGATATTGCCCCGGGAGATATTCACCAAAATGGTGTCTTTCTTCATCATCCCGAGTTCCTTCTCCCCGATCAAGCGCTGCGTCGAGGGGGTAAGGGGGATGTGAAGAGAGATATAGTCGCACTGGGAAAAGATTTCTCCCATTGAAGTGTAGGTGATTCCACTCTTTCGGGCGAACTCCTCATCCTTGATCACATCATAGGCCAGAATCTTCATGTCAAAACCGGATGCCCGCCTTGCGACCTTTTTCCCAATCTGTCCTAGGCCGATGATTCCCAGGACCTTTCCGCTGAGCTGCACCCCAACGACCCTGGGCCATGTCCCTTCACGGATGAAGCGATCCGCAAAGGGAATCTTTCTGGCGACCGCTAAGAAGAGAGCGATCGTGAGATCGGCCACTGCGTCACTGTTTGCCCCGGGGGCGCTGGTCACGACGATTCCTTTGCTCGAGGCGGCCTTCATGTCGATGTTGTCCACCCCGGCGCCGTGCTTGGAGATGATCTTCACCTTCTGCGCCGCTGCAATGATCTTCTCGGTGATCTTCTCGATTCCGACGATTATTGCATCCAAATCCTTTACCTTCTCAATGATGTCCTCCTCCGACAACTTCTTTGTTTGTGGGGTGAGTTCGATGGTACAACCGTGACTCTTGAGATACTCCACAGGTTCCGGAGCATAATAACCAAACGTTGGTGAGGTTGAGAGAACTTTATAAAGCATATCTCCTCCCTTTCATCCATTGGCCATCGATGAGAAGGCTGTTTTTTCCTTTTATGATTTAAAATGCCTCTTCGCGATCGCTTCCTTTAAGAATTGAACAATCTCTTTTGAAAGACTGCCGGGTCCAAAGACCTTTGAAACGCCCAATGCTTTGAGAATGTCCCTGTCCTCTTTGGGAATAATCCCCCCCGCCGTGACAAGAACATCGTCCATCGAATTTTCCTTCAGAAGGTCCATGATTCTTGTGAGGAGCAGAACCTGTCCCCCGGACAGAATGCTCAAGCCGATCACATCCACACTCTCCTGAAGGGCCGCATACACGATCTGTTCAGGGGTCTGATGGAGGCCGGTGTAGATGACTTCGAATCCTTCATCCTTAAGGGCTTTTGCGACAAACTTGGCCCCGCGATCATGCCCGTCCAGACCGGGTTTCGCGATTAAGATTCTGATTTTCCTTTCGGCTAAAATGGTTTCACCTCCTTATACGTTCCATAAACTTCTCTCAAGACATCACAGATTTCTCCGACCGTTACATGTGCCGTGACCGCCTCGATCAGGACGGGCATCAGGTTTTGCCGTCCGGATGCAGCGTTTCGAATGGTTTGAAGTATCCGATGGGCGACCTGCTGATCCCGCGCCGCCTTAAACGCCTTGAGGCGGTCCTTTTGGTCTTCCTCGATGGCTGGGTCCACCCGAAAGACGGTGGGTTCAACCTCCTGTTCCGGTCTGAATTTATTCACGCCAATCACAACCCGTTTGCCCGACTCCTCTTCCTTCTGATAGCGATAAGCACTTTCCATGATCTCACGCTGCGTATACCCGACTTCGATCGCCCGAATCGCCCCCCCCACCTCCTCAATCTTTTCAATGTACTTCTTGACCTCTTCTTCTATTTTATTCGTTAGGTATTCGACATAGTAGGAGCCTCCTAAAGGATCCGCCGTATCGATGACCCCACTTTCATGGGCGATGATCTGCTGGGTCCGGATGGCAATCCGGACCGACTCCTGTGCGGGAATGCCGAGGGCTTCGTCCATCGAGGCGAGATGCATGACCTCGGCCCCTCCAAGGACCGCGGCCAAAGCCTGGAGGGTGACCCGAACAATATTGTTGTAAGGTTCTTGTGCTGTGAGCGTAGCTCCTGAGCTGGTGGCATAGAGATGAAGTTTGCAGGCATCGGGATTTTTGGCTCCGAATTTCTCTTTCATGATTTTGGCCCAGAGCCTCCGGGCTGCCCGAATTTTGGCGACTTCTTCAAAGAAATGGCGATGGCATCCGAAATAGAACATCAGGTTTGGTCCGAATCGATCGGGACTCAACCCTCGATCGATCCCTGCCTTCACGTAAGCGGTTGCATGAGCTAATGTAAAGGCGACCTCCTGGATGGCGTTGGCACCTGCCTCCCTCATCTGGTATCCGCAGAAATAGACGGGTATCGAATTCGGAAGGTTTTCGGTACAATATTCCAGAGCGTCCGTGAAAAGTCTCATGGAAGGGTCAGGCGGAAAGATGTAATTCCCCCGCGCCGTATATTCCTTGAGGATATCATTTTGAAGGGCGAGATGAAGGTCACTCAGGTGAAACCCTCTTCTCCGGGCCTCCACCACGATCATCGCAAGAATGATGACGGTAGGCGCGTTGGCAATTACACGTATTTGTACTTGATCCAGCGGGATTCCTTCGAGAAGGATACCCATATCTTCCAGCGTGCTGACGGCAACCCCTACCTGTCCAACCTGACCTGCGGCCAAGGGGTGATCCGAATCATAGCCGAGCTGGGTCGGGAGGTCGAAGGCGATCCCAAATCCATTCTGTCCCTGTTCAATCAAATACCGGTACCTTTTGTTTGCCTCCTTTGCTGATCCATATCCTGCAAACTGGCCCATAACCCAGAGACGACTCCGGTACATATTCGGGATCACGCCTCTTGTAAAAGGGTAGTCCCCCGGAAACCCTAACTCTTTATCATACTCGCCATGTTCAATATCTAATGGGGTATAAAGCGGTTTTATTGGAATCCCGGATACGGTCACGAAATCCTCGTTCTCCGGATGTTGAGAGACGTGAGGCTTCAGGATGTTTTGTTCCCATTGATTCACATCTTTCTTCAGCTTTTGGTTTATTTTTCGCTCATCCATGGGGGCGATTTCCTTTAACCTTGATTTTTCTAAAGGGATTGTTTCTTCTAATGATTTTTCATAATTCTTTGAACGGTGAGAATATGCTTCCTCATTTCAGAGTAAGCCTTTTCAGGGTCCCGAGCCTTAATGGCTTCGTAGAGCTGAATGTGCTGTTCCAGGAGAAAGCGATTGCTCTCCAATTCCATATAAAGCCTGGAAAGGTTTTCCTGAAGTAAATTTAATAAGGAATTGTTGATGAAATATAAAACAGGGTTCTTACAGCTTTCGCCAATGATTCGGTGGAAATGAATATTGGTTGCGGTGGACCTCTCCTTTTTTTCCACCACTTTGCGCAAGCCCGACAGGGCCTCTTCCATTGCTTTGATATCCTGCTTATTCGATTTTAAAGCGGCAATCTTCGAAATCTCAGGTTCGATGATTAACCTTGCCTCGGTGAGATTTCCAAGGGTGATCCTTTTCAGTTTCAGCATATGGGTAATCGAATTGACAATGGGAGAGAAGTCCGCCTCTCGGATATAGGATCCCCCCTTCATCCCTTGCTTGATGATGAGGAACCCTTCTTTCTCTAATGTTCTCAAGGCTTCTCTCACCGTGGTCCGACTGATCTTGAAAATTTCAGCCAGCTTCATCTCGGAGGGAAGGCGATCCCCCGTCTTGAGACGGTCTGAAAAGATCGCCGTCTTGATCTGTTTTGAGATTTCCTCCGATGCCCGGGTCGTTTTGATGGATGAAAAAAATCCTCTTGACATTTCCATAAAATAAAGTATAAAAGTCCTATTGTTAAAACGTTTAACATTTCGTGAAAAAAGTGTCAAGGAATTTCTTGGTTTCCGTGAGGAGGAAGCGTCAGGCGAGAAAGTGGACAGAAAAAAATCTTATGCTATCAGGCCCATCCCTCTTTGCAAGGGGTTTCGAGACCGTTCTCAGTGGACGTACCGAATCCATACCGGCCAAAAAGTGTTGAGTTGCAGTTATGTATGGTATATCGAAGGGCCGAAAGAGAGGATTTTAGTGGATGCCGGCGTGAGCGGATCGCTTTTCAGGGAGCGCGGCATTCCTGATGAGGATGTCCAATCGTTGGAAGACGGACTCAAAAAACTGGGGCTCGGTTGTCGAGACATCGAGATCGTTCTCGTGACTCATTTGCATTGGGACCATGTGGCGCTGGCATCAAGTTTCTCAAAGGCAACGTTCATGATCCAGAAGAAGGAGTATGATTTTGCCCTGAGGCCTCATCCCGCAGTTGCCGCCTCCTACCAGAAGGAGCTCTTTATTAATCTAAACATTCATTTGGCGGATGGAGACCAGGAGATGACCAGGGGGGTAAAGGTTTACTTGACCCCGGGACACACACCGGGAGGCCAGTCCGTCGGGGTTCAAACTTCGGAGGGTTTGGCCGTCATCACGGGCTTCTGTTGCTCGCTCGAAAATTTTTACCCTCCTGCGGAGGTTCGGGCAAAGGGGGTGGAGATCGTTGCGCCGGGGATCCATACGGATTTGTTAATGGCCTATGACAGCGTGGCGAGGGTCAAGGAGATAGCGGATATCATCATCCCGCTGAACGATCCGAAATTCATGGAGGTAGATCGAATTCCCTGATACTGCTTAGATTTTAGAGTTTAAGAAATTAGATGAATTTAAGCCCATGGAGGGACTATGAGATTTTTCAAAGCACTGTTCAGATCGCAAATCCAAAAGGCTTTTTTGAAGGCCCATTGTCTTTAGAAAGGGTTGAAGATGCAGCTTACTATGGAGCAGGAAGAAATATTGCAGGGGAAGAGAGGGGAAATCCTGCAACAAGCGATGACCGGGCTTGTTCAATATGGCACGGCGATGGGCGCGGAGGAACTCATTGCAATCTCAAGCGCCCACACCTTCTTTATGTCACCTAAGGATGTGGCTCACTATTTTCCTCCAAGACGTGTTCAGTTAAGCGAGAGAAATATTGCTGAGTTTTGTGAAAAGCTCTGCGAGATTCAGGTGAAGGTCAAGACGACCGTCAACCCTGGCCCTGCCGATTTCGAGAAGTGGCGCCAAATGGGAGCGACCGAATCGATTCATCACTCCCTCAGGGGAGTCGCAGAGATTAGCAAGAGGTGTGGTATTCTGACGAACTGGACCTGTATCCCTTATCTCGAAGACAATATTCCTGTAATCGGAGAACATTGTAGTTGGAGTGAGTCATCCGCTCTTATTTACGCGAATAGCATGTTAGGGGCACGTACGAACCGTAACGGGGGAGAAGCCTCCTTCTTTTCGGCTCTGTTGGGTGTGACTCCAAACTACGGCCTCCACCTCGACGAGAATAGAAAGGGAACGCATCTCATCGATGTGCAGTGTGAAATAGAGAAACTGAGCGATTGGGGAGCCCTTGGGTATTTTGCTGGAGAGGCCGCAGGTGCGGATATTCCGGTATTCATTAATCTGAGACGACCCACCGCAGAGGAAGCCAAACAATTAGGGGCTGCTATCAATGTTCCTGGCGGTGCAGCGATGTTCCATATCGTGGGAGTTACCCCTGAAGCGAAAACGATGGAGGCAGCTTTTGGGGGGAACCTGCCTCAGGGGACGTATGTTTTTGATCCAGCGGCAAAAAAGAAGGCTTATGAAGCAGCCAATCATGAATCTAAGGGAAAGGTGGATTTAGTCTTCCTTGGCTGTCCTCACGCCACCCTTTATGAAGTCAAGGAAATCAGTCGAATGCTTAAAGGTCAGCATATTGCGAAAGATACGAAACTCTGGATCATGACCGCTCATTCCGTTCGAGCTACGGCAGAACGTATAGGATACGCTGAAATCATCGAAGAGACTGGAGCGGAGCTGCTCGCGGATGGGTGTCTCCTTACCTATTATGTTTATTTTGACTCCAAAAGGCCTAATCTGGAGCGGGTTGCCACCAACTCACTGAAGCAGGCCCTCGGTGTAAGGAGGTCGTTTGGAAGTAAGGTATTTTTCGGAGAGACCCAGCGTTGTATTCAGGCGGCTATTGAAGGAGGGGTTTAAGATGGAAGGTGTCAGAGTGTTTAAAGCGAAAAAGATCTCACCAGGAAAAGCTTCCGGACCGGCTTTAGTCTCTCCTGGGCGTCTCGGCTTAAGAGGATTTGCCGATCTTGAGAAAGGCACATTCGGCGGAGGGATGGGTGATCTTGAGGGAGTCTCTTTTGGGAAGAAAGTATGGATTTTTCCGTCTTCAAAGGGATCGACCATGTGGTCGATGACCCTTGACCTTGCCTGCCGTTTCGGAAATGCGCCGGCAGCAATGGTCAATTCAAAGTTAGATCCATTTGTAACCTTAGGCTGCACCTTGCAAAATATCCCACTGGTCCTGGTAGAGGATGAACGCTTTTTTGAATATGTCAAGAAAGGTGATCTTGTGACGGTCGATGCCGATCAGGGAGAGATCAGGGTAGTCCGTCAGCAGGAGAAGGATTCGGTTTTCAGACCGCAAGAGTGACCCGTAGAATGAAATGAAGAACCCGTCCCGCAAGGGCAGGGCGTTCGAGTGCGTTTTTAATAAAGTATGGTGAGATATTTATTAACGGAAAGGAGTGAACCGTATGATAGAGCCGGCAAAGGATTCATTGGATATCGGGATTCTGGTCAGTGATATCGAGGCTAGCCTCAACTTTTACCAAAACCTCTTAGGGTTAAAGTTCATCGAAACAATTCCGGTCCGGTTCGGAACGATGCATCGGTTGCGGTTCGGCAACAGCGACTTTAAACTGATCGACCCCAAAAACAAACCCCCAAAAGGCTCTGTTGGTTTAGCTGCCCAACTTGGTTATCGTTATGTCACGTTTGTCATTAAAAATCTCTCAAAGGTGTGTACGGAACTTCAGCGCAGGGGCATCGAGTTCGAGATCCCCGAGCAGGAGAGCCGACCCGGAGTGCGGATTGCCATGGTGAGAGATCCCGATGGGAACACTGTGGAATTTGTAGAGCGAAGTAAGGTATAAGCTACAAAAAACATGATCGCCGAGGGTTGACCTGGAGCTACGATAGAAGGAGGGAAAAATTTTTTTAAAAAAACTTTTATCTTTTGAATTGACCCTCAGGAAGGCACCTTGAAAATCCTTTGTCTGTAGCTATCGACGTTACGGGGGGCCGCTTTCCAGACGTTGAAACAGGCGAAAACGACACAGCCTATCATCATCAAAAAGACCGGAACGTAACTCCCTGTGTGGTCGAAGAGAAAACCGGCGGACCAGGCACCCAATGCAGAGCCTATCCCATTAATAAACTGAAATACTCCGAAAATCGTCCCAAAACTCTGACCTTCGAAAAAATCGGCAGTAATCAGAGGAGGAAGAGCTGCCATCACGGCATAACCCATTCCAAAAAAAAGAGCATAAGCATACGGGATTGAGGAAGAAGAGGAGTAAGAATAGAGGACGAGCAACAGCATTCCACAGATCGCACAGGAGATTCCCAGGGTATAAGTGATTTCCCTTCCGATCCGATCGGACAAGACCCCCCATAGAATTTTAGCACCAATGCTTACCATCCCTAAAAGGCCGACGATGTAAGAAGCGAACAGGGCGTTTAGGCCTTGATCCACAAAAAAAGCCACGTGGTGGGCCAGGACAGAATGAATCGACACACTGGCGAAGAAGAAGGAGAGGACGAGGAAGAGAAAAGGTCTTGTCCGAATCGCTTCCCGGACCGTCCATCTTCGCGAGGCCCATTCTTCTCCGATCATGCCCTGGGGAGAATCTCCCAAAGAGCGTGTTGCATCCTTCCCTGGAGGCTTCTTCACGAAAAGGAGTCCAAGGAGAATGGTGGTGAAAGAAATGGAGAGGGCCATCACACGATAGGCCACCCGCCATCCGAATCGGGTGATCAGGATTTGGATAATGGGAACACAGAGAAAGATTCCGATGCCCACCCCTGAGGAGATGATCCCCATCGATAACCCCCTATTCTTTTTAAACCAGAGCTGGATGAGGGTGGTATTTGGTACCCAACCAATAGATCCCACTCCAATGGCTGTTAACATTCCAAAAAAAATGTAAAATTCCCACCAAGTGCTGATGAAACTGCACAGAATAAGTCCTATTCCTAAAAGGATGGAACCCAAGATGAAAATCTTTCTTGGACCGAAACGGTCGACGATGCCTCCAACAAAAGGACCGATAATGCCGTGGACAATGACGAAGAGGGAAAAGGCGCCGGCGCCAAGCGATCGACTCCAGCTGAACTCTTTCAGAAGGGCAACGAAAAAGACGGAAAAGGCGTACCAGGTTGAGTAAACCAGGGCTAGCGTGACAAAACTCGTCCCGACGATCACCCATTGAAAATTCAATGCGCCTTTTTCCCTGAGGTTCTTTACCATTTCGATAACCGATGGTCCTCTGCCTTAATCTTGTCGGCTCAGGAGAAGAGTGACAACTTTTGGAGTGATTTCGCGAGCCCGCTGATCGATTTCCTCATCGGTGAGATTTGCAATGGGGTGGGGCATGGTCACAAATTTATAATGAGGGACTCCCCAAGACCGGGCCATCGCGTGACCCGTTTCCACAAAAGGATCGGTGACAATCGAAACCGCGGGGATTCCTTCTTTTTCAAACAAAATCCCGTCGAGCACACTGCCCGAGCTGCACGAACCTCAGTCGCCAATACCGGCAATGACGATATCACAGTTGTTCTTATATTCATGAATGATTTCATCGCGAGCGGGCACACCCGCGTTTTGTTTTTTCCGAATGACATGACTCTGGGCACCATACTCCTGTTCCAAAAGGGTAGCAATCTTGATCAATAGTTTATCCGAATGGTATTTCGTATTGTCCACCAGGCCGATTCGGACGTCTTGAAGCGATTTCGGTCTCGGTGCGTAGACGATCTTCTCCTCCTTTGCCTTGATGGTCGGATCGAAAACTTCAAACTTTGCCATTTCAATCTCCTTCATCCTTCTGAAAAAAGGACGGGGGCGCTTTATGGCCGCAGGATCTCCTTTGTGACACTCTGGGATGACCGTTTGCTGCTCCAGGCGGGGATATAGCAGGAAAAGGCACCTGCTCGGCCACCCGCGGCTACGACAATGAAGTCCTCAGGGCCGGGGACCAGAGGCCGGAGAGTGGTTTCGTCTTCCGGCTGAACTTCCCCCGGAATGGCATGGATCCGCTTGAGTTCTGAAATCGGACTTTTCGTATGGTCAAAGCAGAATCGCCGGATATCGTTCTTGGACCATCCGTCTCGGACGATGATCTCCCTATGCTCGCCAGAAATAATGAGCACGTATTCGGGCTGACTCGAAATCCCGGATGAAATACGCATTTGCGCACAGGCGGTTGTTAGGACATCCTCTGCTGTGTTACTGAGTTGATCATAGAATTGATGCGGAGCCAGAGCGGCCAAAACAGTCACCGTATTCTGCTCGGGCCTAAAACCGCGCTCCACATGAACCGGGGGCCAAGGGCTTGCTTCCTCGTTTTCCGCGATGCAGAAGGTATACTTCCCCCCATGCCCGAGGGTGCTCCGATCGAGCTGACCGGGCAGGGTCCCAATGACATTTCTCATGATGAGGCGCACAGCTCGCCCAATCGTCGCGTTGGCTCTCCAGCCAGGTCCAAAGAGGTTATCCCCGCAGTTGATCCCGAGCTTTCGAGCGATGGGGCCGTTGACAAGCATGAAGACCGCAGCCCCCCCAGTGCTTGTGGCGGGGCCATGATACGACCAGGCGGGATCGGCAATTGCTCTAATCGTCGCCGTGATCACCGGCATATATTCCGGTTTACAGCCTGCCATCACCGCGTTGATGGCTACCTTCTCGGCGGTGACCAAAACATTTCGGTGTTCAATAAAAGCAATTTCGTCCTCGGGATGAAGTCCAGCACCTTTGAGGGCGGCTCGAACCAGACCCCCTGTGGGCGGAATCACCGGCAGGCCGTCGGTCCAACCTTTTTCGTAATAAAACTCAATCTTTTCGGTCGTGGTGTCTAAATCGTTGCCAGGGGATGGGAGTTCCTTTTTCACAATATCTTCCTACAGAAAAGAACAGCATCTTTTCCTGGTCCACTGTAATCTTTCACCACCGGAGTCCCGTCTTCAGCGGAACCCTTCACCGGTTGCATCCCGATCGCCTTGTGAAAGAGAATGGACTGGGTATTGGCAGGACTTGTTATCGCCTTGATCTCCTTACAGCCATGTTTTCCCGCAAATTGGATGAAATGCTCGTACAACCGACTTCCTAGGCCTTTCCTCTGGTGTGATCCGCGAACGCCGATCAGATGGATGTAGGCGGTGGGTCCCGTTTGAGCCAGGAAACCAAAGAGGTAGGCAATGACCTTGTCTTCCTCCCGGATGACGAAAGCCGAATTCCCGAACTCGTAAAGGAACATGGGGTGATGAAGGGGAAGGGTCCTGTCACTCCCCCAGAAGTCTGCGATTTCTAGGAAGATCTGGTCGAAATCGGACTTTGAACAGTTCACGATTGCATCATTCATTGGTAAACTTGGGTTTTCTTTTTTGGAGAAAAGCATCTAGCCCTTCTCGTTTGTCCCGAGTGGAATAACAGACGGCCTCGGCGAAGGCTTCGATCATCATTCCTGAGTCCAGAGATCCCTGAAGCGACTCGTTGAGGGCGACCTTTGCCATCTTGATTGCAATCGGCCCCTGGGAAACAATGTTCTTGGCCATGTCTGTTACATAATCCTCGATTTGATCTTTTGGGACGACCTTGTTTATCAAGCCGATCTCTTCCGCCTCTGTTGCATCGATGATTCTGCCCGTCAGAACGATCTCTTTTGCCCGTCCGATACCGACGAGCCTTCCGAGTCTCTGAGTTCCTCCTCCTCCAGGTATGACTCCATGCTTGAGCTCAGGCAGGCCGAAGGTTGCATCAGGAGATGCGATGCGGATGTCACAGGCCATCGCCAGCTCGCATCCTCCACCCAAACAGTACCCTTTCACCAGAGCGATGGTGGGAATAGGAAGCTGTTCAAATTTATTATAGAGCTTCTGACCATAGGTTCCGATGTATCTTAGCATCTGAAGGGCCGTCATATCCTTCATTTCGTTGAGATCACCGCCTGAAATAAAGGCCTCCTCACCTGAGCCCGTGATGACCACGATCTGGATGTTTTGGTCTCGTGCTACTTCGTCCATAATCTCGACAAGCCTTTGGCGCGTTCTGATGTTCAGCGCATTTTTCTTTTCAGGCCTGTTGATCACAATCCTTCCTATTCCTTCCTCAACGCTATATAGAACTTCCTTCCGGTCCATTTTCGCTCCAATGCCCTTTGATCTAAAGGGGTATATTTCCGTGCTTTTTTTGATAACGTTTCACAGGTCGTTTCGAAAGCAATACCTCCAGGGCTTGCACTAAGACTGACCTGGTCTCTTGCGGTTCGATAATCCCATCGATATATTCCGGAAAGGAGGAAGGGTAGTAGATATTGATGAATTTGTCTTTATACTCTTTGAGCCGTTTGGTCTTGACCTCGTCCGGCTCTCTGCGACAGATGATGTTGATTGCAGCTTCAGGGCCGAATAATGCCACTTCCGCTGTAGGCCAGAGGAAGATATAGTCGGTTCCCACTCCACGGTCCCCCATGGCGACGAAGGCGCCCGCATAGGCCTTTCTTAACACAACGGTAATCTGAGGGACAGTCGCCTCAGACCGAGCATACAGGGCCTTCGCACCATGTCGGATAATCCCCTGATACTCCATTTTCTTGCCTACCAGATACCCTGGTGTATCGACGAGATTGATGATGGGTATGTTGAAACAGTCGCAAAATCGAACAAATCTGGCCACCTTGTCCGAAGCATCGATATCGATACAACCAGCCAGAAAGCTGGGCTGATTGGCGGTGATGCCGACGGGGTATCCGTTCAATCGTCCAAACCCCGTGATGATATTCTTGGCATAGGTGGGTTTCATTTCGAAAAAGTACCCGTCATCGAGTATCTCCTTGACGACGGTCCGCATGTCATAGCTCTTATGGGGGTCGGTTGGAACGATCTGAAGAAGGCGTTCACACCGTCGTCCGGGATCGTCCGTCGGGGTGATTCTGGGAGGATTTTCCTCATTGTTTGAAGGAAGAAGATCGAGGAGTTCCTTCACTTTCTCGAGACATTGGTCTTCACTCTCTGCCACATAATCGGCGACTCCGCTGATCTCTGCGTGAATCTTAGATCCTCCCAGTTCCTCGTTCGTCACGTCTTCTGAAACGAGGGCTTTGACGACAGGGGGACCACCGATGAACATGGAACTGGTCCCCTTTACCATGAAAATAAAATCGGTAAGAGCGGGACCGTAACAGGGGCCTCCGGCGACCGGTCCCATGATGACAGAGATTTGCGGAATAACCCCGGAGAAGGAAGTATGCCTTCGAAATATCTGCGTCGAATAGGTAAACGTCACAAATTGTTCTTGGGGCCTCACACCGCCTGAATCATTCAACATGACCAGCGGGACCCTTGCCTCAATTCCTCTATCCATGGCCATATAGGTTTTCTTCATGTGAGTGGGGCCCATGGTGCCACTCAAAACCGTATAATCCTGTGCAACAATATAGATCCGTCTCCCGTGGATCTTTCCCCATCCGGTAATGACCCCGTCACCGGGCAAGTCCATCTCGTCCATCCCGAAATCGGTGCAGTGATGCGTCCCAAACATCCCGATTTCCGAAAACGTGCCGGGGTCCAAAAGGATCTCTAATCTTTCGCGGGCAGTGAGTTTCCCTGCCTCGTGCTGTTTTTGGATATTCTTTTTCCCTCCCCCTTTTTTGAAATGATCTTTTCGCTTTCGGAGTTCATCAATGAGTTTCTGGTGATCCATCTTCTTTCCGACTCCTTTACAGTCCTATCTCCCGGGCGATAATCAATCGTTGAATCTCTGAAGTTCCTTCGTGTAACGTACCGACTCTTGCATCCCTATAGTACCGCTGGACAGGGTAGTCCAGCAGGTATCCATAGCCTCCATGTATCTGGAGCGCCTCTCCGGCAACCCGAACAGCCATTTCGCTTGCAAAAAGCTTTGCCATGGCCGCTTCTTTTGTATAAGGCTTGTTCTGTTCCCAGAGAAGGGCCGATCGAAAGACCAACAGGCGGGCCGCGTCGATCTCCATCGCCATATCTGCCAGTTTAAACCGGATGGCCTGAAACTTACTGATCGGTCTTCCAAATTGAGTCCTTTGTTTCGAATATTTGAAGGCGGATTCAAAGGCTGCCTGAGCAATGCCCACATATCTTGCACCGATTAAGACTCTTCCTCCGTTTAAGGAATTCATCATGATCTTAAAACCGTCCTTTTCTTCTCCGATGAGATTTGTTTCCGGCACGACGCAATCATCCAGAAAGACCTCACCCGTATCTGCAGACCAGAGCCCCATTTTTTTTAATTTCGTCGTACTCAGACCAGATGTCCCTCGGTCTACAATGAATAAACCGATTTCCGAGGCTCTTTCGTTGGGTTTCCGTGTGTCCGTTCTCGCCGATACCAGAAGGTAGTCTGAGATGGTCGCATTGGTGATCAACGTCTTGTTTCCAGAGATCAAATAGCTGTCTCCGTTTTTTTCAGCCCTCGTCTGAATCCTGGAGACATCCGAGCCGGCGTTTGGCTCGGTGTTTGCGAACGCTGATATCTTTTCACCCTTGATCGCAGGAATGAGATATCGTTGCTTCTGATCCTCTGTTCCGTACTCGTAGATCGGGGTGGTTCCAACGGATGAATTCAGAATGAGCCCCGAGGCGATCCCTGCCGAAACACGACACATTTCCTCCACGTAGATACATTGGGAGATCTTGTCAATTCCTGACCCGCCCCATTCAGGGGGATAGCCCATTCCCAGGAAACCTAATTTTCCCGTTTTTGGAAAAAGTTCGAGAGGGAAAACCATTTTTTCCTCGCACTCCTCTACGAGAGGACCTATCTCTTTTTCCGCAAATTCTCGGACGGTCTCCTTCACCATTCTCTGTTCAACGGTCAGATCAAAACAATCGTTCATTTTCCCCCCCGACCCCGGAAGAGGGAGAAATGACCCCTTCTTCGATCAGTTTATTCTGAATGTCCGTTTTGAGCAAGTTTTTGGCCGGTTTTCTTCCCTCTGAAACGGGAATTTCATCGATAATCTCTAATCGTTCCGGATGCTTGAAGGTGGCAACCTTTTTTTCTTTTAAGAAGGAGAGGAGGCTCTGTAACGTGATCGTTTTCCCCCCCTTAGGGACAACATAGGCACAACTTCTTTCTCCCAGGACCGGGTCAGGCATGCCGACAATGGCCACATTTTCAATATCAGGATGCTTGATCAAAATGTCCTCGATCTCCGAAGGGTTTATATTCTGGCCGGCGCGGATAATGATGTCTTTGCTCCTCCCCTTCACCTCCAGAAACCCCTCCTTGGTCAGCCGGCCAAGATCGCCGCTATAAAAGAAACCATCGGGATCGAAGACCGCCTTTGTCCCCTCGAAATCCTCGAAATAGCCTGCACACGCGTTCGCTGAACGATAAACGATTTCACCGACTTCCCCTTGCGAAACCTCCCGACCGTTTTGATCCAATAGTCTGAGTTCCGCATCGGGTAATGGGCGACAGACGGTCCTGCATACCGTCTCTTCATCGAGGTCCGGGGTTCCAATGGTGAGTGTTCCTCCATCATGGGACCCGAAGATGGGGATGAGTTTTGCCTTCATCCACTTGATGATCTCTTTGCCGGTTTCGTAAGGAAGATAAGAGCCCGCACTGATCACCGTTCTTAATGAATCTAATGAATAATGATCAAAATCGACACTGGAAAGCATCTTGATATACTGGGTGGGAACTCCAACGAGAACGGTCACCTTCTCTTTTCCGATGATCTGCAAGGCCTCTTCCGCAATGAACCTTTCAAGAAGAACGACTTTACACCCTGCATGCCCAGCGGCAAGAGAGCTGCAGGAATTGCCCAATCCGCCTGTGATCGGACAAACGACCAGCATCGTATCTTCACTTGTAATTTCACAGCGCTCAGCAATAAATCTGCCGAAGCACATTCGGGCGTCGGGAATGCACTGGCAGATCTTGGGCATCCCCGTCGTGCCTGAAGTAAGGTTGAGCATATCGATTTCTTTGGATCCCTTGAGGAGGCGTCGATAATTACCTCCCCCTATTTGATCGTCAACAGGTCGGTCTTTCAGTAACGCCTCAAAGGAATAAATACCGGAAGAGCGTCCTTTTTCTTGGCTGTCAATCAAGAAAGTATACTTCAGCGCAGGAAGGTCCTGTCTAAGGTCCTTCATTATATCCGCATAACTAAAGCCGTGAAACGTAGCAGGAATGACCATTCCTTTTGCACTCGTAATCCGAAGCAAATGGCTTATCTCCAGGTCTCGCATGCCGATCCCAATACCCAGGATCACGGCCCCTATTTTGGCGAGGGCATATCTGATGAAGAAATACTCAACCCAGTTCGGGATCTGCACACCGATGACGTCATTTTTCCCAATCCCCATCTCAAGAAGATTGGATGCTAAGTTATTCACAATCCTGTTCAAATCCGAAAAAGTGATTCGATGTCTGGAATCGACAAGTGCCTCCCGTTGGGGAAACCTCCTGAAGTTGTCTTCAAGATAATCAGGGAAGACTCTTCCTTGCCAAAACCCTCTTGATTCGTACTTCTTGATCACGTCGTCGATCATTCGATAACTGAAACTCGGGTTGTTTGATTCCATTCCGACTTCCTTTTCTTAACTCTTCTGGGAGATCTCTTCCAGTTTATTTCAAGGAGACAATGAGCTTCTCTAAGGAATCGAGATGTTCGATATCCATAACGATGTCCACCGCCTTCTTGGCCTTTTTCTCTCCGACGACATCTTTCGCTAAATCCAAAAATTTTGTCAATAACTCTTCCTCCGTCATTGGGTTACGATGATCCCCCTTTGCGTAATCGACTCTTCCGCTTATCTTCTTGCCATCTTTTGTCGTAATCTCCATAACGGAAGGCCGATTCGTGGGATATATTTTCTGCAATTCGGAGTCTGGCTCAACCCTTATTTTTGAGGCGAACTCGTGAATTTTCGGATCTCGAATCTTCTCTTCCGTTAATTGTCTGATGCCCACTTCACCGTAGATCAATGCTCCGGCCACAGCGTACGGCATGCTGAACTGGCAAAGGGTGAATGGACTATTGACGTCTGTCCTCATGGAGCCGGTCCTCTTCACAGCAAACTCGTAGGTCTTGATGAGGACATTTTCAATATCTTCATATTTTAAGGCGTATCTCTTTTTCAAATCCAGGGCGATCTCTGCCGGGCCTTGATTGATCCGGCAAGAGGCATAAGGCTTAAAATAAACCGCTTCGATCGTATAGTTCTCTCCCAGGCCTTCGATCATTTTTTCGAACCTCGGGGGTTCGTCGGTGACGATCCTGCAGAATCCCTTTCCAATTCTTGAATCCCCTTCCAAAGGGGCTGCTTCCAGTCGTTTCTGGGCCAGAAGGGCCGCTTCAATTCCCCCTTTTGCCGCTGCACCGCCGTGGATGGGCTTAATGCTATAGCCCCCCCAGAGGTTATCTCCGGTAGAGATGGGTAAGATAAATCCTGCTATTCCCAAGGCATTGAAAATCTGATTCTCATTCAAAGCAAGGATTTTTGCTACGGCTGCCGCGGCCCCTACCGTTCCTGCCGTTCCGGTCGGTTGAAATCCCCTGGAAAGATGGGTGGGATGAATCGCCTCCGCAACCCGATTGCCCACCTCATACCCTGCAACGATGGCCGTTAATAGGTCCTTACCCGTTTTTTTTCGCCACTCCCCTGCGGCCAGAGATGCAGAAATGGTCCCACAGCAGGGATGATAGCCTCCTTTTGTGTATCCGTCCTGCATCTCAAGTGTTTCTGAAAGAGATCCGTTTACGAAGGCAGCATTTCTTGCAGATGATTTGAGGCCAAACCCCAGAATCGTAGCTTCCTTTCGATCGCCTAATTCCTTTGCATATTCCGCCAGTGTCTTCCCGAATTCCAAGGTCGTTGCTCCCAAGATGATCCCAAGATTGTCCAAAATTAGCCATTTGGTTCGCTCCACGATTCTCTTTGGAATGGCTTCATAATTTAATTCAGAACAATATTCGGCCAATTTCCTGGTGTAACCCTCCATACCATCCTCCTTGTCCTATTATTTTTGAATACGATTCAGCGTATGACCCCGAGAGAAATCGAGGGATATTGTTGAAGTGACCATCAAATTGGAGGCCTGAAAATAAAGACGGTATAATAAAAATTATTCAATTTTTTAGAGCTATTATCAAATTAATCCACAATTGTCAAGGGCTTTTTAGAGCCCAGTCCGAGAGATGGGCGGATGCTCTGCTGGATAAAAATAACCCTTGACAGACCTTCTGGGAAGGTGTAAAACTGAACGGAATTCAATCCATCCTACCCTATGTCCAGAAAGCTCGCCAAAAGACAACTGCTCATTCAGGCCGCCATAGAAGTGTTCGGAAAAAATAATTTTCGGAAGGCAAGTATTGCAGAGATCGCAAAGCGGGCGAATGTCGCCGGGGGGACGATCTATCAATATTTCAAAAATAAGGAGGACCTCTTTTTTTCCATTCCGGTCGAAAAGACAAAAGAGTTCTGCCGGGAACTGGATTTGCACCTGGAAGGAATTACCGGAACCTTCGATAAGATTAGAAAGTTCGTATGGTACTACCTTTATTTTTTCCAAACGAATCGTGAATACGCCAGAACATTGATGCTTGGAATGAGGGTGAGCAAGGACTTTACAAGAACGAAGGCCTATCATTCCTTTAAGCCATTTACACAAAGGATTTTGGAAATTATCAAAGAAGGCCAGAAAAAGGGCGTCATAAGAAAGGATGTTGACATTTATCTCCTCAGGCAATTGCTGTTAGGCATATTGGAACATATCGTCACACGATGGCTGCTTAAAGGAGAAAAATACGATTTGGTTGGGCATTATGGGGATGTGAGCCGAATGGTTATGGATGGCATGAGGGCGCCTAATTCAAATGAGGGACAGGGATGATTCGGTTAAGAGGGAAGGCGGGTGGAAAATTCGAAGTCGAGGGAAGGTCCCGAGTGCTGTTAGAAATATCCTCTCATCTTAGCGACGGGAGCCTGCCTCCTTTGCTTCCCTCATGGACATCAGCGGACATTGAAGATTTGAGAGAGAAGAGTCCGGAGCTCTTTGCAGGCGTTCATCCGGCGGCAGCAAGGCGATACCCTATAGCAAATGGAGGTTTTGGTGTTGTGGGGGAAGACCGGAGGAAAATCACGGTAAAACCTCGAGGCACAGAAGATATTTTGGAGGGAGTGGTGACCTTTCTTACGGGTGGCCTGGACATGCCGATACGAATCTTAATAACCGGTGTCCATTGCCGGGAACCCATCCTGGGCTATCCCCGAATACAATGCCAAATTCGTTTGGTCGGAAAGGCAAGGAGATGGGTGGAAGGGGATCCGGAGGATGCATTCTGCCGAGTTATTTAGACTCGATGGGAAGGTTGCCCTCGTTACGGGCAGCGCCCAGGGTTTGGGAAAAGAGATTGCCCTTAGCCTTGCCCGCAATGGGTGTTCTTCAATTTTAGCCGATATGGTGTACCCTGAAGAGACGGC
>Ga0214473_10002906_pt1 | contig 20963 bp, 24 predicted proteins | sample RVTome_7_FD_203509 | JGI IMG/M metagenome (GOLD analysis project Ga0214473, IMG submission 203509) | Soil microbial communities from uranium-contaminated site in the Upper Colorado River Basin, Wyoming, United States - RVT98D197 | ecosystem: Environmental > Terrestrial > Soil > Contaminated >... | reverse complement strand
CCCTGCTTTGCGATGGGTGGCTAACAGTATCAGGTCGGCATTCAATTTTTCGGCTGCCTTTACGATTTCCGAGGCGGGATGGCCGCGGACAATACCCGCAGCAGCAGCCAAGCCAGCCTGCTGCAAATCGTCCACGTGGATCTGCAGATGCTCGCGCGCCGCTTGCTCCTTCATATCCAATAGGGCCATGGTAGTGCCAGGCAAGAGGCTGCTCTCGGCGGCCTGTTCGCCGGTAAGGGTGCTGAAGGTGGGAATTACTGTCACCATAACGATTTCAGATTTGTATGCTTTTGCCAGGTATTTCGCGTATGGGAAGATTTCGTCATGAGTGGATTCGTCGTCGAGCGGCAGCATGATCTGATGAAGCGTAAATTTCCCATGTTCAGGTGAGGAGTCTGGCCGCAGAAGCAGGACCGGTTTCTGAACAAGGGCAATGACTCGCTGTGCGATGCTCCCGAAGAGGATGTCCCGCAACCCGCCGCGTCCATGGGCGCACATGAGGATCAAATCAGCTTTTAACTCCTCGGCATGCGAGGCAAGACTGGATGCAATGTTCTTGACTTCGGCCGTATGCACATGCCAATCTACATTTGCCCCAGTGAAATTCTTTTTCGCGATAGTTTGCAGATAAATCTCTGCTTCTTCTGCTTCAGTCAAATGGCGATCTTTATGGATCTCATCGGGCGCGTTCTGTTCGATCAAATGAATAAGCGTGATTGTAGCTTTGAGAGTTGAAGCGAGAGAAGCTGCGGCGGGAAGGACGCTTTCGGCGAGTGCTGAACCATCAAGGGGAACAACGATGTGCCTGAACATGGCTAGCTCCGTGTGAGCACTTGAACCAGTAAATAGATATTGAGGACTACGATCAACCCTGCCACCAAGCTGGCTGCCATGGTGGTGAGCCGCTGATTCACGAGACCTTTCATCAGGTCACGCCGCGAAGTGAACAAGACCAATGGAATGATGGCGAAAGGCAAACCGAAACTGAGAACCACCTGACTTATAACGAGGGTGCGCGTTGGGTCTAAGCTAAGTGCGATGACGATTATTGGTGGCACCATGGTTACAAGACGCCGAACCCAAACGGGAATCTTCCTGTGGATAAAGCCCTGCATGATGACCTGTCCGGCCATTGTGCCGACGGTTGAGGAGGAGATGCCGGATGCCAGTAGAGAGATGGCAAACACGGTGCTGGCTGCTGAACCTAGCAGAGGTGTCAGCGTGCGATAAGCCTCCTCGATAGTGCCAATATTGGTCAGGCCCTGAGTGAAAAAGGTTGACGCTGCCATGATCAGCATGGCGGCATTCACCAATCCAGCAAGTCCCATGGCAATAATAACATCTAGCAATTCGAACCGAAACAAGCGTTTGAGATCGCTAGCTTTGCGAGTGGGGATTCGTTTTTGAGTCAGGGATGAATGCAAAAAGATTACATGAGGCATGACCGTTGCCCCGAGGATTCCGGTGGCGAGCAGCACACTTTCAGAACCGGAAAACCGGGGGATAAACATCGAATAAGCAACTTGCCCCAAATCGGGGCGATCCAAAATTGTCTCCACAAGATAACAAATGGCAATCACGCCGACTAGGGCGGTGATTATTGCCTCCAGGGGGCGAAACCCTCGGCGTTCCAGCCCGAGAATAATAAAAGTCGTCACGGCAGTGAGCAATGCGGCCGCCAGCAGTGGGATGTGAAAAAGGAGATTGAACCCGATCGCGGCGCCAAGAAACTCGGCCAGATCTGTTGCCATCGCGACGAGTTCCATAAGCACCCACATGCCGATAACGACGGGCCGCGGGAACTCATTGCGGCAATGCTCGGCAAGATTATGTCTGGTCGCGATACCCAACTTGGCTGAGAGTGTTTGAATGAGCATGGCCATCAGGTTGCTCGCCACAATGACCCACAACAGCATGTAACCGAACTCGGCGCCGCCCTGAATATTGGTAGCAAAGTTACCGGGGTCAATGTAAGCCACACTTGCAACAAAGGCGGGGCCCAAGAAGGGGAGCAGGCGTGAGAAGAGTCTCTTTTTGCTAGTGCCGCTCAACACCTCATTTGCGGTTAGCAAGGTTCTCGTGTCGCCAGGGCGGCTGAAATCTTGCTTGGGTGGTTTTTGTCTCGATGCCATTTAGCCGTTCTTTGTAAGATCGTTATTTAGGTGTGGCTAAATAATAACCTGTTTATTATTAGGGTCAAGGAAACTGTGTCAGGGGAGGGGAAAAAGAAGTTTGGGGATTATGAGAGGGCAATGGCTAGAACGCAAATAAAACTGCAGATAATGATAAATTTGCAATAAAAAGTGCTATCGCAAAAGCCACCAAATGAGGGCGGCCAGAGCAAGCGCGGGCCAGAACCAGCGCCAGCCCTCCGGGTCCGAAGGGCCACTGCCGATTCCGGCGGGGCGTAAGCGAAATACCAGATACTCTTTGCCGAGTTCCCTTAAGCGTTCGTCCGTTAGAGAATATGGATTGAATCCGCCGAACACAAAGGCGGCAAAGCCGGAATTGATCATCACCTGGCGGATGACCGTCTGTCGCTCGGCGGCATCGTTGACTATTTCCGTTTTGCCCGCGGCCGCCATGGCCGGTAAGATCAGTTCCACCGCGGGCTCGGCCAGGATATTCCTGTACCAGTGCGAAACCTTACCGAAGCCAGCGATCCAGTAGACGCTGCCGTTGGAGATGGCATAGTTTAGCGGCGTATAGCGCCAGCGCCCTGTCTTGCGGCCACGGGTTTTAAGCACCATGATGTAGCCGCCGAAGGGGCTGCCTAGGATCGGGCCTAGGCCCAGACGGAAGGCGGGCACCATGAAGAATTTGTTCATGATGCGGAAGCCTTTGCGCATGAGGTTCATGCCAAAATACTCATTGGTTCAGGTTCCAAGTTATTTCGCGGTTGGCTATTCCATTTCTGCGCAATTTTGTTGCGAGGCAAATGACAGCCGAGCCGAAAGGTGGCATCGCGTTTCCTTTCGTGAAACAGAATCATTCCCGGGGCCGAACGGCCTGGGAATTTGGATGACCTGTGCTATTTGATTGAACGGCGAAAGCGGATTGCGGGAACTCCTCAGCAGAAGGATTTATCTTCTACTGAACAGATTAGCCTTTCTAATTGTACGAATAAATACCTGATTCAGTCAACGGATTATTTCCTATAACTTAGCCTTTTTCTACCGAATCCTTTAGCTGCTTCATGTGTTCCTGCCAGAAGCCCGCGATAAGTCTCTAGCCAACCTTGTACCTGACCAAGGGGCAGGGGGTTGAGTTGGTACCATATTTCACGCCCGCGCTGCTTCTGCTGCACCAGGCGGCTGCCGCGTAGCACGCGCAGGTGCTTGCTTACCGCCGGACGGCTGATGCGCGGGAAGCGGCCGGCTAGGTCGCCGGCCCGTTGCGGGCCGCGCTGGCGCAGCAGGTCGAGGATTTGGCGGCGGGTGGGATCGGCAATGGCGTGGAAGGGCGAGGCGGGCATCGCTTAACTGGGTGCTTCCACAGCTTCTTTCAATTCTTTTAGTGTCTCGGCGCGCTCCCAGCCCACGATGTGCCCTTCGAATTCTGTGCGGGCAAGCTCGCCTTCCAAGGCCTCAAAGCCGGTGTGGGATAAGGTGACAAGGGTGCCGTTCTTGCTGGGTTTCAATTTGAATGAGACCAGTGTGGAGACTGGCCATGGGTCCTTGCCCTTTTCGTGCTCGGTCCAGGTGAAGGCCAGTTCTTTATTAGGTTCGATCTTAACTACCCCCCCCGAAGAAGGTGTATTCGCCGTCTTCTGGGATATTCACTTCCATACGGAATTGGCCGCCCTCGACAAATTCAAAAATTAACTTTTTGCTGAACCACTCATTCATGCCTTCAAGGCTGGCCAATTTAGTCCACACTTTTTCGGGTGGGGCGTTGATTTCAATTTCAGAATGGATCTCTAACTTTTCTGCTACGTGGGTCGGGATCACAGTGCCTCCTATATGTAACTGAATGGTTACATATAGCAGAAAACGGAAATTTGTCGAGGCGGGATGAGGATGTAGAGACTAGAGCGGCAGCAAGGCGCGCATAACTAACAACGCTGCCATTCCAAGCAGAATAGTCAGCAGCAAGTTGCGCGTCCGCCAAGATACCAATACTGCAACCAGGCTGGCCGCCAGCGGTGCGTTGTTAATTTGCACACTCAGCTTCCCATCCGGCAACAAGACGATGGGCAGGATGATGGCCGCCAGCACTGCTGGCGCAACGTATCTCAGCGCCCGGGAAATGCTTTCCGGCAGCTTGCGTCGGCTTAATAGCACTAGTAATGGAATGCGTGTAGCCATAGTGGCCGCGGCCATGCCGGCGATCAGGAAAAATTCTTTCATTCTCTAGCCTTTCGCTGGCTAGCTTTCGCCGGCCAGGTGCGCTCAGTTGCCATTCCCGCGGCGATGCCCAGCAGCGCCGCGATCAACAAGCCGGTCTGGTGCGGCAGCGCGTTGCCCAGTAGCGCCGCGGCCCCCGCCACCAGCACGGCAGTCAGTGTGGGCCAGCCCTTTATCATTGGAATCAACATTCCGATAAATGTCACAACCAAAGCGAAATCTAGTCCCCAGCTACGCGGATTGGGAATGGCCTGCCCGGCCACGATGCCGATCCAGGTGACGATTTGCCAATTCGTATACATAGCCACTTCGGATCCAAGCAAATACCATTTTTTGTTTTCCGCGCTTTTGCGGGATTCAAAGCCCTTGGCAGCCACCACAAAGGATTCGTCGGTGAGCCAAAAGCCAAGCGGCAGCAGCCATCTTGCTTGTAGTTTCGTTAGATGCGGAGCGAGCGTGGCGCCGTAAAGCAAGTGGCGCGCGTTCACTACAAATGTGGTCAAAACAATAATGAGGATGGGCGTGCCGGCAGCAACTAAACCCACTGCAATAAATTGCGCCGAGCCGGCAAAGACAAAAGCCGACATAGCCGCTGCGGCCCATGGAGTAAGTCCGCTCGTCACGGCCAGCGCTCCAAAGATGATCCCAAATGGGAACGCGCCAACCAGTAATGGGAAGGTGTCGCGCGCTCCAGTCAGGAATTCGGCGCGCCGCGTTGTGGATTGCGGCGTGCGTTGCAGGGGTTTGCTCATCAATCTTAATTCACGAGATCTAATCGCAACGATTCTGGAGTTTGGCGCAGCAAACTTCAAAGCCAATGCCTTGGCATTGGCTAGTCAATGGGGGCGAAGGGATCGTTGTCGGGTGGTTCGGAACGGCGCGGCCTCTGGATGAAAAAGCTGGCGGCCACGACGCCAAGGATGCTCACTAGGGCGATGCCCACCACTAATTTCACTGTGGCATTTTGCGCCGCGGCTTTTTCTGCTGAACTTATATTCGTCTGCGCCAGTTGAACGGGCGTGGAGTTTTGCGCCGCTGCGATTTGCTCATCTTCGCCAGCAGGAATCGGCGTGCGCGTGGGTCTTTGGGTCGCAGTGGCTCCATCAGATTGCGGAGTATTCGTAGCTTGCACTTCAGAGGCTGGCTTCACGATGATTTCATCACCGGGAAAGATGACTGCGTCTTCGGGCAAATTATTTAGCTGCAAGATCTGTTCAAGAGGGACTTCGTAGACCGCGGCCACGGTCCATAACGTTTGCCCTTGGCGGATGATGTGCACCACGGTTCCGTCCGGGCGTGGTTCCGCGATGGTCACCGGGATCATCACTACCTGCGGCGCACTAGATGGTTGGCTGGAGCTATCTGCCTGGTATACACCACCCGAAATGTAGCCCGTGACCGCCGCGTAGTAATAGCGCCCGTTGCCATCGGTCGCCACCCCGGCGCCAATCTCTACGTATGTGGACGCCAGCATCGTATCATTGTGGGGCTGAGAAGTTTTCCACCAACTTACCGCGCTTTGCGGGGTTTCATTGATGCCGTATTTGACGATTTCAGAGATAAAGATTGTGGCCCCACCGCCGTAGCCGGCGTTATAGGCGCGATCGCGCGGCCGCGTGCCTCCTGGGCCTGCGTGCACATCGCTGCTAGTAACAATAGAAGCCAGGTAATCGGCCTGGCCCTGGGCGAGTTGCATCAGGGTGCCATTCTCTTTGTAAGCAGGCAGGCCGTTTTCGGCACGGTAGGCGTTGATTAAAGCGATCACTTCGCTGGGGGAACCTTGGGCAGCGGCTGGGTTGGGGGCAGATAGCGACGCCAGGAGGAGTAGGGCGATCAGAAAGACTTTTCGCATTGACAATTAAAGAATTTTAGGATGAAAGACAGAGCAGTCTGGAGAATCTTACCATTTGCGAAATTAGTTTGTCGTGCCACTCCTTTTCTTATTCCGAGGAGGAGCAAGATGGGCATAGGCCAAAACCACAATTGGCGATGTTCAGAACGGCAACCAAGTCTGCAACGACATCCCTTACATTTACCGCCCAACCATGTCTGATGGTTAATAAGAAAAGCTCGGATAGAAAACCTAAAGACAGGAAACTGCTGGGGTCGCGAGCAACTCCGAATCGTCGAGGAATCCTTAACGCGATTATTGTTCAATCAACCAATCTATAAACTTGTTCCCCTGGAGTCATTGCGAGCGAAGCGAAGCAATCTCCCGCTCGTGGTGGAGATTGCTTCCTCGGCTACGCCTCCTCGCAATGACGTTTCTAAACTATAAGCTTTTGACTAGTGCTTTCCGCATACAATAGCCCACAAATCGCTTTATCGAGATTGCCCTTGTTTCAAAACGAAGGCGCACTGCGGCGTGCCTTGCGGTCCCGGTTGCAATTTGGCCACTTGCTCCACCGGCAGGCCCAGCAGCTCGTCGAGTAGGTGCGCATCCATGCGGCACAGCTCCGGGTGATCAGCGATGATGGCTGCGTAGGGGCAGTGGCTTAACACCATCTGCGGACCCTGGGGTCGTGCCTCCCAATTCGGGCGGTAGCCCAGTGGGGCCAATCGCTGAACAGCAGCAACCAGTCGCTGGGTGATCTGCCCACCCGAGGGTGGAGCAGTCCCCACCAGGCGCCGCGCCAACTGCTTTAAACGTGATTCCTGATTGCGGCTTAAATCGCCGGCAGCCAACGCAAGGAGTGCTTTGGATAAACCAGCTAAGTTGTCTCCCTGGGCCCTATTAGTTAGAGCATAGCTTTGCTCGGGGCGGCCGCGGCCTTCAGCAGAGCGGTTGCCGATGGATTGAACCAGGCCGCGGGCTTGCAGAATGCTCAGATGGCGGCGCAGGTTGGCAGCGGTCATCCCAAAGGCTTGCGCTAATTGTCTGGGGCTGGCGCTGCCGCGGTGATCGAGGGTATCCAAAATGCGCTGTCGGGTTGCTTGCATGGGCTTGGTGGTCATTGCGAGCGAAGCAGCCTGCCCCGAGCGGAGCCGAGGGGAAGCAATCTCCCTGCTCTCTCGCAATTGATCAGAAAGTATAACCCACCTCGATTATTTACACAAATAAATATTTGCGTTATAACCTCGTTGACTTTCACCTTCACCGCGCTATAATGTGAACGAAAGAACAAAGGGCAACCATGGCCCAAGCCCTCTATTGGGACGCTATATACGAGATCGTGCTGGCGCTGAAAGCGCTGCATCCCGTCCAAAATCTCGAAGAAGTCTCCCTGGGCGATATTTTCGAATGGACCACGGCTTTGCCCGCATTCGCCGATGATCCTGAGTTGGCAAACGATGAGATCCTGGGCGCCATTTACCAGGAATGGTATGAGGAGATCAACCCGGTATGACTGAAATGAAACCTGCTCGCTCCCAGGCGAATATCCCCACGGTCAACGCCGCTGGCTACGATGTTCCCCCGGAAATGCGTCAGAACGTGGCCATCACAACGCTGGACAAGATCTGGAACATGGGCCGCCGCTATTCGGTGTGGCCGATGATGTTCGGCCTGGCCTGCTGTGCTATTGAAATGATTTGCACTGCTGCCAGCCGCTACGACCTGGCGCGCTTCGGCATGGAAGTCATGCGGCCAAGCCCGCGCCAATCTGATCTCATGATCGTCTCTGGCACAGTGACTAAAAAAATGATCCCGCAGATCGTGCGCCTCTATAACCAGATGCCAGAGCCCAAATATGTGCTCTCTATGGGCGCCTGCGCTTCGGGGGGGGGGCCTTTCAAAGAGGGTTACAACGTAGTCTCAGGTGTTGACCAATACATCCCGGTAGATGTCTATGTTCCCGGTTGCCCGCCCACTCCCCAGGCCTTGCTGCACGGCTTAATGAAGCTGCAGGAGAAGATCGATAGTGAATCGATCACCAAAGTGCGCTGGTACCGCAGAGGCGAGATCGCAGCCATTCCCGTGCCCATCCTCGGGCCCGACATTGTGGACCCGCGCGATTACGCCCTGATCAAAGAAAGCGCCAAAAAACCTGCGGACGCTGTAACTGCTCCGGCCGCGCCGCAAACCCCTGCCTCGTCAACTCCTGCAGCAAACACGCCGCCTGCACCTCCTGCGCCCAGCGCTAGCTAAGTGAAGCCATGACCGATCAAGCACCTGCCGCACCTGCCGCACCTGCCGCTCCTGCCCCTGCGCCCTCTGCGCCGCCCGTTAAAAAGAGCGCGTTCGAAAAGCGCTTCCCGGACGTCGTTAAGCGCGACGAGCGCGCCGGTTACGAAGGCTTCATCGTGCCGGCCGTCAAGTTACGCGAAGTGGCCAAGGCGCTGCGCGATGATCTGGGCTTCGACTTCTTGTCATCACTGACCGCAGTCGATTATTTTTCCGAAGCGCCGAACGCCCCAAATTTTATTGAAGTGGTTTATCACGTCTTCAAATCCACGGGAGGCGGAGCGCTGGTCTTCAAAGTGCAAGTGCCGCGAGACAACTCGGTGGTTCCATCGCTAGTAGATATTTACCCCGGCGCGGATTTCCAGGAGCGCGAAGCCTGGGACCTGTATGGGGTGAAATTTGAAGGCCATCCTGACCTGCGCCGCATCCTCATGTGGGAGGGTTTCGCGGGCCACCCCATGCGTAAGGATTGGAAAGAAGCTTATTACGAAGAAGAACTAAAACCGTTCAAGAACCGCTGGCCGGAGGGCCAGGTTTATCGCATCGAGGATAAAAATCCTTACGGAAAAAACAATAAATATCCCCAGGGTTTTGACCCTGAGAATTTCACCGAGACGGCGGATCCGTTGCTGTATGAGAATTTAGAAAAGGCTGCGCGCGCCTACAGCGAAGATATCGATACCGAGCAAGTGGTGGTGAACCTCGGTCCGCAGCACCCGTCAACACACGGCGTCTTTCGCATGGCGGTACGCCTGGACGGTGAGACCATCGTGGCGCTCAAGCCGGTGATGGGCTACCTGCATCGCAACCACGAAAAGATTGGCGAGCGCAATACCTGGATCATGAACATGCCCTTCACCGATCGCCTCGATTACCTTTCTTCGATGAGCAACAACTTCGGTTATGCCATCGCAGTCGAAAAGTTAATGGGCGAGAAAGCCGCACCGCCCGAGCGCGCCGAATACATCCGTATCATCATGGCCGAGCTCACCCGCATCAGTAACCACCTCTGGGCCATCGGTTTCTTGCTCAATGACTTGGGCGCATTCTTCACTCCTGCCCTTTATGCCATTACAGAACGCGAATTAATTTTGGATGTTTTCGAAGCCACCGCTGGCTCGCGCATGATGTGCAATTATTTCCGCTTTGGCGGTGTGGCCCGCGACCTACCCGCGGGAATTCTGGAGAAAATTAAAGAGTTGGTCAATGAGCGCTTGCCGCGCAAGATCGATGAACTCGATCTCTATCTCACTGAAAATGAATTGGTGCGCAGCCGCGGCGAAGGCGTGGGCGTGATCACTCCCGAGGAAGCCATTGCTTATTCGGCCGCCGGGCCGGTGCTGCGCGCCTCCGGCGTGCCTTACGATATCCGTCGCGCCGACCCCTATAGCATCTACGATCGTTTTAAATTCGATGTGGCCGTGCGCTATCACGGCGATGTGTACGATCGCTACATGATCCGCGTGGACGAAATGCGCCAAAGCCTGCGCATTTTGCAGCAGGCTGTCAAGGAAATCCCCGGCGGCGAGATCATGACCGGCAAGAATCCGTATCAGGTGCGTGTGCCGGCCGGCGAAGCCTACGGCCGCGTAGAAGGCCCGAAAGGCGAACTGGGATTTTACATTGTTTCAAATGGCAAAGCCAACCCTTATCGCTATCACGTGCGCGCCCCGTCGTTCATTAACCTCACCGTGCTGGAAAAAATGTGCGTGGGCAATAAGATTGCCGACGTAGTCGTGAACCTCGGCTCGATTGACATCGTCCTGGGCGAAGTGGATCGATAAGATGAAGATCCCGATTGTCATTGCGAGGAGGGCGGCAGCCCAGAGCGTGTCCCGAGCGAAGCCGAGGGATGGCAATCTCCAACCCAAACCGGGAGATTGCTTAGCGGAGTTTACACTGAGCCTGTCGAAGTGCTCGCAATGACGGAAATATGGAGAATTAATTAAATGTACGGAACCGGTATTCTCAAAGGGATGTGGGTGACGCTGACCCACTTTGTGCAAACCTTTGTGGACGACATCCGCTGGGCGGGCAGGCGCTACTACACCCCCGAAGGCATTCAACACCGCCGCGCCGCGGATACCAAAGGTATCTTCACGGTCCAATACCCTGAAGAAAAGTTGCCGGTGCCCGAAGAGTTTCGCTTTATCCCCTTCCTGCTCTACGACGTAAACGAAAAAGGTGAGATGCACGATCGCTGCACCTCATGCGGCATTTGCGCCAAGGTTTGTCCCCCGCAGTGCATTTGGATCGTGCGTACCGAAGACCCGGTGACCAAGCGCCCCGTGCCCGAGCCGGTGGAGTTTTACATCGATGTGGATATTTGCATGAACTGCGGCTACTGCGCCGAGTATTGCCCCTTCGACGCAATTAAGATGGACCACGATTACGAGTTGGCTACTTTTGACCGGCATGCGTTGAATATCTACAACAAAGAGATGCTCTCCAAGCCGACCTCGTATTACGCAGGCATTCGCCCCACCAACTACGCTCGCGAAGAAGCCGTGCGCGCCACCGAGGAAGCCAAGAAAGTCGCCGCTGCAGCCGCGAAATCTGCCGCGCCTGCCGCTCCCGCCCAACCGGCGGCGTAATAGGTTTTGGTGTTATTCTGAGCCCGAAGGGCGAAGAATCCTCCCGAGAAACTGTGAATTAAGACACCTATTTTGCAACTTTGAGTCTGGCAGATTCCTCGTTTCGCTCAGAATGACACACTAAATATGTACAACGAAGATACTGAACTGCTCTTCCCCCTGCGTGTTGCCCCCACTTTGCGTGACCTGCATGGCGCCGGCTGGCGCAAAGTGGTTGACAAGGCCATCAAGGCCGCCCCCGAATCCCCTGAAGCGGTGGGCTTTGTGCTGGCCATGGCGCGCGTGGATGGTTGCCATACCTGTAATTCCGATTCTTTCCGCGCCATGAAAGGTTGCACGCTGTGCGCCCAAGACGCAGTGCGCCGTTACCGCGGCGGTGAGAAGGCACTGCTCAAGGTGGTGGATAAAGCCCGCGTTGATGTGGCAAAGAGGCTGTAGCCGCGTCACGTTTCTAATTTCCGTATGCCAAAACAAGAGCTAACTCAAGAAGCCGCCCTGGCTGCGTTGAGCAAGGTGGAAGATCCTGCCTTAGGGAAGGATTTGATTGCGCTGGACGCCGTGCGCGATCTGCGCATCAAGGGCGCGGAGGTGAGCTTGCGTTTGGTGCTGGCTACTCCTGCCCATCCCTTCGCGCAACAGATCGAAAACAAAACTCAAGCCGCGCTTGAGAAAGCCGGCGCGGCTAAAGTGAAGATTGAGATGGATGCTGAGGTGCCCGCAGATGGTCGTCAACGCGCCGGCTTGGCCGCAGGCATCAAGAACGCCGTCGCTATTGCCTCCGGCAAGGGGGGGGTGGGCAAGAGCTCGGTGGCCGTCAACGTTGCAGTTGCACTGACTGCGGCCGGCGCCCAGGTTGGCCTCCTCGACGCGGATATCTATGGACCCAACATCCCCACCATGATGGGCGTGGAACACCTGCCCAAGCCCCCGGATAGTTCCGGGCGGCTCACCCCCGCCGAAAAATACGGCGTCAAGCTCATGTCAATCGGCTTCCTGGTCAAACCGGAGCAAGCCATGGTCTGGCGCGGCCCCATGTTGCACAACGCCATGCGCCAATTTATCAACGACGTCGAATGGGGTGAGCTGGACTATTTGATCGTGGATATGCCGCCCGGCACTGGCGATGTGCAGCTCAGCCTGGCGCAGACCACTCCGCTGAGCGGCGGCGTCATTGTCACGCTGCCGCAAAAAGTCTCCACCGACGATGCCCGCCGCGGCGCCGAAATGTTCCGCCAGCTGCGCGTGCCGCTGATTGGCATAATCGAGAATATGAGCTATTTGGAACTACCCGATGGCAAGCGCATGGATGTCTTTGGCAGCGGGGGCGGCGAAGCACTGGCTAAAGAATTTGGCGTGCCATTTATTGGCAGCATTCCCCTCGACCCGCAAGTGCGCGTGGGTAGCGATGCCGGCAAACCCATCGTGCTCAGCCATCCCAAATCCGCTGCTGCGGTTGCTTTGGTGGCAATCGCCCAAAGCCTGGCCATCAAGCTGGCGGAAGCTGCTTTGGCCGCACAGGGCCAGGCCATTCCGATTAAAATAGTGGACGAATGATCGCCGCTTTCGTCACTGCGAGCGCAGCGAAGCAGTCTCCCGCCTTGACTGGGAAGATTGCGCGTCGGGCTTGCGTCCTCCTCGCAATGGCAAATTGATATGAGCGAAACACCTCAACCTACGGAAACCTCCAGGCCGCAAATTGTAGGCCTCCGCTTCCAAAAGATCGGCAAGCTCTACCATTTCGACGCGGCCAAGGAGCCTGAACTGCAGCCCGGCGATTATGCCATCGTGGAGACTAGCCGCGGCGTGCAGATCGGCCAAGTGGTGCAGCGCTTGGCCGAACCGCCCGCACCGGTTCAGGGCAGCGGCAGCTGGAAGGCTATCGAGCGCAAGGCCACCGCGGCCGATATGGCTACGTACCGAGATTGGCAGAAGAAGGAAGTGGAAGCCATGATTGAGTGCCGCGCCGCGGCCGCCAAACTGAAAGTTGCAGGCGTGAAGATCGTCAAAGCTGAATTCAGTTTTGACGGCAAATCACTCATTTTTCTTTACAACACGGAGGGTGACGAAGAAATTGACTTAGAGAACCTGCGCAAAGAAATGCAGACCCAATATAAAAAACCCAAAGTGGAGCTGCGCCGCATCGGCCCGCGCGACGTGGCCAAGATCCTGGGCGGCATGGGCGCCTGCGGCCTGGAGACGCGCTGCTGCTCCATGTTCCTCACCGAGTTTAGCCCCATTTCCATCAAGATGGCCAAGGCCCAGGGCATCTCCCTGGACCCGGGCGAGATCACTGGCATGTGCGGCCGCTTGCGTTGCTGCCTGATTTATGAATACGAGCAATATGTCGAGGCGCGCAAAACCTTGCCCAAGCGCGGCAAGGATGTAGTCACCCCGCTGGGCAAGGGCACAGTGCTCGATGTAGTACCGCTTAAACAGGCCGTCATTGTTGGCCTGGCCGAAGGCAAGCGCGCCGAGTTTCTCAAACACGAGATCGAGCCCTGGGACGAGCTGGAAGCATTACGCCGTAAATCCGAGGCGCCCTGCGACCGCCACGAGAACGGCGGTTGCGATTGCGGCAAGGCCAATTACTCGGCAAAGCAAAAAACGGACGACTAGGGCTTTTGTTCATTATCCACTTCCCATAACTCAAATTGACTTATATCGTAGCCATGTTTTTTCGCATTTTTAACACGACCATATGATTTCTCATCCTCAACGTGCGACTTCGGAGTAAGGAGGGTTTGTCTGCTCCGTGGAGGTAGCCACTCTCGCAGCCCATATAAATTATTCTCTGATTTATAGAACTTGACATATAAATCAAGCAACATTTGTAAAGATGTTTTTTTAATAGGACGAATTGCACATGTTTTTTCATAGATTACCCCAAACGAAAGCGGGGTTTTTTCTTTAACTAATATTTTAACTATAAGTTCGCTATAATTTTCCGCTTTCCTATTTCCCCATTCTGTTAAAGCATAAGTTCCCTGACCTACTCTGACAAAGGTCTCAGGATGATAGCCTAATGCATTAAACAGCCCCGTTGAATTGAAAGTTTCTTTTCTGTTCATTTTCTCTGCTTTGTTTGCAATGTCACGCCAATGCATTGGTTTTCTCTCTATTTTTAATATAATTAGAGCTATTTCTTTGTATGAAAGTTTTCGACTCTCTTCCCAAATTTTTTGCAGCGTTTTGGAAATCTCGGGATGAAGTTTTATCGGCGGATCAATTGAACATGCTAAAAAAGTTAGACGGGGGAAGAAACGTACTAAATATTGATTTTTCATGTAAGGGGACAATCTAAGAAGATGAAAGAGTTTTGCAGCATCTCCCTCGTTGATTTTTGATCATGAAATTTGTTGTATATTTTAGAAAGGTGGGCAGGGATATTTTCCAAACTAAGGTCAGGAAATGGTTTCCATAACAGACCAGAATTTTTAGAAAAGAATACCAATAAAGGATAAAAGAATGAATAATTTGATTCAAACCTCCGAAATACTTTACTAATGATTTGGCGCACCCTTTCTCGGGTGATGCCAAGCCTTTTTCCTATTTCTTCAAGTGTAAGGCTTTCTGACCGCAGTAAAATCACTTCCCATTCTCTTTGTTTTATCTGTAAGTAATCAAATGCTTCCGCATAGCTATAAAACGGCCGCCCCTTTTGTAGATTGACTGATGGACTATTTTTTAAGCGAGGGGCATAGTGCGCGAAATATTGGTCTAAAGAATTCGTGACTTCCTTTTCGACTTTTGGGCCAACATTTCTAATAATTCCGAGTGAAGAATGAATCATCTATCGTGCTAATTTGCCTATCGTATTAATATCTGTCCGCATTAACGCATTATATGCTCGCCTCGAAAGGTTTAACGATTTCAGCGGTGTACCATCATTAATGTAATCCTGAATTGACCTGGTTCCCATAGCAAAGCAAGTAGTGGTTTATTTTTTCAAATGTTCTTTAGAACAGCTACCTTAAAAGAGAATTTGCCAAATCTATCGGCAGTTGACTCAGAAATTTATTTGATATGTCATTTAGCTCATTCTCAACTATGTCTAATCCAAGTTCCGCTTGACGCCGTTGTAGTAGCCTTAAGCTTTCTACTTGCACTACTTGGACAAATAGAAATAGATGGCAGGTTTTGAACGCGTGCCCATCAACACTCCCATTTGATATCGCTTTTTTCGAATAGGGATGGTCCGTGTTTATCCACCATATATTGTGTTGCCTATCGATGTCGTCTTGATGGATTGGTGGGTGTCTTTCAGTCAAACTTTTAGATAGACCATCATTTCTGGAGGGGTCTGGATGAAATCCGCTCAACAAAACCTCCGGGAATTTTGGACGATTTTTCCTAGATGAGGTTCCCTCCTGGGCCTTTTCTCCCCCCTTTCCATTGCCCCCTCTCGTTCCTTCGCGATTTCTTCGAGGTTTGCCTCGTTTCCCTTTTTTGCCTTCTGGCTCTTCTCCGTCAATCCCTAGGCCACCGGAATTTTCGTCATAAACATAATCAACCATTATTTCAGTTTCAAGCTCTTTAAGAAAGCGGCGAGCATGTTGATTAAGAGCATTGTTTAGTAAATCAGCCAGCTTTAGCTCCTTATTTTTTTCATGATCTTGTTGTTTTTTCTCAAATATTTGAATATGAGCCCAAATTGTTGCTCCAACCCAGTTTAGAATCGTCCGCGTGACTGGCGAATCAACTAATTTTTCTCTATCATTGGTGACTAAATCCTTTGCTCCGGGAAAAAGCAGATCTAACTCTCCAAAAATAAAGCTCATAATTGGAGAATAACCGGGGATTGGTAACTCACCTATGGAATAAAACGCCACTGGATTATTGTTAGTATCGTTAACAACAATCATGTTGTGATGTTTGTACCTACCTGTCAATTGTTGTGTTGATTTCTTAATGCTCAGAGTCCCCAAAATGTCCAGGTTTTTAAATTTGGTTTCATTGCCAAACATATCTTTTGGCAATGTTATTTTTTCAACTTGCCATTCTTCGTCAACTGGTATTTCCTCGAATGAGAGTTTACGAAGTTTTTCTTCGCCGTTAATAAATAGACCTATGTTTAATTCTCTTACGGGCCTTCTGGCTTGCTGGGCTTCAAGAATGTCATCAACTAGTTTTTGAGATATCCAGCGTCCACCTCTAACAACATCATTTGACGAATGTATCTGGACGGCTTTTCTTCCAATGATAGTGGTGAATCCTCTCTTTTCGTTATCAAGATCCTTTGCAATTTGCGGTAATAGGTCCCGAATATACTTAATCGCCCAACTTGAACCTTGCAAACCTTCTTTTTCTGAAAGGGCCAAAGCCAGCGCTTCTTGCCAGCTGGTGATTTTTTCTCGAAATTCCCACTCCCCTGTGGTGCCAGATTTTTCTTTATCCACAATTAGACTTGTCGATAAGCCCTTATTCCAGGTTAAAAACCTTGCACCGCTTCTCCACATTTCTCGCATGTAAAACTTCCCACCATTGCCGTGTCCGCCCGTAACTGCAGCCCTTGATGCCTTTCCGCCTAAGGTTGCTGCACTCGTATCCCCCCAGTATAAGAAAAAGTTTTCGATATTCTCTAGGTTCGTTCCTCCAAAATCAATGAGCATTAAATTTGGCCCGTTTTTCTGAGATTGACTGTCGATTAGATTTAAAAGTACCGGCCAATTCCCGGGGATCGTTTCTTGGCCAATTTCGTATAGGCGCAGATAATTATCAAGGCTATTCTTTAGCCATTCGGCAGCCCCCTTGCCGTGATTGAATTTAAAGGATCTACCTATTGTGTCTAGAATGTCTGGACTTATGCGAGTGGGAATGCGTATATTCTTCGAACCCATATCTATTCCTCCCGAAATAATTCTTCAAAGTTGTCGGAGAGAAAAGTTGCAAGCAAGTCGATTTGTTTTGCTTCCGCTATTCCGATGTCAATTGCTTTCTGTAATGCTTCTTTCGCGAATTGGACCTTTTGTTTCCTCTCCTCCTTTTTTGTTCCGGTGCTAAATCTAAAAAATAGCTTAGCATCATAATCAATAAGCTTATTTTTGTTGCCACTTGCCCATGTTTTGTAGGCTTGCGATCCAAGTGCATGGTGAATAAAATTTGCCTCTTCTCGTGACAGCTGTCGATAACTTGCATTCTCGATGCTAGATGAGCCTTCAATTGCTTCGATTAATAGCTGAGCCTGCCTTTTACCCTTGTCAGTTAGCCTGAAAAACTTATTCCCTAGAGCGATTAGATAGCCCTTTGGTCTTAATTTATCTGCAACCCTTTTTGTTATAACTTCCCCATCTGGGAATTCCGGGTGATTTCTTAAGCTGAAATCTTTGGGGAATTCCTGCCATGCCTTCAAGACAATTTCTTCCCAGGCAACTCTTTCTGTTGTTCCGTCCGAAGCTCTAAACACTGCGATGAGGACCATATCAGCTTGAGTCAGGCTTTGCTTTTTTGTCGTCATTGGCAGCTCAACTTAGTTTGAATGACCTTCTTGAGGTGTTGGATTGTGTAAATTTAGCTTTTGCAGCCTTTAATTCATCTTCAATAGCGCTAAATATTTTTCTTGTATCTTCCTCAGAATAGTCATAGGCGTATGGGTTTGCGCAATTAGATAATACGCGAATACGTTCGATCACAGCGTTTGTACGTTTTTCTGCCAGCCTTAGAAAGGCATCTCTTTTGGTTTCACCCGATTTCTTCTCCATCTCAAATCCTTTTGAAATATCGATGAATGCATTTCGCAAACATCGGTATTTTAATCCAAATGCAATCTCTTGTCAAGGGATTGCTATTATAAAAAAGCAATGTAAGGTTGCCCTTGACGAAATAGAACCAGCGGCATATAATCTTTATCCCAGTACTCATCTGATTAATGCAACCAATCCCATTCATCAGAGGATATACATGTTGAAAACGACCCCTTCGTTTGATTTTCTCGAATACCTGGCCAACGGCAGCAGCAATGGTCATTCTGCCGACCGATTGCCCTCATTGGAAGCGCTCAGCGATGAGTATGGCGTGAGCATTTCCGTGCTGCGCGAACAATTGCAGGTGGCGCGTGCCCTTGGCCTAGTGGAAGTGCGCCCGCGCACTGGCATCCGCCGGCTGCCGTATTCTTTTGCGCCCGCCGTGCGCGAAAGCCTCTTTTACGCCATGGCCCGCGAGCGCCAAAGCTTCGACCTCTTCGCCAACCTGCGCCGCCATTTGGAACGCGTTTATTGGTTCGAGGCGGTCGAGAAGCTGACCGACCACGACCTCGCCGACCTGCGCGAACTGGTCCAGCGCGCCGAAGACATGTTGCACGGAGACCCGATCCGCGTACCGCATATTGCGCACCGCCAGCTGCATTTGGCCATCTTCCGCCGCTTAGAAAATCCCTTCGTGCTTGGCATTATGGAAGCCTATTGGGATGCCTATGAACAGGTGGGCCTCAGCCGTTATGCCGGCATCAAATATCTCGAACAGGTTTGGGATTATCACCGCCGCATCGTGGAAGCCATCGCCGCTGGCGATTTCGCCTCCGGCCACCAACTGCTGAACGAACATTTCGACCTGATCGATAAGAGGCCGGAATGAATCCCGTCATTGCGAGGAGTGCCCGCGAAGCGGGCCGACGAAGCAATCTCCCGGATGGTACGGGAGACTCCTTCGCGGAGTTTACACTGAGCCTGTCGAAGTGCTCGCAATGGGATACATTGCAAGGAGCATTATGACCACGCCGCAAATTAAAGAAGTCCCGGCAACCAGAACGAAGAGAGACGTCGTCAACGACTTCTCGATGACGGTCGCCACCAAGAACGGTTCGGGCAGCCAGACCTCCAACCTGACGCTGTTGCGCGCCCTGTTCAAGATGGGTATACCCGTCTCGGGCAAGAATCTTTTCCCCTCCAACATTCAAGGCTTGCCCACCTGGTACACCATCCGCCTGAGCAAGCAGGGCTACTTGGCACGCCGCAACACGCAGGAAGTCGTGGTGGCGATGAATGACGATACTTTCGTGGAGGATCTGGCCAGCGTGGTGCCGGGCGGCGCTTTCTATTACGGCGACCACCTGAAATTTGAAATTAATCGCGATGATATTTCTATCTACAAGTTCCCGGCCAAACAACTGGCTAAAGAATCCGCTGCTCCAGCTAACCTGCGCGATTACGTGGCCAACATGGCCTACGTGGGCGTGCTTGCCCACATGTTGGATATCGACATGGCCAAGATCCGCGAGGCGTTGGAATATCACTTCGATAATAAAGAGAAACCCATTGCCATCAATATGGGCGTGATCGAAGCCGCGCATGCCTGGTCGGCCGCCAACCTCAAGAAGGATGATCCGTATCGCGTCGCGCCAATGGATCTCACCAAAGGTTACGTGATGGCGGATGGCAACACCGCCGCCGCGCTGGGTTCGATCTTCGGCGGCGTGCAATTCGCCGCCTGGTATCCTATCACCCCCGCGTCCAGCCTGGCGGAGACCTTGGCACAAAACATCGGCGCCTTTCGCGACAAGGAAGGCCAGGATGGCAAGACCTACGCAATTATTCAAGCTGAAGACGAACTCGCCGCCATCGGCATGGCGGTGGGCGCGGGCTGGTCTGGCCTGCGCGCCATGACCTCCACCTCCGGCCCTGGTCTCAGCCTGATGACCGAGTTTGCTGGCCTCGCCTATTACGCCGAGATCCCTATCGTTGTATGGGATATTCAGCGCGTCGGGCCCAGCACCGGGCTGCCAACGCGCACTTCACAAGGCGACATCTTGTTTGCCCATTTCATGGGACATGGCGATACCCAGAACATCCTGCTGCTGCCGGGTTCTCCCAAGGAATGTTTCGAATTTGGCTGGAAAGCCTTTGACATCGCCGAACACATGCAGGCGCCCGTCTTCATCATGAGCGATCTGGACCTGGGCATGAACACTTGGATGACCAAGCCTTTTGAATATCCTGACAAGCCCATGGACCGCGGCAAAGTCTTGTGGGAAAAGGATTTGGAAAAACTGACCACTGGCTGGCAGCGCTACAAAGATGTGGATGGAGACGGTATCCCCTGGCGCACCATTCCTGGAAACAAGCACGCGCAAAGCGCCTGGTTTGCGCGCGGCACCGGCCACAACGAAAAAGCGCAATACAGCGAACGTGCCGAGGACTGGGAAAAGAACATGCTGCGCCTTAAGAAAAAGTTTGAGACGGCTAGAAAAGTTGTTCCTGAACCGGTGCTCGAAAGTGTGAAAGGCGCCGAAGTGGGCATCATCGCCTTTGGTTCCAGCGATGCCGCTACTCTAGAGGCGCGCGATTACCTGGCCGAGGATGGTGTGAAGACAGATTATCTGCGCTTGCGCGCCTTGCCTTTCACGGATGGGGTGCGGACATTTGTAGACGCCCACAAACAAATTTATGTAGTGGAGATGAACCGCGATGGCCAAATGCACAAGCTGCTGCAATTGGAATTTCCACAATTCGCCACCAAACTGCATTCGATCACTAAACACGACGGCCTGCCCTTGACCGCCCATTGGGTGGAAAAAGCGATCCAGGCCGGGGAGTCTAACCATGGCTGAAAACGGAAAAGGTAACGGTAAGTCGCCTGCAACCGCGCAGGCTGCGCCGAACATCCAAGTAAACCTAGTCGGCTTGTCCAAGAACGACTATCGCGGCGCGGCCAGCACATTATGCGCCGGCTGCGGGCATAACTCCATCTCAAACCAGATCATCGCCGCGGCCTACGAGCTGAATATCGTCCCCGAGGACGTAATCAAGTTGAGCGGCATCGGCTGCTCCAGCAAGAGCCCCGCGTATTTTCTGAATCGCAGCTTTGGCTTCAACAGCCTGCATGGCCGCATGCCCTCACTGGCCACCGGCGCCATGTTTGGCGATCATCGCCTCAAGGCCATCGCTGTGTCCGGGGATGGCGATACCA
>Ga0214473_10002904_pt1 | contig 20966 bp, 18 predicted proteins | sample RVTome_7_FD_203509 | JGI IMG/M metagenome (GOLD analysis project Ga0214473, IMG submission 203509) | Soil microbial communities from uranium-contaminated site in the Upper Colorado River Basin, Wyoming, United States - RVT98D197 | ecosystem: Environmental > Terrestrial > Soil > Contaminated >... | reverse complement strand
CGCCTTGCTCGGGGCACCGTGTTCGCGCACACCCGATCCGTACGCCGCCTACCGCCAGGCCCGCACCGAGGACGTGCCCGGGACGTTCGACTGGCAGCTCCATCCCCCCGGGGACTTCACCCCCGCGATCTCCCCCGACACGGCCTTCGAGAAGGTCTTCCAGGCGGGACGGCGCCCTGAGGTGCTCGTGGTGCTCGCCCGCGTGGGCACCACGACCGACGGAAGCGTGTGGCCGCCGGCATGGGTGTTCGTGTCGCCCGACATGTGCTTCGCCACGGCCAAGGGCGACCTGGTCTCACCGGGGCGGTCCGGGAACGGGTGCGAGGACGAGAACCTCTACGTGCAGGGCGTGGACGCGGCCACTGGCGAAACGCTGGGCGGGTTCTCCGCCTTCGACACGCCGGAGGGGTGGTTGCCCGCGAGAGCCGGAACCCCCGACGTGCTGGTCGCGCGCACTCAGGAGGGTACGACGCGGCTCCACTGAGCCAACCAGCGGGCGTCCTGCGACGGCCCGAAGCCCACGAGCATCTGCCCGCCGGCGAACTCGGCCTCGGACACGACCGCGGAGCGCAGGTTCGCGGGCACCGAGGCGTGCCACGGGAACGACGGATCGGCGAACGCCTCTCGCGTGACCTCGGTCATCGGCACCTGGTAGCCGTTCCACGCGAAGTTGTCGAGAGCCACGTCGAGCGCCAGCAGGTGGTTCACGAACGCGTGCGCCGCCACCGGGTTCCGCCCGACGGCGCAGATCGCGGTCAGGTCGAGCCCCACGACCCGTGCGCCGCTCGTCGGGGTCCAGTACCGCAGCGCGGCGGCCGTCGCCACGGGGTCCTCGCCCTCCATCGCCGCGTACCTCGGAGCGGTCAGGACGTCGCCCGACCACGCCTGGTGCACGGCGAACGTGCGCTCGGCGAGACCGTCCTCGGCCCCGTCGATCGTGAACCGGGCGTCGGTCGTCTCCACCGCCCGCGCCAGGAAGTCGGCGGCCTCGGCGAGCTCCGCGTCGGTCGCCGCCGACAGATCGCGGACGCCCGCCTGCTGCAGCCCCAGCGCGAGCGCATCGCGGTACGCATCGAGGAACCCCACCAACCCCCGGTAGCGCTGATCGGTGAACACGGCGAACGGATCGTCCCGACGGTCGGGGGCGTCGGCGGCGACGACCATGTCGGCGCGCCACCCGATGCCGCTGGTGAACACCGTGTACGGGACCGTGTACCGCTGCCCCGGGTCGTAGAACGGGCCGGCCCCGCGGAAGTACCCCCACAGGTTGCGGAGGTTGGGGAGGTAGTCGTGGTTGAGCGGCCGGAGCATGCCGGCCCGAACCATGTCCGGGACCACGTCGATGACAGGGAACACGATGTCGAAGTCGGCCGCCGGGTCCTGCAGCCGGGCGACCGCCTCGTCGATGTGGAGGAAGCTCTCGACCTCGACACGGAGGCCCACGTCCGCATGCGCGCGCTCGAACGCAGCCAGCACGCCCTTCGACAGATAGTCCTTCCACTGGAAGACGCGAAGGGTGGCGTCACGCTCGATCGGCAGATCCGAGGCGAGCAGGAGATCCTCACGGAGCGGCAGCACGCCGTCCGACGAGGGCACGGATGACGGGGTGCCGCGGGCGCACGCCGCGAGGGCGGCGCCGGCCGGCGGGAGGGCGAGCGTGAGGAGGGCGGCACGCCGCAGGAAGGCACGCCGGTCGAACTGCCTCGCCCCCGCCATCCCTCGATCTGGCCGTCGTGTCACTCGGGCTCGCCTTCCCAGGAGAACCCCATGGTAGCGGGGGTGCGGTTACCCGCCGAGGTTGACGTAGATCGCCTTGTCCTCCAGGAAGTCGTCCATGCCGTGCTTGCCGAGCTCGCGGCCGATCCCCGAGCGCTTGTAGCCACCCCAGGGCATCTCGGTCGGCGCGGGTTGAGAGTCGTTGATCCAGATGATCCCGGCGCGCAACGCTCTCGCGGTGTTCATCGCCTTCACGAGGTCCTTCGTCCAGATCGCCGCAGCCAGGCCGTAGTCGCTGTCGTTCGCGATCCGGATGGCCTCCTCCGGCGTGTCGAAGGGGATCACGGCCATCACGGGGCCGAAGATCTCCTCCCGGGCGATCGTCATGTCGTTCGTGACGTCGGTGAAGATCGTCGGGGGCACCCAGTACCCACCGGCGAGCCGCGGGTCGGCGGGCGGCTGCCCCTCGAAGGCGACCGTCGCCTCGCGCCGGCCGATCTCGAGGTACGCGTCGATCACCTGCTTCTGCTCGGCGCTCACGATCGGGCCCATCGTGGTCGACCCGTCGAGCGGATCGCCAACCACGATCGCGGCGGCGTGCGCCACCATCGCCTCGAGCGCACGGTCGTAGATGCTCCGCTCCACGAGCACGCGGCTACCCGCCGAGCAGATCTCGCCCTGGTTCCAGAAGATGCCGTTGCACGAGCCCGCCACGGCCGCCTCGAAGTCGGCGTCGGCGTAGACGATGTTGGGCGACTTCCCGCCGAGCTCCAGCGAGACGCGCTTCATCGTCGTGGCACCCTCGCGCATGACCCATGTGCCGACCGCCGTGGAGCCCGTAAGGCTGACCTTGTCGACCGACGGGCTCTGGACGAGGTGCGCGCCCGCGACCGAACCGCCGCCGGTCACCACGTTCAGCACGCCCGGTGGGAGCCCGGCTTCCTCGAGGATCTTCGCGAGCTCGAGCGCGGTGAACGGCGTATTCGACGCCGGCTTCAACACGACCGTGCACCCCGCCGCGATCGCCGGGGCGACCTTCTGGGTCGCCATCATCATGGGGTAGTTCCACGGCGGGATCGCCGCCACGACCCCGACCGGCTCGCGCACGACCAGGTGCATCGAGTCGCGTCCGTGCATCTGGACCTCGCCAGCGAGCTTGGTGGCCCAGCCCCCGTAGTACTCGAGCATGAAGGCGACCTCGTCGATGTCGCCTCGAGCTTCGGTGAGCGACTTGCCGTTGTCGACCGACTCCATCCGCGCCAGCCGCTCGTGCTCGCGCCGCACGATCACGGACGCCCGCAGGAGGATCCGGCCGCGGTCGCGCTCGGTCGTCCCGGGCCACCAGAAGCCGTCGTCGAAGGTGCGCCGTGCCACCGAGACCGCGGCGTCGACGTCGGCCGGGCCGAAGGCCGGAGCGGTCGCGATCACCTCGCCGGTCGCCGGGTTCCGCACGTCGAACCGTGCGCCGTCGAGCGCGTCGATCCATTTGCCGTCGACGTAGCTCTGCAGGATCTCCACCATCACCGATCGCCTCCCACGTCGCGCGATGCCGAGCCCGACGCTAGCCCCAGGTCCGAGCGGCGGGCAAGGTCGAAGGCCCCGCGTCGTGCGGGTACCCGAGCGTCAGTCGGGAGGCACGAGCTCGGGCGGGAGCTCGCCGAGCCCCCAGGCGTCGGCACCTCCGTCGACGAACACGGTCGAACCCGTGATGTAGGCGCCGCCCGGCGACGCGAGGAAGGCGATCGTCGAGCCCACCTCCTCCGCGAGACCCGCGCGTTTCATGGGGACGTGCGTCGCGAACTCGTCGACCACGCTCTGACCACCGTATTGAAGGATGCCCTCGGTCTGGATCACGCCGCACGACACGCACGCCGCACGGATGCCGTACTTCGACCACTCCAGTGCGATCCCGGCCGCGAACGTCTCGAGCGCCGATCGGGCCATCGAGGAGTGGATCATCGACGGGATGCCACGGCGCGGGCTGAATCCGACGAACGCCACGAAGCCGCGGCGCCGCGGGATCAGCCAGCGGTCCGCCGCCCGCGTCGTCACGTCCCAGACGGCGTCGACGTTCAGCCGATGCACGGCACGCATGCCTTTCAAAGGGGTCTGCTCGAGCGGTGCCGGGAACTGACCACCCGCGTTGTTCACCAGCACGTCGACCCGGCCGAACCGCTCATCGACCGCATCGAGCATCGACTCGACCTGCTCCGGCTCGCGGACGTCGCAGGGCACTGCGAGACAGGCATCGCCGAGCTCGTCGGTCACCGCCTTCAGGAGCTCGGGTCGGCGCCCGCAGATCGCGACCTGCGCGCCCGTGCGAACGAACTCGCGCGCGGTCGCCCGGCCGATGCCGGTTCCGCCGCCGGTGACGAGGGCCACGGCATCCGCGTGCGCGTCGGCTGCCAGCGGGGATCGGAACGCCTCTACCATGACGCGCAGTATGCCCGAGACGATGCGCGAGGTGACAGGCGATGGCGGGGTGCGACTCGCCGTGCGCGACCTGCGGGGTCCGGCTGCCGGAGCACCGACGCTGCTGATGCACCACGGCCTCGCCTCCTCGCAGAGGATCTGGGACCTGGTGCTGCCTCGACTGACCACCCACCATCGCGCCGTCACGTACGATGCACGCGGCCACGGCCGATCCGGCAAGCCGTCGTCCGGGTACGGGTTCGACCGGACGGTGGCCGACCTTCTGGCGGTGGCTCGCGGCCGGCGTGCCGGTCGTCCCGTGCTCGTCGGTCACTCCTGGGGCGCGATGGTCGCGCTGGAAGCTGCGGCCGCCCATCCACGCGCGTTCGCCGGCGTCGTGCTCGTCGACGGGGGCGTGACGCCGATGCGCGAGTCGTTCCCCTCGTGGAGCGCGGCGAAGGAAGCGCTCGCCCCGCCGCATCTGGCAGGCATGCCGGTCGAGGAGTTCCGTGGGCTGATGCGGACGTTCCTCGCGGAGGCGCTCGAGGTGACACCCGACATCGAGGACATCGTGCTGTCGGTGATGCGCGTGGATCGCCATGGCCGGATCCGTCCGCGTCTGTCACGCGCGAACCATTTCCGGATCCTGCACGCGATCTGGCGGCAGGACCCGCTCGGCCTGCATGCGCGGCTGCGGGTCCCGACGCTCGCGATCCTCGCGCACCGTCCGGGCCACGACGACGACTGGGCGCGCGCGAAACGCGAGGCGGCGCGGCGCCTGCGCGAGACGGGCACCCCCACTCGGATCTCGTGGATCGAGGGAATCCACGACGTGCCGCTGCAGCATCCCGACGCCCTCGCGAGCTCCATCCGTCGTTTCTCGCGGTCCGCCGTACGATAGCTGCATGTTCGTGCTGATCTTCCTGCTGATCCTGCTCGCGATCGCGGGCGTCCTGGGCGCGGTGTTGAAGGTGGTCGCGTTCCTGGTGCTCGCGGCGGTCATCGGCGCGATCGCCGTGGCCGCCGGCGTCTACCTGGCGCTCCGCAAGGCGATGCGCACGGAGCTCGAACGCGGAACGACGCGGGTGCGGGTGGGCCAGGCGCGGCGTGGCGGCGGCACACCGGGGACCCTGCCGTCGTCGCGGGACGACCGCTACTAGATCCCGGGGCGCCGGGAGACCAGCCGTTCGCGGTAGCGCAGGGGCGCCGATCCCACCAGCTGGTAGAGCGCGCCGCGGCGCTTCCCGGCGTCGGCGCGCGCGTCACCGCGCTCGAGCGCGAACGCCGAGGCACGGACGACCGGCCACCGGAGCGGCTCGGGCGGCGTCAGCCGCACCTCCGGACGGTTCACCGCGAGCGACGTCCACGCGTCGTCGAGCCCCAGCACGGTCGAGGCGAGGATGCGCCCGCCCACGTACGTCTGCGTCAGACCGTGCCCGCTGTAGCCCAGCCCCGCGTGCACGTTCCCCGGTGGAAGCGTCCGGTAGAACGGCACGAACGTGGGGGTCTGGTCGATGGGACCACCCCATGCGTGCGTGAATCGGGTCCCCTCGAGCTGCGGGAACATCCACAGCAGGCCGCGCGCCGGCACCTCCGCGACGTGGCGCGAGCGCGTGGCCGCCCGCCCGTCGGCCGCACCGCCCAAGATCGCGCTCCCGGCGCCGCCGCCGATCACGATGCGTCCGTCGTCGGTGGGACGGAGGTAATAGAGCCAGTTTCTGCCGTCGGCCAGCCCGATCTGCTCGGTCCACCCGATCGTCTCCAGGCGATCGGGGATCGGCTCGGTCGCCACCACGTAGTCGCTGATCAGCCCGAAGCTCCTGCGGAACGGGCGCCACCCGGCCGCCCATGCCCCCATCGTGAGCACCACGGAACCCGCCATGACCGCGCCGTGCGGCGTTCGCACCACGGCGGGCCGGGTTCGCTCGAGGCCGGCCATAGGGGTCCTCTCGTGGATCACGACGTCGCGTTCCAAGAGCCAGCGTCGGAGCCCCCGGACCAGCTCGGCCGGCTGGCAGATCGCGTTGTCCGCCATCGCGGAGCCGCTGAGGAACCGCGGCGAGTCGATCCGCGCGCGCACCTGCTCGGCGGTGAGCGGCCGGATCCGGTCTCCGGCGCCGAGACGCTCCGCCGCCTCCGACGAGCCGAGACCCGCCTGCCCCTGCCACTCGCCGCTCCGCACCCCGAGCACCTCTCCCTCGTGCAGCGCGCACGGGATGTCGTTCGCCTCGACGAACCGGGCGATCTCGTGCACGGAGTCGGCCAGCACGCGTGCGTACCGCAGCCCCTCGATGTCCCCGAAGAGCCCCACGAGCGCGTCGAGGTCGTGCCACGACGACGAGACGAACCCGCCGTTGCGCCCGCTCGCGCCTCCACCCACGATGTCGGATTCGATCACCACGATCCTCACGCCCGGATCGTGTTCGCGCAGCCGCACCGCCGTCCACATGCCGGCGAACCCGCCCCCGACGATGCAGACGTCGGTCTTCACGTGCGCGGTGAGCGGTGGGCACGGCTCGCCCGGGTCGCGCGCGAGCGCATCCTGGAGCCACAGGCTCCGGGCCGCCCCCGGAGCGGGCATGACGAGGTCGGTCACGCGCCCTCCCGCGCCGCCAGCCACCGTCCCACGTACGCCCCGGCGAGGCGTCCGCCCAGCAGGAACAACCCGGTGAACGCCATCGCGACGCCGAGGAACACGGCGATCCGTCCGCCGGTCGGCGAGCCGACCCACCACGTGCGCACGAGGACCCCGACGGGGATCGCCACCAGCCAGGTGAGCGCGAGCGATCGGAGCGTCGGGGGCCGGTACGTGCGCAGGAGGAACGCCGCGAGCAGCCATGCCGCCGTCACGGGGACGGCGTTGCGCAGGAAGATGTCGGCCTGCGAGCCGGTCGCGTGGTTGCGCATCCCCGCGACCACGAACAACAGGAGCGCCACCAGGTCGAGGGCGAGCGCGAGCCGCCCGCGCGGAGTCCCGTCGGTAAGACGCATACGCCCCTCATCTTCTCAGGCGCCTCGCCGTAGCCTTGATCCGTGGACCGGATCGCGGTGCTGTACGACGACGACTGCGGATTCTGCCGCTGGTCCGCCGCGCGGCTGCGCTCGTGGGACCGCGGCGGGCGGCTGCGGTTCACGGCGATCCAGGGTGGGGACGGCTCGCGACTGCTCTCGGCGATCCCGGCGCGCGAACGGTTGGACGCGATGCACGCGGTCACTCCCGACGGGCGAGTGTGGACGGGCGGCGGCGCACTCACGCCGATCCTGGGCGCCCTGCCGGGAGGAGGACCGCTCGCCGCGGTCTCACGCGCCGCACCGGGGCTCACCGAGTGGCTCTACCGGACCGTGGCGCATCGCCGCGACTGGCTGGGCGCGCTGGTGGGGCGGCAGGCATGCGCCGTGGACCCCTCTCGGATCGAGCTGTGAACGTCGACGAGGCGATCGCGGAGCTCCGGTCGGTGGCCGACCCGACCCGCCGGCCGGGGATGGCGCGCGTGGGGATCAACGTCGATCGTGCGCTCGGCGTCGGCGTGCCCCACATCAGGCGGATCGCGAAACGCGCCGGCACCGACCAGGTGCTCGCCGATGCGCTGTGGGCCACCGGCCTGCACGAGGCGCGGACGCTCGCCACGCTCGTCGCCGACCCCGCGACGCTCGGGGGCCGCCGCATGGCGTCGTGGGTCGCCGACCTGGACTCGTGGGACGTGGGCGACGCGGCCGCCGATCTGTTCGCCTCGACGCCGCAACGTGACGAGTCGATCGCCGAGTGGGCCGAACGCGAGGAGCCGTACGTGAAGCGATGCGCGTTCGCGATGATCGCGAGGCGGGCGGTCTCGGACAAGGCCGCGTCCGACGACGTGTTCACCGGCTACTTCCCGGTGATCGCGGCCGCCGCTCGCGACGATCGCAACGAGGTGAAGAAGGCTGTGAGCTGGGCGCTGCGTCAGATCGGCAAGCGGAACCGAGCGCTGCACACCGCGGCGATCACCGAGGCCGAGCGGATCCTCGACGACGCGCTCGCGACCGGCTCACGGGGCGCCCGATGGGTCGCTCGCGACGTCCTGCGCGAGCTCCGGAACCCGGCCACGATCTCGCGCCTGCGCGCCTAGAGCGCGAGCAGCGGCGGGGCGAGCTCCCGCAACTGGGGCATGCACACGTCGGTGTCGTCCTCGGTGATCACCTGGACGCAGACGTGGTCGGCGCCGGCGTCGAGGTGCGCCTGGACCCGCGCCGCGACGTCGTCGACGGAGCCCCAGGCGATCGCCGCGTCCACCAACCGGTCGCTCCCGCCGCCCTCGACCTCGTCGTCGCCGTAGCCGAGGCGCCGCCAGTTGTTCGCATAGTTCGGCAGCTCGAGGTACCCCGAGGTCCAGCCGCGTGCGATCCGGCGCGCCTCGGCTGGGTCCGTCTCCAGCACCACGGTCTGCTCGACGGCCAGCACAGGCTCGGGACCGAGCACGCCTCGCGCCCGCGCGGTGTGCTCGACCGGTACGAAGTAAGAGTGCGCGCCCAGCGCGCGCTCCGAAGACAACCGCAGCATCCCGTCGCCCAGCGCCGCGAGCAGGCGCCGCACGGGAACCTCGGGTGCTGGCCACGTGGGGGCGGCCTCGTCCATCGCGTCGAGGTAGTCCCGCATCCGCGAGAGCGGCCCGGTCCACTCGTGGCCGCGCCGCTCGGTCGTGTACTCGTGCCCCACGCCGATCCCCAGCGTGAGCCGGTCGCCGTACGCGTCGGCCAGCAGTGTGGCCCCGGCCTGGAGCACCTCGGGCTCGCGCGCGGTGATGTTCGCGATGCCGCTCGCCACGGTGATCCGCTCGGTACTCGCGAGCAGGAAGCCAAGATGCCCGACGACGTCACGCGAGCCGCCGCCCTCGGGCACCCACAGCGCCGGGTAGCCGAGCGTCTCGATCGCTCGAGCGTCGACGGCGACCTGGGCCGCGGGACGCGAGTCGAAGGCGAACGTCCACGCGCCCACACTCCCGAGCCGCGCCCGGACCGCGTCATGTTCGATGCCCATCGCGGCGCAGCGTACCCCGGGAACGAGGGGGGAGAGGCCGCGCGGGCAGGGCCCCTCCCCCACGCTCCTCGTGGCGCAGCTTCCGACTACTCGGGATCTGCCCGCTCGGCCTCCACCAGGATCCCGGGCACCTCCGGCACCGATGCGTCGGGGACCACGACACGTGAGACCGTCGTATGTCCCTCGACGTCGACCTGTGGCAGCCACTGGAGCCAGCTCGGGAGGTACCAGTTGCGATCGCCGAGGAGCTTCATCGCCGACGGCACGAGGATCGAGCGAACGATGGTCGCATCCAAGAAGACCGCGACGGCCAGGCCGAATCCCATCTGCTCGAGCCCGGTGATGCGACCGCTCGCGAACGCCGCGAACACGGCAACCATGATGATCGCGGCACCGGTGATGATCCCGCCCGTGGTCCGCAGGCCGAACGCCACCGCCTCCGCGTTGTCGCCGGTCTTGTCGTACTCCTCGCGGATGCGGGTCAGCAGGAACACCTGGTAGTCCATCGAGAGGCCGAACAGGATCGAGAACAGGAACAGCGGCAACCACGACTCGATCGCGTCGACCTGGATGAAGTCCAGAGCGTCGGCGATCGACTTCGCGAACGACGGTCCTCCCTTCTGGAAGATCAGCACGATCAGCCCGTACGCCGCGCCGACGGACAGCAGGTTCATCACGATCGCCTTCGCCGGCACGACGATCGAACGGAACACGACCGTCAGAAGCAGGAACGAGAGCGAGAGGACCAACAGGATGATGATCGGTGTGTAGAAGTCCGAGACGTCGAAGAAGTCCTTGACGAAGGCCGTGTCACCGCCGACGAGCACACCCGAGTCCTGTCCGAACGCCTGTGGGACGTAGCTCTCCCGGAGGCGAGTGACGGCCGCCACTGCGACCTCGCTGGACGCGTCCGACGCTTCTCCCGCGTAGGGCACCCGGAGCAGCGTGATGCTGCCATCGTCGCTGCTGCGCGGTGGCTGCGGCGCACCGAACGCCGGGTCTTCCGCCAGCTGGCTCTGGAGGGTTCCGATGCCCTGCTCGACCTCCGGATCCGTCATGGCTCCGGGGATCACGACATCTGCCGTCGCCTGTTGCCCGACGGAGGGGAACTTCTCGATCAAGACGTTGAAGGCGTCCTTGGTCTGGATCCCGTCAGGGATGGTCGATATCCCCGAGAACCCCGTCTTGATGCCTCGACCGTCGTCCTCCGGGTGCCCCTGCGCCCAGTACGGGACCGACAGCAGCACCATGAATGCGGAGGTGAGCAGGAGCCACGTGAGTGGACGTGCCATGACGGTACGAGTCGCCCTGTCCCAGAACCCGCCGGGCCGCCCATGCTCGTGAGCTTCGGCTCTCGTTAACCACCCGGCGAGGGGCGACCCTCGTCTGATCCCCTTCGTGAGAGCGACGAGGAACGCGACCACCAGCGCCAGGGCGATCACCGGGCTCAGCGCCGACGGAACCCCGACCGCGGTCGCGAGACCCGCTCCAGCGCCTCCCACGACGAAGACGAGCGCGAGCACGAACACGTTCCCGATCACCGACTTCCACGGCCAGTTGATCCAGTCGGACATCGGCTCCGCCCTCGTCCCAAAGAAGGAGAGCAGGGCGGGAAGCAGCGTCATCGAGAGTGCGACCGACACGAGCACGACCAGGATGGCGCCTCCCGCGAGGGCCCGGAAGATCGTGGTCGGGACGAGCAGCATGCCGGCGAGCGCAAGGACCACGGTCATGCCGCTGAAGAACACGGCTCGGTTCGCCGTGGCCCCCGACATCCCGATGGCCTCGAGCTTGTCGCGACCGCGCTGTCGTTCCTCCCGGTACCTGGAGACGATGAACAACGAGTAATCGATCCCGACGGCCAGGCCCATCATCGAGATCAGGTTCGGAGCGAAGAAGCTGAACCGCCAGACCAGGCCGATCAGGCCCACGAGTCCGAGTGCCACACCGATCGCGAAGACGCCCATCACGATCGGCGTCACGCCGGCAAGGAGCGCTGCGAACACCGCGATCAGGACGACGATCGCGACGATGACGCCCACGAACTCGCCCCGCTGAAGATCCTCCTCCGAGATCTTCTTGAAGTCTTCGGTCGAGGTCGGCTCGCCGAGCAGGTACATCGCCGTTGCATCGGTGCTGAACCGCGCGCGGACGGCCTCGAGCTCGCCGACGTGCTCCGCGGCCTGATCCGAGTCACCCGCCAGGATCACGGTGAACAACACGGCTGTCCCGTCCTCGGAGGGGATCGGACCCAGCGCGGCCAGCTGCGGATCGCTCTGCTCGTCCGCCGGAAGCGGGAACCCCGACGGCACCTGTGTCACGACATCGGGACCCAGGTTCCGGAGATCGTCGAGGGCGGCGTTCACCGTATCGGCGAACGCGGGATCCTGCACGGCCCCAGCCTCCCCGGTCAACACCACGGTCTCGGGGATCAGGTCCTGCTCGAGCCGTTCTCGCTCCAAGACCTGTTGGGCGCGCTTGGCCTCGGGATTGTTGGTGAAGTCGAAGTCGGTCGTCAGGCTGGATGACAGCAGCGCGCCCGACGCCGCGAATCCGGCGATCAAGACGACCGCCCAAACGCCGACTGTTCGCCACGGATGCCGACTGCTGGCTCTCGCGAGCGACTCAGGGTTGATCTTCATGCGTCCCCCCTTCCGGACCACCCGGACCCCCCCGGGACCGGGCGTCTTGACGTCCCTTCAGACGTACGGTGTATGCTTACAGCGTACGCACCCTATCCGTACACCGTAAGACTGTCAACCCGGGCGCCGCGCGAGCCAGGAGAACGTTCGAAGAACATGTCGATCCCCGTCAAACCTCGTGAACGGCTCAGCCGAGACCGCGTGATCGACGCCGCGATCCAGGTGATGGACGCCGAGGGCCTCGACTCGGTCTCGATGCGCCGCGTGGCTCGCGAGGTCGGCGTCGAGGCCATGTCGCTCTACCACCACGTACGGGACAAGGACGACCTCCTGCTCGGCATCTGCGACCGCGTGATGAGCCACTTCGACTTCCCCGAGGAACAGGGCGACTGGGAATACCGATGCCGCGCCGGCGCGCGTGCGTGGCGACAGCTGCTGCAGCGACACCCCGACCTCATGCGGCTGTTCGCCGAGTCGCACGGCCCCGTCCCGCGCTCGACCGGATCGCTGCGGCCGACCGAGTTCGCGCTTCGGCTCCTCCGCGAGATCGGCCTCAGCGACCGCGACACGGTGCAGGCGTTCCACGCCATCGGCGGCTACATCCAGGGCTTCGTGATGATGGAGGGCGGCTCGATCAAGGGCGGTGGACACGAGGGGAACTTCGCCGCCGCGGCGCTCGCAGCCGGTCTGTCGCCGGAGGACTTCCCGGCGCTGTCCGCCGTGGGCCGGTACTTCGCGGAGTGCGAAGGCGACGAGCAGTTCGAGTTCGGGCTCGATCTGCTGATCGCCGGGCTGCGCGCCAAGGTCGAGGCAGCAAGTCAGGACTGACGTCCGGTTACCCCGCGAGCCCCAGCTCGTCGCCCACCCGTTCGAAGATCGCGAGCGCCTCCTCGAGGTCGGCCTCCGTGTGGTCTGCCGTGACGATCGTGCGCACGCGTGCCTTGCCGCGGGCGACCGTGGGGAACACGATCGCGGGGCAGAAGACGCCCTCCTCGAACAAGCGGCGGGCGAAGGTCTGGGTGCGCTCCGCCTCCCCGGTGATCACGGGGGTGATCGGTGTCTCGGAGTCGCCCGTGTCGAACCCGAGCGCGTGCAGCCCGGCCTTGAAGCGCTTCGTGTTCGACCACAGTCGTTCGAGACGCTCCGGCTCGTCGCCGATGATGTCGAGCGCCTCGAGGCACGCGGCGACCACCGCCGGCGGAGGGCTGGTCGAGAACAGGTACGGACGTCCCCGGTTCTGCAGCCACTCGATCAGGTGTCCCGGCCCAGCGATGAACCCGCCCAGCGCGCCGATCGCCTTCGAGAGCGTGCCCACCTGGATGTCGACGCGGCCATGGAGACCGAAGTGGTCGACGGTGCCGGCGCCGCCCTCGCCGAGAACCCCCGATGCGTGCGCGTCGTCGACCATCATGATCGCCCCGCGTCGTTCCGCGACCTCCACGAGGTCCGGCAGCGGCGCGATGTCGCCGTCCATCGAGAACACACCGTCGGTGATCAGCAGCTGGTGTCGGCCCTCGGCCGCGGTCTCGACCAGCAGGCGGTCGGCGTGCTCGGCGTCGCGGTGCTCGAACACCTTGATCTCGGCCTTCGAGAGTCGCGCGCCGTCGATGATGGACGCGTGGTTCAGCCGGTCGCTCACGATCACGTCGTCGGGCGTGAGGATCGCGGCCACGGTCCCGGCGTTCGCCGTGAATCCGGACTGGAACATCAGCGCCGCCTCTGCGTGCTTGAACGCGGCGAACCGTTCCTCGAGCACATGGTGCAGGTCCATCGTCCCGGCGATCGTCCGCACCGCGCCGCTGCCCGCCCCCAGCTCGCGAGAAGCCTTCGCCGCTGCCTCGTTCATGCGCGGGTGGTTCGCGAGGCCCAGGTAGTTGTTCGACGCGAGGTTGATCACGGGTCGGCCGTCGAACACCGCTCGGGCCCCGGTCGGTCCCGATAGGGTCCGGGGGTGAAGGAGCAGTCCGTCGGCATCGAGCGCGGCGAGCTCGTCCTTCAGGTAGTCCAGGGCGCCGGCCATCTCGGGTCCTCCGCGGTCGTGTCTCCCCCACGCTACCCGTTCAGGTGGTCCGTAGGATGGGCGCGTGGACGTGCAGGCGTTCCTCGCCGACGCGGTGCAGGCATCCGGGGGCAAGCTCCACGCCCTCGGCGTGGGCTGGCGGGTGCTCCAGACCTCGGCGTTCCCTGCCCGTCACGACCGGATCGGGCTCGGGGTGATCGTGCGGACCCCGCCGAGCGAGGCAGGCAACCACCGGCTGTCGATCGGACTCACCGGACCGGCGGGACCCATCGCGTTCGGCCGCGGCACCGACGGGTCGCCGCGCGCGACCGTCGACGCCGGCTTCGCGACGCCGCCAGGTGACGGCACCGCGACGCTCGCGCTGAACCTGGACGGTCTCGTCTTCGAACACGAGGGCGACCACGCGTTCGTGCTGGCGATCGACGGTCAGGAGCATGCTCGTCTGTCCTTCCGGGTGCAGACCAAACCGGAACCTCCGGCCGCCGAGGTCCGCACCGGCGTCTACCTGTAGCGTCGAGGAAGGGGGCGGATGCGGGCCATCGTCCTCGGCGGGACGGGCTTCGTCGGACGCGCGATCGTCCAGGAGCTCCACGAGCGCGCGCACGAGGTGCTCGTCGTCCACCGCGGGGAGACCGAGCCGTCCGGCGGCTACCCTCAGCGGCACCTGCACGTCGCCCGCGACGACCTGCCGACCGTCACACGGGACATCGCGGCGTTCGAGCCGGATGTCATCGTCGACGTCGCGCCGTACACGGCCTCCGATGCCCAGGCGGTCGTCGACGCAACCGGCCGTGGCGTTCGACCGATCGTCCTGTCGAGCATGGACGTCTACCGCGCCTATCGGGGATTCCGGACCGGCGTGTCGACCGATCCCGTTCCGTTGGACGAGACGGCGCCGCTCCGCGAAGAGCGCTACCCGTACCGCGGCGTGATCGAGGGGGCCGATCGCTACGAGAAGCTCGACGTGGAGGACTCGTACCGACCCCGAGACGCGACGGTGCTTCGGCTGGGCGTGGTGTACGGGGAGTTCGACGGTCAGCGCCGGGAGGGGTGCGTCCTGCGTCGCGTCCGTGCCGGCCGCCGCGCGATCCCCGTGGGCCCCGGAACCCTGCTCTGGTCACGCGTCTACGTCCGAGACGTCGCCGGCGCCGTTCGGCTCGCCGCCGAGAACGGGGCCGCCGCGGGCGAGACCTTCAACATCTGCGAGGCGCAGACGTGGCCCGTCGGCGCGTGGATCACACACGTGATCGATGTGGCCGGCGCCGACCTCGAGCAGGTTCGCGTCCCCGAGTCGCTCCTCCCCGAGGACCTGCGGATCACCGGGACCTTCGCCCAGCATCTCCTCGGGGACGCCGGCAAGGCGCGACGGATGCTCGGTTTCAACGAGACGGACCGACAGGTCGCGCTCGAACGGTCCGTCGCGTGGCATCTGAACCATCATCCGGCGGACGACACCGACTTCACGGCGGACGACGTGGCGCTCGCGCGGTCGTCGGCGAGCGGAACGTAGTCGGCCGCTCGTCACCCGGCGTCCGGGAGCAGGATCACCTTGCCGGCCTTCCCGGAGGCCGTCGTGTCGAACGCCTCCGCGAAGCGGTCGAGTGCAAACCGGTGGGTGATCACGGGTGCGACGTCGACGCGGCCGGTCGAGAGCAGCGTGGTGGTCTGCTGCCACGTCCGGAACATCTCGCGGCCGGTGATGCCTTGCAGCCGCGCCTCCTTGAAGATGACCTGATCGTTCAGATCGAGCGTCACGGCCCCGTCGGGCAGCCCGAGAAGCGACATCCGCCCGCCGCGCGCGAGCATCCGTGTGCCCTGATCGATCGCGTGGGCGTTCCCACTCATCTCGAGGACGACTTCGGCACCCTGGCCGTTCGTGGCGTCCATCACTGCCGCCACGGGGTCGTCGGCCACCGGATCCACGACGAGGTCGGCGCCCATCGTGACCGCCATCGCACGCCGATGCTCGTTCGGTTCGACCGCGATCACCTTCCAGGCGCCGAGCGACCGGACGACGCCCACCGCGAACAGCCCGATCGGTCCGCATCCGATCACCGCCACCGGATTCGTGGGGATGTCCTCGCCGCCGCCAGGCCCGAACGCGGCGTGGACCGCGTTGCCGAACGGCTCCATGATTGACGCCACGTCGGGGTCGATCCCGGTCGCCACCGGCCACGCGTTGCGGGCCGGCAGCACGAGGTACTCGGCGAAGGCGCCTTCCGCGTCGACGCCCAGGATCCGCAGGTTCTCGCAGATGTGCTCGCGCCCCGTGCGACAGGTTGAGCACTGCCCGCATCCGATGTGGGTCTCCGCGGCAACGAAGGTCCCCGACTGCAGGTGATGCACCTCGGGGCCGACGGCCTCGACCGTGCCCGCCACCTCGTGACCGAACGTCATGGGCATCCGCGGGATCCGCTTCTCGGCCCACTCGTTCCAGTCGTAGATGTGCAGATCGGTCCCGCAGATCGACGCGGCGTGGACACGGACCAGCACCTCGCCCTCGCCGGGCTCGGGGATCGGGATCTCGACGAGCCCCGCGCCTGCGGCCCGCTCGGTCTTGCGCAGGGCGCGCATCGTCCCTCGACTCACGCTCCGCAGCGTACCCCGCAACGTGCTCGCACGATGCGCTGGCCGTACGGGATGGGTTGTGCCGCTGGCGCAGAAGCGTTTCCCCGGCTCAAGCGACATGCCGCTATGACCGATAGGAGGAGCAGACCCTGACCTCCTCAGGAGCGATGTGAGCCTGCCCGAACCTGACCCGAGCGCGGTCGAGGCCGCCCAGCACACCGCGATCGGCGGTGGGTTCCTCGCTGGCCAGGGTATCGACGGCGACCTCGAGGCGCGGCTGCGCGATCTGGAAGCCCGCTACCGGGGACTCCTCGATCAGCTGCCCGCGGTGATCTATCTGGACGGGATCGCCGAGGATGCCGCGATGGTCGATGTAAGTCCGGGGGTCTTCGATCTACTGGGCGTCACGCCCGACGAATGGCTCGCGCGAACGATGGGGTGGACCGAGTACGTCCACCCTGACGACCTCGAGCGCGTGCTGGCCGCGAGCGATCGTTCCGTGGCGGTCGGCGAACCGTTCCGCATGGAGTACCGAGCGCTGCATCGCGACGGCCGCACCGTGTGGATCCGCGAGGACTCCGTGCTCATCCACGACGATGCCGGCGAACCCATCTACTGGCTCGGACTCATGCTCGACGTGACCGAGCTCGTGAGCGCGCAGCAGGGCCTCTACGAGGAGCGGTCCAAGTACGGCGCGCTCGTCGAGCAGATCCCCGCGATCGTCTATCAGGACCTCGCCGACGAGTCGTGGACCACGGTGTACGTGAGCCCGCAGATCCGCACGATCCTGGGGGTCGAGCCGGAGGACTACGTGGGCGACAGCAAGCTGTGGTCGCTGATGCTCCACCCGGAGGACCGCGACCGCGCGATCGAGGAGGTCGACCGCGGCATCGAGTCCGGGGAGCCGTACGCGGTCGAGTACCGGATGATCGCGTGCGACGGCCGCGTCGTCTGGTTCCGGGACAACGCGCAGGTGCTCCGAGGTCCCGACGGGCGTCCATCGATGGTCCAAGGCGTGATGCTCGACGTCACCGAGCGTCGCGAGGCCGAGGAGCAGCTCACCTTCCTCGCATACCACGACAGCCTGACCGGGCTACCCAACAAGGCGATGTTCGACGAGCTGCTCGAGATCTCGCTGGCGCGAGCCCGTCGCCACGGGATGGGCGTGGCGGTGCTCGCCCTCGACGTCGACAACTTCAAGCTCGTGAACGACTCACTCGGCCATGAGGCGGGGAACCGTCTGATCTCGCTGCTCGCAGAGCGGGTCCGTGAGGCGACGCGCGAGACCGACCTGGTCGCCCGGCAGGGTGGCGACGAGTTCCTGATGCTGCTGTCGGACCTGGAGCGAACGAGCCCGGTCGCCGACGGCGACGGGGCCTCCATCGTGGCCGAATCGGTGGCGAACCGTGTGCAGCGAGCCCTGCAGGATCCCTTCACGATCGACGGCACCGAGCTCTACGTCACGGCTTCGATCGGCATCACCGTCTTCCCGAACGACGGCGACGACGCCGGCAGCCTCCTGCGCAACGCCGACGCCGCGATGTTCCGCGCGAAAGCGGCAGGTCCCGGCGCCTACGTGATCCACCAGACCGACGACGCGGACGCCCTCACGAAGCTCTCGCTCTCGACACGGCTGCGAAAGGCCGTCGAGCAGAAGTCGTGGGCCCTGCACTACCAGCCGCTCGTGAACCTGACCCAGGGCGACATGGTCGGTGTCGAGGCGCTGATCCGCTGGCCCGACCCGAACGGCGGTCTCGTACCCCCGGGCGAGTTCATCCCGCTGGCGGAAGAGATGGGCTTGATCGAGGCGATCGGCGACTGGGTGGTCGAGGAGATCTGCCGTCAGGACGAGGCATGGCGAGCCGAGGGGCTCGAGCTGGACATCAGCTTCAACCTGTCGCCGCGGGAGCTCTGGCAGGCCGACCCGGTCGAGCACATCGTGGCGCGTCTCGCCCACTCGGGCATGGATCCGAGGCGCGTGACGATCGAGATCACCGAATCGACTGCGATGAACGACCCCGACCGGATCATCGAGCTCCTCCACCGGTTCCACGACGCCGGGCTTCAGCTCGCGATCGACGACTTCGGGACCGGATACTCCTCGCTGTCCCGCCTGCGCTACATGCCCGTGGACGTCCTGAAGATCGACCGGACGTTCGTGCGCGAGGTCCACACCGACCCGCAGAGCGCGAGCATGGTCTCGGCGATCATCGCGCTCGCGTCGAACCTCGGGATGGACCCGCTCGCCGAGGGGATCGAGACCGAGGCCGAGTGGAGGTTCCTCGCCGACCGTGGATGCACGCTCGGTCAGGGCTACTTCTTCTCGAGGCCCGTGCCGCCCGACGAGATCCTGGCGCAGCATCGCCGCTCGGGCTTGACGCTCATCGAGGGCGGGCTCGCCGGCTGACCCGGGTCCTCAGCGCCGCTTGGGCGGACGTTTCAGGCTGCTGCGACCCCTCGGCCCGCCGCTAAACACCACCCTGGGCGGAACCACCTTCATGCCTTCCTGCTCGAACTCCTGATGGAGGTCGAGGCGGGCGGCCATCCGTGAGACGTCGCCCTGCTGGTCCGGGGTCACGAGCGTCACGCTCGTGCCGCTGCGGCCGGCACGAGCGGTTCGCCCGACGCGGTGCACGTATCCCTTGTCGTCGAGCGGCGGGTCGTAGTTCACGACCAGGGTGATGTCGTCGAGGTCCAGCCCGCGAGCCGCGACGTCGGTCGCCACGAGGATCCCGACGTGGCCGTCCGCGAAACGCTTCAGGGCCCGGTCGCGGGCCTCCTGGCGCATGTCGCCGTGCAGCGCGAGCGCCGGCACGTCTTGACCTTTCAGCTGCCGGGCGAGCGAGTCGACCATGCGCTTGGTGTTCACGAACACGAGGGTCAGGCCGTCCTGCGCGCGCGCCAGCTCGATGAGCTTCGCGAGCTTGTCGTTGAAGGGCACGGGCACGAACCGGTGGTCCGCGAGCTCCACGAGGAGCCCGTCGTCGTCGCCCGTCACCTCGTGGCGGATCGGATCGCGCGTGTAGACGGCGGCGATGTGACCCACCGCCCCGTCGAGCGTGGCCGAGAAGAACATCGTCTGACGGTCTCGAGGGAGGTGCCGCACGATCCGGTCGACCTGGGGCTGGAACCCCATGTCGAGCATGCGGTCGGCTTCATCGAGCACGAGGATCCGGACGCCCGACAGGTCCACAAGCCCACGCTCGCGGAGGTCGTCGAGGCGGCCCGGTGTCGCGATCAACACATCGGACGCGCCGACGCCCTTCGCCTGTTCGCGGACGTTGGTGCCCCCGTACACCGCCTTCACGCGCAGGCCCTTGACCTTCGCGATGTCCCTGAACTCGTCGGTCACCTGCTGGGCGAGCTCACGGGTCGGCAGGAGCACGAGCGCCGACGGCTTCGGCTCCGACGACGGGTCGAGGCGCTCGACGATGGGCAGGGCGAAGCCCAACGTCTTCCCCGAACCGGTCTTCGACTTCGCGAGAGTGTCGCGTCCGGACGTCGCATCCAGCATCACCATCGCCTGGATCGGGAACGGGGCGGTGATGCCGCGCGCGGCCAGTGTCTCGACGACCGGCTCCGAGACCCCGAGGTCCGCGAAGCTGATCGGTTCCATCACGTCTCTCAGGCTACCGCGTGTCGCCCCCAGGTCGGGCAGGTGCCATCACGATCGGTCACGCGGTCGCATCAGGTCGGACGCCCGTCACAACACGAACGCGCTGTCGAGACCGCCGACCAGGTGGGTCACGATCAGGAGCTGGGCGAGCGCCAGCGACTCGCTCCGCTCCTCGCCGCGCCCGGGACGGCGCACGATGCCGATCCGGTCGCGCTGGAGGCGTTCGTCCGGACGCAAAGACGACCACAGCGCCTCCTCCAGCTCGGCGCCCACCTCCGCGGGACAGTCGCCGTCGATATCGAGGATGCTCATCGGCCCGCGCCGGTCGGTCCTGGTGGACCAGCGCACCGGTTCGAGCCCGCGGGCACGGTAGGAGCCGAGCAGCCCCCGCAGAGCCGGGTACGGCAGCGTGGGACGCACCGCGAGGCGGGCCGAGAGACGTTCGTCGTCACTCGAACCGGGCCGTCGGTGGAAGCGCACGATCACGTCCGCGTGATCTCGTTGTGGGCGCACGAACTGGGCCGCGTCCGCCTCGCGCCGGTGGAGCTCGGCCACGACGTCCTTCGGCGAATAGCCGCGCTCGAAGACGTCGCGCTCGAGCTTCCAGCGATGCCGGAGCCGCTCCTGCGGCTCGAGGTAGACGGCGACGTCGATCGAGTCGCGAACACCGCGATCCGTCAGCGGCAGCAGCCCCTCGACGATTACGATCTCGGCCGGATCGACCCGCTCCTCCGGCCCGAAAGTTCCGGTGCGATGGTCGTACGTCGGCTTCGAGACGGAGCGCCCGGCGCCGAGCGTGCGCAGGTGCTCGGCCATCAGGTCCATGCGGTTCTCCTCGGGGGCGAGCGGCGTCAGCCCGAGCTCGGCGCGGGCGACGCGATCGTGCCGGTGGTAGTCGTCGGTGCACACGCGGGCGACACGGCCGGCGCCCAGGATGAACTCGATCCCGCTCGACAACGTGCTCTTGCCCGAGGAGCT
>Ga0214473_10002903_pt1 | contig 20972 bp, 36 predicted proteins | sample RVTome_7_FD_203509 | JGI IMG/M metagenome (GOLD analysis project Ga0214473, IMG submission 203509) | Soil microbial communities from uranium-contaminated site in the Upper Colorado River Basin, Wyoming, United States - RVT98D197 | ecosystem: Environmental > Terrestrial > Soil > Contaminated >... | reverse complement strand
GTGCCCGTGATGAACTCGATATCCGTGTCAGGGTTCGCGAACAGCGCCCGACTGTCCTGGTGCCACTCGATCGCCTTGGCCATGGTGGGAGGCTCGTTCGCGGCCCGCTCCGTCGTCAAGTCGTCCTTGATGAGTACGTTCGGGTGGGCGCCCGTGATGGCCCCGCCCATGCCGAGGCCGCGAATCGTCGGCTCGGAGAAGTTCGTCTTCCGGGGCACGATCAACTCCGTGTCGGACCACTTGCCGGCCTGCTTACGCGGGTTCTCCCAGACGGTGTGCGGCCACAGCGCCCGCAGGAGCACGTTGTTCTCCAAGGCGCCGCGGATCACGCGCAAGTGGTCGATCGCCCGGTCCTGCGTCTCCCCCGACAGTACGAGGCGCAGGTCCGACCCCGGCCCCTTGAAGTAGATGTTGCCCTCGGCAGGCTGGATGAGCATGTGCAGGGGAATGCCCCGACCGACGATGGTCGACTTGCCGTGGTTCCGGGGCATGAGGAGCATCTTGCGGTACGGCGGGATCGCCGTGAGCCAGTCGCAGACGTCCTTGTGAAGTTCCGGCTGGAGGAACCAGTAGTTCAGCACGCCATCGAGGAAACAGTAGAGCGACTTCTCACACCGTTGGCGAAACTCGATCACGAAGCGGCCCTCGGCGGTGGAGGCTCCGGCCTGCCGAACCCGGCCTGACTTCCGGTCCACCACCAGCTCAGCCTGCGCGATGCGCGCGCGAGCGATCGCATCATCCTTCGGATCGTGTGTGAAGTCGCTCACCTTCATGTCACGTTCCGCAAGAACCCGATGATTTCCCGCACGAGGGTCAGCGACATCACCAGCGTTTCCGTGCCTTCTGGGGCATCCGGGCCGCGGTCCTTCAGTTCGGCTTCGAGGCCGTCAGCGAGGAGGCGAGCCGCCAAGTGGTTCGAGCTGAGAATCGCCATCACGAGTCCTCGTCCTCGTCCCGCTTCGGCGTCCCGTCTTCCCGAATAAACCGCTTGACGAACTCTTCCGGGCTCATCGGGACTGTGAGGTGTTCCTCGGGAATCACCTCAGACTCGACCTCGATCGTCGCCCCGTCCTGCTTCATGGCCCGAACCATCTGCGACACGAGCCCGGCCCCCAACACGAGGCTCACAGCCTTGTCGACCTCGTTGGCCGAGCCGGCGTCGGGCACGGTCTTGTTCCCGAGATACCGCGCCGCGCTGAGCTTGACCCCGAGCAGCTTCGGGTCCGTGGCATCGTGCAAACCGTCCCGCACGTCGTTGATGAAGTCGAAGTTCCGCTCTGCGCCCTCGGTCAGCTTGCGCATCACCGTACTCACGCCCTCCTCGACCATCCGGCCCTCGATCAGGTCGACCATCTCCTGAAACAGGGGTGACTTCTTCAGCGTCCGCACCCGGTCCTCGCTGATGCCGAGGTCTCGGGCGATCTCGCCGGTCTGCTTGCCCTGTGCAACGAGCAGGGCCACCTTGCGCGCCGTCAGGCGGAAGGCCGGGTCCGCCGCCGCCCGAGCTGCGACGCTCCGCTGAGTATCCGCCTTCGGATCGGCTCCGGCTCCAGGCCGAGGTGTTCGCATATCCATAGAAAGCCTCCTACACCAGCATCGTTCGCTTGCAACCACTCCCGTGCCTCAGTGCGTGCGGGGGCCGCCCCCGTGCTCGCTGCCTGCCGCAGCCCGCCTCCCAACACTGCAAGCCACAGACGCGCCTCGGGGCTCTGCCTGCACCGTTGCAGGGCCGGATCACCATTCGCCCCCGGCACGTCCGGCTCGATCTGACTCTCCGCGAGCCGATCCGCAGCCCGGCCGAGCGCCACAACGTCACGCTTCATCGGGAGCCCCGCCCTTCCCCACGTCCGCGAACAGCCCTGCAAGGGCCACGCGGACCAGGACGCTCATCGGCACGCCGCGGTCGAGGGCCAACCGCTTCAGCGCCAGGCGCACCGCCGGCTCCACCATGACCACCAAGGGCACGCGCGCGGACTTCGGCTTGTCGTTGACCATAGCGATTCATATATCGAACGATTCGGATAGTGTCAAGTGAGAATTTCCCCACATGAAAATTTGTATAAAAAAGCACTTCAAATGGTCTGTGATTGGGAGGGGACCTTCGCGTGCCGCGAGGTGGCCCCCATGGGGGGTGCGACGGGTCGACGCTGTGCGATCTGCTGTGTAGTCTGCCGTAGACCCTCGCAAGTGCAGTAGAGGTCACTTCGGAGTATGCAGTTGATCCCCCCATGAGGCCAGCAGAACATATAGCGATTCACATGTTAAAGCGCATACTTCTAGCAGGTCTAGTGCTAAGTACGCGACTCTACAGCGTTTGCGTATGCAGGCCCTTCGGCGTGTGCCTCGGAGTTTGCCGAAGTTAGCCTCGACGTTGCCACGAGTGAAGTAGGCGAATCTACTGCACAATCCCAATACACTGATACCCCCATCCCGAAGTTAGCCCCACTGGTACGAGGTTAAGCTCCCGTAATCACTGAACATTCCTAACTTCGGGTCAAAAAACACCCTTTCCCGGGTCCGGGCCGCTCCGGAGCGCTCCAAGGCGGTACCTAGGGCCTCCGAAAGCCAAACATATCAAAGCGCATATATGAGCATATGTGAGGCCCTATATAATACACAATAGAGAAGAGAAGAGTGTTTCTTTATATAGGCCATGTAGCTCGCGCCGCAGCTGGCGAGCCCTTAGCGAAACGATCCGAAGTTACAAACACGAGCGAATCCGCGGGCTTAGGCCCTGACCAGCGAGGAATAGGCCATAAGGCTCTTGACATTGTGATGGTAGATGGCATACTTAGGCCATGGCAACGTCCCGTCCCCGATGCCGCCGCTGCCGTCCCGTCAACTCTGAAGGCTGGAAGGAATGCCGAGGCGTGCTCTATCCGCCGTGGTCCCCGCCTCACCAGGGCAAGCCGGCCCCGCTAGCTACTGAGTTAGCCTTCTGGTGTCGCCGCTGCCGCGCCTACGTGCGCCGCGTGCCCGGTACGAAGCGTCACCTCGCCTGTGGCCACCAGACCACGCACACGCAGGTGCCATGCCGCGTGCTGTGTCGCAGTGGCACGCTTGCGCCGGTCCGGCACGATTGCGACTAGCCGCTAGCGCGTTTTGCTAGCGTTCTCACGCCCCTGCCCTGGCACGCCTTGTGCTCTAGCCAGGTGCGGGAATTCCCCCGCTTGAAAGCCACAAGGAGCTTGCTATGTATCTCGTAACCTGGGCTTGCCGCTACTGTAAGGCCCGCTTCCGCGGTCCCTATGAGACCGCCGAGGCGCACGCGACCATCGGGTGCCATTGCGCCCGCGTGCCGGCGGGCACGCCCACGGGCGATGTGCTCGCCCGCTTCAACGCCCTGCCGGGCGAGGCCCGCTAGCCATGGCCGTCTTTCGCGCCCGCTACCGTGGCACCTGCGCGAAGTGCCACGAGGCGCTTAACCCCGGAGACCTGGCATCGTGGTCGCGTCGCGCTCGTGGTGTCATCTATCACGCTTCGTGCGTCGCGCCCGGCGCCCCGGACATCACGCCTGCTCCCGCTCCCGAACCTGACAGCCCGGAGCCCGGCCTCGGCCACGTTGCCCTGCGCCTGCGGAAGGAAGTAGCGGACCTGGCGGCGTTCGTCGAGACTGCGGTGCAGCAAGGCAAGGCCGAAACCATCGCAGCCTGCGAGGCCCGCATCAAGGCACTTGTGCCCCTCACCGTGAGCGTCACCCTACCGGACCGCGAAGAGCCTACCCGTATCGACGGCGCCCATGAGAGCATGCCGGACCTGCTCTTCGTGCTCGGGGAACGCCTGCACGCCTATTTGCACGGCCCGCCTGGTTCGGGCAAGAGCAAGGCCGCAGCGATGGCTGCCGAGGCCCTCGGCCTAGCCTTCGGCTATTGCAGCCTTAACCCGCAGACGCCTGAGAGCCGCCTGCTCGGATACATGCACGCCAACGGTGGTTACGTGCACACTGTGTTCCGCGATCTCTTCGAGAACGGTGGCGTGATGTGCATTGACGAAATGGACAACGGCCATCCGGCGCTCTTGAATACGCTCAACGGCATGGTGGAGCCGGGCGCTCGCTTCGGTGCGTTCCCGGACGGCATGGTGGAGCGTCACGCAGACTTCGTGCTCGTCTGCACCGGCAACACGTCCGGCCGCGGTGGGGACAAGCTCTTCCCCGAGCGGCGGCAATTCGACGCGGCGTTCGCCGAGCGTTTTGTGTTCATCCCTTGGGGCTACGACCTGGCCCTAGAGCGCCGCCTGACGCTCGCCCAAGGCTCAGACGCCCAAGCTAGCGAAGCTTGGCTCGCCTGGGTCCGCGCCGTCCGCGCCTACTGCTTCCAGCACAGCGTCCGCCTGTGGGCCACGCCGCGCGCGGCGATGTACGGTGCCAGGTTCCTCGGCCGCTCCGGCTGGCCGGTGCGGAAGATCGCAGACACGGTGCTTTTCAAGGGCCTTGACGTCGACACGGTCCGGGCCTTGCTCGCAGCGTGCCCGCTGCCGGACTGCACTGCTCGGGGCGAAGATGAGTAAGCTTGCGCCGCTTCATCGGGAGTACGCTTCATGGGGGGACCTGCTTGCGCAGGTCCGTCGCGAGGAAGCGTACACGGTCGACCCGGAGCGGCGCTCGTCCCGGCGCGAGGGTCGTGAAAAATTCACCCGCACGTCGTCATGGGAAGAGGCGCTCGGCCTCGCGGAGAACGGTTGGCAGGAAGGCGAGGCCCGGGTCAAGTCGATCTCGCAGCGGATAGAAACCGCGGTCCTTCCTGGCATCGAGCGGGAGGATGTCAATTTCGACGTCGAAGGCATGGGCTTTGACATCGCCCGCTTTGTCGAAGGCGAGCCGGAGCATTGGCTGCGCATCGAAGAGACCACGCTCGACGCGCATCATAAGCACGTGCGCGTGGTCTACAACTGTAGCGCCTCGGCGGGGGTCAAGTCTGAGGTCATCGAAGCAAGGGGCGCGGCGGCGGCGGCGTTGATAGAGGCCCTGGAGTACGCCGGAGTCCGCGTCGAGCTTGTCGTGGTGTGGGCGGTATCTGGGCGTTACTTCGAAGGGCCTAGAGGCGCTCCCCTCGTCATGCAAACGATCCGCGTCAAGCCCTATGACCAGCCGCTTGACCTGGCGCGCATAGCGTTTGCCTGCGCGCATCCGAGCATGCTCCGGCGCATCGGGTTTGCGCTGACGGAGCAACTGCCGTCCGCGTACCTTGAGCAAGTCGGCCCTGACGCCGCCTACGGCTACCCTGCCGCGGCCCCGCACGACGAAGGGGACATCTACCTCGGCGAGGCGATGTACGGCAACGTGCAGTGGACATCGCCCGACGCGGCCGTGGCATGGGTCAAGGATGCGATCCGCGCGCAGGGCGTCACCGTGGAATGAACGAAAACGTACAGCTTCATGGCACGGGTGCCAGTTCTGGCACGCCTGCCTGGTACACAACCGAGCAACCATAACGGCAGGCGGCCGGCACGCCGCTTGCGAGAGGAAAGGCACATGACAACGAACCTGGTCCGCGTCGATTTGCTCGAAGGTTTCGCCTGGCTTGACCCGTTTGAAGTTCTCAGCGTCGAGCCTTGCGACGTCGGCGCCCGCGTCACCCTATCTACGGGCCGGGCGTTCTTGCTTCCCTGCAAGGCCGACGCTGCAGCCCTGGCAATCAACATGGCACGGGCCGGCGTCGCGGTGCGCGCATGACCTGCGCGTGCCAGGTCTCCCGAATCAGCGCGACCGATGCTCGGGGTCTAAGCTACACCGCACCCCTGCGCTATCGCTGCGCTGCCCACCTTGGCGAGGCCCGCAAGCGTGATGCGGCCGTGCGGGACCTTGCTGCGGCCCTCACCCGGCCGACGCCCCTCGCCCTGCCCGAGCCCCGGCGGTTGCTCGCATGAAAGGCTCGGCTGTTAGCTACCGCGTGTTCGTCCGCAACTGGTGGCGCCGCGAGAACGGCCGGCTTGTACCCGACCCGGGCGCGAGGAAAACGACGCTAGCTCGCCGCTGCACTGAAGCGGAAGCTCTCGCTTATTGCGACGTGTACGCCCGAGCCCACCTGCCCGGTCCGCTGTCCCGCAAGGCCGAATTTGAGAAGGAGTGAAAGCACTATGACCTGCAAGCCACACAAGCGCAAAGGCTGCGAGGCCCGCGAGCGCCGGCAACGGGACGCAGTGTTGCGCAACCTGTGCGCGGTGTTCGTCGCGGTTGCTCACGCCGAGCAGTACGCCAAAACGCGCCGCATCGTGCAAGGCGTAATCGCGGCGTCAAAAGCGAAGCTCGCATGACCCGCTTCCGCCAGCTACCGCTGCCCGAGTCTGCGGGTGAGCGCGCCCGCTACTACGCCCGGACTTTGCAGCCCGAGCCTTGCCGCAGCCAGCACCTACCCATCTGGCGCGTGGGCTTCTACATCGGCGCGGCGCTTGCTGCGTTCGCATGGGCCTTGCTATGACGTGCCCGTGGTGCGGCTCTCGCGTAGTCGTGTTCCTCGGCCGGCTTGGCGCCCGCCTCCACTACAGATGCCGCATGTGCGGCGGGGATTGCTCGCGAGATCACAACGGCGCGTGAGAAGGCCGACAAGGCCGAGGCGCGCAAGAAGGGTGAGGCATGATGTCAAAGAAAGACTACGAACGGGCGGCGCTTGTCGCGCAGGACATGCGCAAGGCCGAGGATTTGCCGGCGTGGGAAGCGGTGGTTGATGCTTTCGTGCGCTTCTTCTCCGGCGACAATCCTCGCTTTAACGGCGTTCGCTTTCGCCTAGCTTGCATCCCCGGCGCGAACATCAAGGCCCGCGGATGAAGGCGAAGCGTTCCCGACCGTCCGGCCGAACCTTGCTCCGACGCTTCCTCGCAGGCGTGTCGATGCTCGCCCTTGCGCGGCGCTACAAAGTACCGCGTGCGTGGGTCGAAGAGCGCATCCGCCGGGTCGGGGTGCTCCGGTGACGGCCCGCCTCCGCGCCCTCACCTGGCGCTACTACGCCGCGGCCCCCTTCCTCGCCTGGCTTGTGCATGCGGCCTTGCACCTGCTAGGTATCGCCCACGTTGAAGGTCCGTGGTGGTGGCTATGAGACGGCGAAGAGACAGTGACTCTCCCTGTACCTGCGACCATTCGGCTTGCTCGGCCCATTCCTGGCCGACGCCGCACCACTATGGCTGCGCGCGATGGGGAGAGGACACGCCATCCGGACCTCACCTGAAGCCGCATCGTGCCTTTCTCGCCCCGCGCATGTCGGAGGCCGAATGGCTGGCGAGCGCAAACCCCTACAGCAAGTGGAACCTCTGGCGTCACTGGATGCCGAAGCCTTCGAAGAAGGTTGAGACGGTCGCGGAGGTCATCGCTCGACAGATCGGCGGCAAGCCGGAAGGGTATTCCTGGGCGCTCTGGTACAATCACAAGACGAAGCGAAAGGCCATAGCTATAGCATAAGTTAGCTTACTGTCGGGAGGCCATTCCCCCACGTACTAGGCGCCAACCGGGCGGCGGTCTCCCGAGAGTAAACTAGAGAAGAAAGGACACTACCAATGGATACAGAGGATACTGACGACGGCCTCTTCAAGAAGGCACTGCTTGCGGTTGCCCCGAGTCTGAAGCTTGAAAACATCCTCGCTGCGAGTCGGGATGAAATGTTCGAGCAGTTCTGTGAAGTCACGAGCGCCGACGTTGTGCTGTGCATTGACCTGCTTTGCCTCGTTCGGGCAAGCTGTGAGTGCCAGCAAACCGAGGAAGAGTGCGGGCGTTGCGTCACCTGCAAGACCGTCACGACGAAGCTCGCCACGAACGCTGCTTGCCTCACAGCGGCCTTCGCCCGTTGGAATGCCTTGCACCCTGACCTGGAACCGCTCGGCAATGCGGAGAACCTTGCAAAGGTAGACAAGATCATCCGCGACGCGGCGGGGAATTCCTGATGGCCACCCGGGGCGCCCGCGGCTGGAACTCGAACGCCATCCGGCGCATCCTGCACCAACAGCTAGCCCGGCAGGTCAAGGCACTACGGGCTGAGCGCCTGCGTCTCGTTGACGCTCTTCTCGCCGCCCAGGCCGCGGGCCGCTTCGCGACGCGGCCTCGAGAGACTTGATGTACTTTCTCAAGACGGGGCATGCGGGGCGTTTTGTCCTGCTGATGCGGTGGGTGTCCCCTGATGGTCAGGCTGCACTACAGAAAGCTTTAGGTCGGAAGTGGGGAAAGTTAGTGTGCTATGTGCAGGAGCATCCTCTCGGGGCGTATTACAGAGCGACGGCTCTTGTTTTGATCCTCGGAAAGCGTGTGTTCTATTTAATGAAACGGCCTCTTCGATGACCACGCCCCCGCACGTCGAAGTCCACTGGCGCGATGCGTGCTTGCGCTCGACCGCTGTGCCGCTGTCCCAGTGGGGCACCGTTGCGCGGCTGTCCGACCGCCGGACGGCGGGATACCTAGTGCATGATTGCGCCGAAGCTGACAAGGGAGAGGGCAAAGAGTGCCCGACCTGTCCCGAGCCTGTGCTCGTCCTGGCGATGACATGCGACCCGCCGGACGGCGAGCACGAGGAACCCCAGATCGACGACCTGTACACGATTCCCCGGGCCTGGGTTCGCCGGGTCCGCTACTTGAGCCGACGCAGGGTAAAGCCTCGCGTGGAAAAGGAGACAAGCTTATGAGCGATAAGGCGGATGAGACTAGCAAGGACAGCGATGGGCTGGTTACAGATTTAAAGAGGATGCTTTCGCTCAAAGAAACCGACTTGCTAACCTCCCGCGATCTCAAGGCAATCCGGATCACGGCGGGTGTCGTGCTCTGGATGTTCTACAAGCACACTGAAACGCTGCTGGTCGGCGTGCTTGAATGCCTCAAGCTAGAGCTGTACCGTCAGCAGGTCGCTGCCTACGAGGACAAGGCCATAGAGCGGAACGGCGACCTTGAGTGATTTCTCGGCGACTATGCCTTATTTGACACCAGCAGCGAAAAGAGGCGAAAATGCACGTACTTGGCGCGACTGTCAGAGAAGCTGCTACCGCGTTATATGAGGAACTGCGCGGCGCTCCTTGGTTGAGTGCGGTTGGCGTGGGGCATGAGCTTGGGCGTGACTTGATAGTTGTCTATATTAAATCACCAAAGCGCGCTTGGTACAAGCGACACTTGCCTAGTGATTCGTGGCACGGGTACAAGGTGATTGTGCGTCAAATGGGAGCGCCACGACCGGCCCTGGAAGCCCCCGGTCTGCTATGAGTGACGAGATCGTTGACACCGTCGCCGCGGTCCTCGCAGCCATCACGTTATTCTTGCTTTTGCTAGGGAGGTGATTACATGGCATATTATTGCATGACATGGGGTGAATTCAAAGCGATCGTTGACAAACTTGTCAAGGATGACGAGCGGCTAAACTGGATCGACTGGAGCGGCGAGGACGTCCCTCAGATTCGGAGGCGAACGCCTCACGGGGAGATAGAAATTACATGATCCGTCCCAACGGTCAAGTTGTCGTCGACAATTCGCTCCTCCGTTCCGTCGCCTCGTGCGACTTCCGCGGCTGGATGCGCCACGGCCAAGGCTACACGACGCGGGAAGAAGCCATCGCCGCCTACGCCGGCCAGGCGTGGCACGAGGTCATGGCGGACTACCTGCGTGCCGAGCCCGACGAGCGTCTCGTGCAGAAGTTTGAATTGCTGTACCACGGCTACAGCAACGAGTTTATCCCGGACGACCCGAAGGGCCGGTGGTTCCGGCTCCGGTGGGAGAACGTTGACGCCATCCTGAAGGAATGGCTCGTCCAGCACCCGGTCCGCGGCCTCCCCTTCGCGGTCAACAAGAACCTCGTCGAGGTCGGCTTCCAGGTCCCCCTGAGCGACGAGTGCGTGTGCGGCCACCCGGAGAAACGACACCGGCACGGCTGGTGTCAGTGGAAGGCCAAGTGCAAGTGCCAGGCGTTCGTGCATGCGTTCGTGTTCTACGGGAGGCTCGACGCGCTGGTCACAGCCGAGCACGACCGCGGCCTGTACGTGCTCGACCACAAGACGACCGGCCGCCTGACGCAGTGGAAAATCGAGGAGTACCGGCACGACTCGCAGATGAGCGGCTATGTGTGGGCTGCGCGGCAGACGACCGGGTCGAACGTCATCGGCATCTACATCTCGGCCGTCGAGCTATCCTCCCTGCCGAACAGCGAGCGCAAGTGCCTGACGCACGGGGCGCCCTACTCGGAGTGCGGCTCGCTGCACATGAAATCTCAGCTTCTCGTTTACAACCGGACGCAGGATCAGCTTGACGAATGGCATGCGACTGCGCTAGAGTTGGCGCGTCGGTATCGAAAGCTCTGCACGGACAGCCCAACCCTCGACCACGTGCCGCAGGTCCGGACGCAAGGGACCTTCCACGGTGCGTGCATCTTCTGCGACTTCAAGGACTACTGCGCCGCTGGTCGGCCTCAAGATAGCACGATGGGCACGCTGTTGCTGCACGAGCCATGGGTGCCGTTCGTTGCGGAGGAAAAATGAGCGTGTGCATTAACCCATGGCGATTGTTCCCTCTCTTGGCCTACCTCGTGATCGCAGTTTTGATTTATAAGGAGTTAAGGAGGGGGCCTTCATGAGTCATTGGGAAACGCCCTGTCCGAAGAGACCTGACAAGAAGCACTGTGCGTGCTGGTACGATGGCAAGCCATGCTGTGCGTGTAAGAAAGGCTGACATGAGCACCACCTACAACCGTCGCCGCGGGGCGAAGGCAAACACGATGCGGAAGCCTCGGCAGTGTACATACTTCAATGAGCCGATTCCGTGGGACAAACCGTGCCTTCGGCTCGCACCCGTCAACCGCTACTGTAGCGACCATCAAAGAAAGGTGACAACCCATGCCTGACCGCCCAAACCTCCATGTGCTCTTGTTCGCGCCCCCCGGCTCCGGCAAGAGTCACTTCGCCGCGACCTTCCCCAAGCCTCTGCTCGTCCTGGCCTTCGACCCGGTCGGCAAGATGACCGCCTACTATGAGCGAGGCGAGCCCTCGCCTGAGCAAGAAGGCGCCGTCGGCCAGGGCGTCGTCACTGTCACGTCCAAGCGCACCTACAAGCTCATCGAGCAAGTCGAGTTCTACCACGACGACGAGTTGACCCGGGACGGCGGCATGGTTCCGGTGGCCTACGAACGCTTCCTAGCCCGGCTGCCTCTTCTCTACGACGAGGTCCGCGAGGGCAAGTGGAAAACGGTCGTGCTCGACTCGCTGACGCCGATGAAGCTCGCCTCGCACAACCTGCACCACTACAAGCTGAACAAGACGGACAAGGACGAGCGCCGGTGGGACAAGCTGGCCACCGACGACCTGGAGCAGGCGCTCTGTTGCCGGCTCACGACCCTACGCTGCAACGTCATCATCATCGCCCACGTGGACAAGGACAAGGATGAGGTCGCGGGCATAGTCGTGGGCCAGCCGGCGGCGCCAGGGCGCCTGTCGCGCTCGGACGGCCTCGCCGCACGCTATCCGGAGCTGTACACGATCCGAACCAAGCGTGACCCATCGAACAAGGGCCGCATCCTGCGAACGCTCCAGACCCAACCCGACGCTTCGTTCAACTGCATGTCTGTCCAGATCGACGCGCCCGACGGGATTCTGCTGAACGACGACGCGGGCGGGGGCAAGGTCGGCTACACAAGCTTGTGGGAAAACTACGATGCCAAGCACGGAAGCTGACCTGGCCGGCCTCCTGACCGAGGTTGCACACGCCGCGGCCCGTGAGCTTGAGAGGTTCAAGCAACAACACGGCATCGACGGCTGGAACGAGTTTGCCAAGCTCGTCCGGACCGAGCGCCGGGCCATCGTCCGCCGCCGGTACGAGCCAGTGCAAGCAAAAAAGACTTGACACGGGCCTGTCGACTACGCTAGGACCGATGTCCCGAGGGGAGGTGATTACATGGCGAAGCAGAAGAGTTCGGCCAACGACTTGGTTCCGTTTGCCTCGCGGGTGCCGAAGGCGCTCCGGACGCGGCTCAAGACGTACTCGGCGAAGGCCAACGTGACGGTCACGGCCATCCTTGCCGAGGCGCTCGAAGCCTACCTGAAGCGCAAGTCCTGACAGATCGACCAGACCCAAGACGGTGAACCGGCGGCGCCGTCCACACTACCCCGCCGACTAGAGGAGATCGAAGCATGTCGAGACTGATTCCGCTCGGGAGCATTCCCGACTCCCTGATCTTCCCGGACGTCGTGATGCGGATGAAAACCGTGTCGCTGGAAGCCGGGGCGAGCAAGGAGAACGAGGCAGAGGGCCGCAAGGCGAAGCTCATGTACATCCTGAAGCTCAAGGTGGTCGAGCCCAAGCAGTTCGCCGGGATGCCTTACACGCACAGGTTCACCGTCGGGACCGAGGACGACCCGGACGCTGAGCTGCTCGAAACCTGGCAGGCGTCCTTCGGGGGCCGCGGCATCAAGCGGTTCACGAAGGTCATCGGCGTGCCGTTCGGTGACGAAGAGGACGAGGCGACGCTGTGCAAGCAGACCGAAGGCACCGAGTTTGTCGTCACGATGGCGCAGAAAACGGACGACGGCAAGCGCGACGCCCGGCGCAAGGGCCAGCCGTTCAACGACATCACGGCATGGTGGGCCATCGGCGAGAAGGACCCCGGGCTGATCGGCGACGCGCCGGCTCGCAGCGGGGCAACGACTCGGGGCGCTGCCAAGGCAAGCACCGCTGCGACGTCCCAGCCCAAGGACGCGCCGACCGAGGACGTCACCTGCACCGCTTGCAAGAAGCGCGTGCCGAAGGCGGGCCTCAAGGCCCACGTCGACCAGCACATGAAGGACTTGGCGAAGTCGACGGGCGGTGGTGAGGGGGACGAGGAGTGAGGGGAGGGGCGCGTAGGAAGCGCCCGTAGCTTGAGCTGGGGCTCGCGGCGATCGAAGTAGGGGCTACGAGCGAGACGTGGCATGGTGGGAGCTGCGTCAACCTTTGGAGGGCAAGTATGAAGGCGAAAGAGTACAACGTACTGGAGCGGGCGATCGAAGAAGGGCTGAGGTACGGGCTGGGCCGTGTGATGAAGCACCGTGAGACGAGTCCGGACTTGACGGACACAGAGGAGCGAGGGGCCATCATTCTTGAGCTTGCCTCGCATGTGACCGCTGGGGTCTGCGAGTGGTTCGAGATCGACCGCGAGCCCGAGACAGAGGCCGACTAGATGGCCTGCATGGAGCATGAGTGCACGCAATGTAGCTGGGCTACGATAGACAACAGCGCCGGCCCAGCCTACTGCCCGAAGTGCTGGGGGACGGTGCGGAGTACGTTCGACGAACAGGCTGAAGGCCCGGATTGCGTCGTCGAGTTGGACGACGGCGAGTGAGCGGTGATCGCTCACGTCCGCGATGACGGCCCTCGGACGGCCAAGCTTGTGCTGGTCGGCGAAGCTCCCGGCGCACAGGAGATGGCTCGGGGCAAGCCCTTTGTCGGCCCGTCCGGTGGCCGGCTCGAAGTGTGGTGGCGCAAGTTCGGCCTGAAGCGGGGTGATTTCTACATCACGAACGTCGTGCCTTTCCAACCCGAGAACATCAACAAGATTCCCGAAGAGGAAATGCACGGCTACATCCAGGCCCTTCACGAGCGCCTGGCCAAGCTAGCAGACCCGTGGCTGATCGTTCCGACCGGCAACTACGCCCTCTACGCCGTGACGGGCAAGGGCAAGGTGAGCTTCCACCACAAGGACGGCCGCTACGAGCGCCCGGGTATCAGCGATTGGCGCGGCTCGATCCTGTCAGCCGAGATTGCCGGCCGGACCGTCAAGGTCATCCCCACGCTGCACCCGGCCTACGTCCTGCGCCAGCCGGCCTACGAGCGCGAGTGCCTGCACGACTGGCGCCGGATCGCAGAAGAGGCGCAGACGCCGGAGATCGACCTGCCCCAACGCGAGCACCGCATCCGGCCGACCGAGGACGACGTGCGGCTGTACTGCGAGGAGGCGCGCACAGCGCCGTTCCTCTCCGTCGACATCGAGACGCCCAAGTCGAGGGTAATAGAAGTCGCGGTAGTGGTAGGACATGAAGAGGTGACAGGCCGGACCGGGAAGAAGCGCCAGACGGAGCTGATCGAGTGGCGCCGCGGGGTGAAGCTCGGCGCTCCGGGTATCTCTCGGTACAAGTCCGGCGCCAAGAAGGGCACGCCGAAGGTGAGGTGGAGCCTCGGCTCAAGCTACATCGGCTGCATCGGGTTGGGCACGAGCGTGGCCGAGTCCTTGACGGTCCCGACAACGAAGGTGTACTGGAAGTCGCAAGCGACGCTTGATCGCGTGCTCGGCTACCTGAAGGCACTACTGACGGACCCCGAAGGCCCTGATCTCCTCATGCAAAACGGCATGTTCGACGCTTCCTGGCTTGCCTGGGAGTTCAAGTGGGACGTCTCGAAGCGGTGGAAGTGGGACACACGGGCGATGCACCATGCGCTCGACCCTCGTGCTCCCCACGACCTCGCCTACATGGCCTCGATCTTCACGCGCCAGCCCTTCTGGAAGCACGAGGCGAAGGACCCCGACGAGATTATGAAGTACGCCTCGAACACCGAGGCGCTCTGGTCCTACAACGGCATCGACGTCTGCGTGACGTTGGAGATTTTCTACGTGCTCTATGCGCAGCTTGAGGCGCAGGGCATGCTGGACTTCTACCTTCAGCACTACGCCCGAATGATCCCGCCCCTGCTCGACATGACCCTCCATGGTGTGCGGATCGACGACACGGCGAGGGAGAACGAGCGCACCCGGCTCGACCTGGAGTGCCTTCGGCTTGCGGCAGAGCTGGAGGAGCTTTCCGGGGTTTCCCTCGTTGGCGACGGTGGGGGCATCTCGAACCAGAAGCTTGGGGCTTACCTCTACGGGACGCTCAAGCTGCCCAAGCAGTTCAAGCGGGACAAGTTTGGGGGCCAAGCGGTGACGACCGATGAGGTTGCCATCCGCCGGTTGACGAAACGCTACCCGAAGATGGCCAAGATCGGGCCGGTGATCCTGGCCTACCGGCGCAACTCCAAGATCAAAGAGTTCCTGGCCGACGGGGTGAGCGACGTAGACAAGCGCATCCGGTGTCAGTACAGCTTCATTACGGAGGCCGGGCGGCTGGCGAGCCACTCGACGGCATGGGGCACGGGACGGAACCTTCAGAACATCGACCGGCAGCTTCGGTATCTCTTTCTGCCCGACAAGGAGTAGCTTGTGGAGTCGATCCTAGAGAGCAACGATTGAAACTCCTCGACGCCAACTGGAACGCCCGGGTGAACATCCTGTGGGTCTTGTGCGAGTGCGGGCAGATGTTTCGCCGTCGTGCAGACCGCTGGCGCGTGCGGTGCATCTGCGGTCGGGGTGCACACTTGAACGATCTTCGAGACGCTTACGTAAAGGAGAAACAAGAGGATGGACATGAACAAGCCCCTGATGGGCAAGGACCTCAAGAAGAAGGCGAAGCTGACGACTCGTCAGGTGAGGCTGATTGAGGAATCGCTTTGGGGTCTCAAGCTTGAATGGCAGCGTGAGGTAGACCGCGAGGCCGAGCGCCGTTGTTTGGCGCTGTCTAGTGCCTTGCAGAACGCCACCAAGGTAAAGCTCGACGCAGCCATCGCGCATCTCGACTCGATCCGTGGCCACCTCGTTGCGATGTCACAGGGGAAGTGACCATGATCCTCGTCGACCTCATTTACCCCTGCTCCAAGTGCCACGAGACTGAGGTGATCGAGGAGCATCGCGAGCCGGGCGACGTCGTCACGGTGCCCGTGCCTGCGGGCTGGTCGTGGTATGACGGGAAACTGACCTGTCGAAACTGCCTCGGCGGTCAGGAGCGCATGCCGATTGGGTTTGTGACGTGACGGGGTAGTTTGTGATCTTTATAGAGGCCGACCTGAGTCAGATCGAATCCCGCATCGTCTACATGATGACGGGCGATCCCGAGCTAGTTCGCCTGGCGCAGACAGCCCCCTGGGAATTCGACCAGCACACCTTCAACGCGGCGATCATCTACAAGCTAAACGAAGAAGAGCTGAAGGCCGCCCTCCGGCTCCCGGACAAGAAGGACCCTCGGCGAGTGCGGGCCGCTGAGCAGCGGTACATGGCTAAGCGCACGGTTCACGGCGCGCAAGGCGGCATGTTCGGCAAGCGGCTGCACGAGCTGTTGATGTTGGACGACTACTTCGTGCCGATCCTAGAGTGCGACCGCATGCTTGAGACGTACCACAGCCGGTTTCCGGCCGTTCGCAACGTCTACTTCCGGGACATCCGGCGCCTTATCATGCGAGACAAGTGCCTGGTGAATTCGTGGGGCCGCCGGATAGACTTCCGCTACGACCGCCTCGACGATGAGCTGTTTCGTCAAGGCTACCGCTTCATCCCGCAGGCGGAGAACGCCGACCTGTTGAACCAGCGCGGCGTGATTCCCCTGCACATGCTTATGAGATCGTTGGAGAATCGCCCGCCGAACATCCAGGTTCACGACTCGCTGCTCAGTAGTGTCCGGCCTCAGAACGCCTACCTCGTCGCGACGTTCCTCCAGGACAGCCTGCAACGGCCGCTGCTTCTGGCCGGCAACGTCCTTGTGCCGTATGTCGAGTTCAAGCTAGGGTCGACCTGGGAAGGGTCGCGGGAGTTCAAGCGGCTCCCATCGGAAGCGGAGTTCACCGCTGCCGCGTTCGAGGTAGAGAAGGAAGCGCAGGCCGCGTGAAGCTCGACGAGACCACGAACTTCTTGGACCTCTACGTTCACGCTGCGGGTAGGTTCAAGACCCCCGCGGAGTTCCACCTGTGGGCGGCGCTGGCCCTGGTCGCCGGCTGTCTCGAAGACCGCGTCTACATGTCCGTGTTCGAGCACGCCAAGCTATACCCGAACACCTGGACGTTCCTGATCGGAGGCTCGGGCGTGGGCAAGGACCACGCCATCGGCCTCGCGCTGTCCCTGATCGAGGAAGATGATCCGATCATGGTCTACGACGGCAAGACGACAATCCCCGGGCTCTACGACATCCTGGCCCGTCGGCAGAAGGAAACGCACCGCGACGCGGCGCCCCTCATGCTCGTGTCCTCGGACCTGCCTGAGCAGCTTCCTCCGGGGCCGGAGTCGGTCGAGTTCACGTCGCGAGTGCTGCCACTGTACGGCGGCCGGAAGCGCATCCTGCGGGACTACACCCGCACGAAAGGCGTCGAGACGACCATCCGAAACCCCCTGCTCACCTGGCTTGCCGGCTGCGTGCCTCGCTGGTTCCCCCGGGCCATCCACCCGGACGTCTTTCACTCCGGCTTCGCCGGCCGGGCGCTGTTCATCCACGGTGTCCGGGATGAGCACTTTGCCCACCTCAAGTCGCCCATGTTGCCGCCGGACTACGAGCTGGTGCGGGACCACTTGCGGCAGCGGGTAGCGATGATGCAACAGGCCGAGGGGCCGGTGCGGCTGACAAAGCTGGCCATGAAGGTGCTCGACGCCTGGCTACTCCAACACGCCGAGCAGAAGCCCGACAACGACATCGAAGAGGCGATCCACGAACGGAAGCTCGCGCTCGTGCTGAAGATCACTATGGCACTTGCGATGTGCGACTGGTTCGGCGGCGAGTTGGTCGCGAAGGCCGAACACGTGAGCAACGCGATTCAACTACTCCCGACGGCGGAGCGGGGCGCGAAGCAGGTCGGGAACTTCGTCTACAAGAACCAGGACACGATGATGAAGGAGACCGTAGAGGATGTCATACGGTCTGCGGGGAAGATCACGCGCGCCCGGCTGATGAAGATGACGACAGACCGCGGTGTGAAAGATGCCAAACACCTCGACGCGCTCATTGACATTCTCGTGCAGTCTCGGGTAGTGTCGGAGCTGCGTGAGAAGCAAGAGGCCACGGGACGGTGGATCAAGTTCTACTCCTGGAACGGCAAACGCGGCTTGCGCTTGGTCGTGGGCCGCAGAGGGAAGAAAGATAAGCATGAGAACGTTGAAGCGGCCGAAAGCTCGGCGAGCGGTCCGGAGGAAGCAGACAGCGGCGGCAATCGAGGCGATGAAAGCACTGATGACGGAGAGCAAACGGATTAGGTGCTTGACGTGCGCCTCACCCTTCCTCGAAGAAGTGAACGCTGCGCTTGCCGAGGGCATCCCAGCCCGAGCTATTGCAAGCTGGCTTACTGAAAAGTTAGGAGTCACTGATGTCCACGAAAAAAGCCGGTACGAGCACCGGGTCGCGAACCACCGCCGCTACTGCCTTGTCCGAGATGCGGCAGGCGGCGCAGGTGGAGCACCTCCGCGAGTCAAACGAGAGGCTCAGTCGTGAGCTGAGCCGGCTGAAGCGCGACCGGGAAGAGTTCGTCGCGGCGATCTACCGCGCGGCGAAGGACGCCTCGACGGGTATGGTGATCCGGCCTGTCCCTGCGCCGTCCGCTCGTCGTGTGCGAGGGCTGCGTGCGGGCGACGATGAGACGGCTCTTGCTGCGCTCTCGGACGTCCAGCTTGGCAAGGTCACGGCGACCTACAATACCGACGTCGCGGAGCAGCGGGTGAACTTGTACGCCGACAAGATCATCCAGCTTACGGACATCCAACGCTCGGACCACCCGGTACGCGAGGTTCGTGTCTACCTGCTTGGGGACATCGTCGAAGGGGAGCTGATCTTCCCGCATCAGCCCTTCCAGATAGACTCTAGCTTGTTCCGTCAGGTGGCGGTCGATGGGCCGCGCATCGTGATCGACTTCCTGCGCCGACTACTCGCAGCGTTCGATCGGGTTCACGTTGTCGGTGTCATCGGGAACCACGGCAGGCTCGGGCCGCGTCGGTCGCCGTTCAACCCCGAGACCAACATGGACCGCATGCTGTACCAGATCGTCGCGGACCGGCTGAAGGACGAGCCCCGCCTGACTTGGAACCTGCCCTACGTGAAGAACGAGCGTGCCTGGTACGCGGTAGACTACCCCTTCTTTGGGCAGGACCGGCACGTTCGGGGTCTAGGTACATTACCACTGCCTTCTGGCGATTCCTCGCACGGCTTTCTCCTCTTCCACGGCGACCAGATTCCGGGCTCGGCGAATCACTCGGTCAAGACCGTCGCGGCCCGTCTGTGGGGCTGGGCCTCCGGTGCCGTGCCGGAGAAGTTCAACCACGCCATCTACGGCCACTGGCACACGCCGCGGTTCATGCAGCTCAACGACATGGACGTCTGGTGCAACGGTTCGACGGAATCCACGAACGTGTACGCGCAGGAGCAGTTGTCCGCGCTCGGCAAGCCGAACCAGCTTTTGCTGTTCTGCCACCCCCGGCGCGGCGTGACGGCTGAGTACCGTGTGAGGTTAGATTGATGAGTGCGCTGACTGACCTTCTCGTAAATGGGCTGTTGCAAGAGCTAACACCGCCTGCTCGTCGGCGCGTCTTTGAGGCCGCAGAGGTCAAGCTTCAAGAACTACTGAAGCGGTTTCCGGACGAGTGGGAATTTCGGGAAGCCGGCGAGGAATTGACCAAGGTGCGCAAGAGATTTAGAGACGAAACATGAACGTCGAACGTGAACGTCCTCCGTTGGACCTTAGCGATCTGTTTACCGAAGAGTGGGCGTGGGTTTTTCACTGCTTCTGGACGCAGGTTGCTATCATCGCATTGTTTACGCTGTATTCGCGCAGCAACCCAAAACACTGGAAACTGCTCGTAGAAATGGCCCTGCTATGATCGTCGTGCATCCTGTAGACCTCGGGCCTGATGTCGAAGGCCAGAAGCCCGCCGTGTTCAAGTTCTTCCAGACCGCTCACCACGACCTCGGGCACATGGGGGTTTCGTTCGGCGCAATCGTCGCGCTGCCGGGCGACCGGGCGCGGCTCCTCGTAGGGGACAACCCGACCGACCTCGAAGCCTACATCCGCGAGGCCATCCCGGAGCACCTAGAGGCCGAAGTGTTCAAGCTAGAGTCGATTCAATAAGGAGGGTTATATGCAGCTGCTTCCTGAACCAAAGCCATTCATTCGAGATGACGACCCCCCGAGCCCCGCGCTGTTCTTACGACGCACCCGGGTCTACGTCGCTGGCCCCATCACGTCATCCGGCACGATGACCCTGAACATCCGGCGAGCGCTGCACGTCGGGACGACGCTGCTACACCGAGGCTTCGCGCCCTACATCCCCCACTTGACTTGCTTTTGGGAGATCGTCTCGCCGGTGGAGTTCACCTACGCCGACTGGATGGCGCTCGATCGTGAGTTCCTCGGCGCGTGCGATGTGATGCTGCGTCTCGACGGCTTCTCGAAAGGGGCGGAGGAGGAGGAGCAAGTCGCGCTGAACCTCGGCAGGCCGGTGTACTACAGCCTCGACACGCTGTTCGCGTGCGAGCGGCCGGTGCGGGGGCTGTGATGGCAACCTCCGGAGGCAAGCCCGTCGAAGTGGTCGACAACGAGGCGTTGATCGCGATGAGCGCCGTCGTTGGGGCGTTGCGCGAAGTGCTGGTCGACAAGAAGCTCCTGACCGATGCCGAGGTCGACACGGCGATCCGGCGGACGATCGGCTTCGCGCCGTTCGACGCTGAGACGAAGCGTCGCATCCTGTTCCTCGCGCTCGGTCCCGGTGGGGACATCGAGGTTGTGCAGCACTGATGGCGATTGCTACGCAGAGCTTTGCAAAGCTGATGTCACATCCTTCTTTTTGGGAGAGTGAAAACGTGACCTACTACACAGACGGCGATGACCCCGTGGACATGGGCGATGACTTCATCGGCCTTCGGGAGACGGAGAAGGCGCTGTTAGTGGGGAACGATTCGGTCGAATTCTGGTGCCCGAAGTCGGCGATCCACGATGACAGTGAGGTCTACGCGCAAAGGGGCACGGGCAGGCTCGTGCTGATGAAATGGTTTGCCCGGAAGGAAGGGTTGCTGTGAAGCCAAGGAGGCGGCGCAATCTTGGCCTCTTGCTCCGCTTAAATAGTAAAGAAGCTAAGCTTCTCGAACGAGCGGCCTTACGTGCAGAAGTCTCAAAGTCTGAGCTGCTTCGTATGCTTATTCGACAGGAAGGGAGGAGGGATTGCTATGAATACGATCTTTGACGCGGCCGAGGCCCTGTGGCCTAACCCCGACGG
>Ga0214473_10002902_pt1 | contig 20979 bp, 11 predicted proteins | sample RVTome_7_FD_203509 | JGI IMG/M metagenome (GOLD analysis project Ga0214473, IMG submission 203509) | Soil microbial communities from uranium-contaminated site in the Upper Colorado River Basin, Wyoming, United States - RVT98D197 | ecosystem: Environmental > Terrestrial > Soil > Contaminated >... | reverse complement strand
TGCTCTTTTATCTGGAAAAATATTCTTGACTTTTCCCATGAATTTTGAATATGATACTCGAAAGTTACGAATTATTTGGGGTTTTGGGCGAGAAGCCGGGAAAAATTCTTAATCAGTAGGTCGAAGGTTCGATCCCTTCATGGCCCACCAGGAGAATTTAAGGAGTTACCCAAAAGGCAACTCCTTTTTTTCTTTGTAATGCCCCATTCGCTGCGGTTGCTTGTTGACACTGACACTCACACGGACACTTTCATTTTTCACATGATGCCCATGACCCGATGGGGCACCCACGAACGATGAAAATCCCCCCTGCCCCCCTCTCGCAAAGGGGGTTTTGGGGGGATTTGAAAGTCATTTTCTAACTAGTTTTCATCCGGAAACTCCCTCTCCCCTTGCGGGAGAGGGGCGGGGTGAGGGGGAATAGAAATGAAAGGTCTTGATATCCCAATTGTTATCACCCCCACCCCTGAACCATGTTAGGTTCAGGGCTTTGTCCTGCACCCCACGTGGTGCAGGGCCTGACCCTCCCCCTCAGAGGGGGAGGGCAATTCCCAGGTTTCCGGATGAGAACTAACTAAGAGGGCGGAAGAGAAAGCAGCATGGGGGACATACCTTTTGCTTGAAAGGATGAAACTATGGAGGAAGTACACGCCACCGCTTGTGCAAGTCACTGTGGTGGCACTTGTCTCATGAAGGTTCACGTCCTGGATGGACGAATCACTCGAATTGAGACGGATGACGGGGAAGAGCCTCAGCTCCGGTGCTGTCTCCGGTGCCGAGCCTATCGCCAGCGAGTATATGCCCCGGACCGTATCCAATACCCCTTAAGACGTGTGGGACCCAGGGGAAAGGGAGAGTTTGAGAGAATTTCCTGGGATGAAGCCTTAGACCGTGTGGCCGGTGAGATCAAGAGGGTTAAAGAGACCTACGGTCCATCCGCCATCCTGTTGAAGACCGGCGGAGGAGATCTCACCTTCGTACACGGGGGTGGAAAAATCATGGAGAGGTTGTTAAATATGTTCGGAGGCCACACGGGAACCTGGGGGTCCAATTCCTGGGAGGCGGCAACCTTTGCCTCCGTGGTGACCTATGGCACCATCTCCGTAGCCAACACTCGCGACGACCTCCTGAACTCCCGCATGATTCTGATGTGGGGCTGGAACCCGACTGAAACCATCCAGAGTACCAACACCCCCTTTTACCTGGCTCAGGCAAAGGAGAAAGGTTGCAAGATTGTATCCGTGGATCCCCGGTATACAGACACGACCGCCATGTTTGCGGATGAGTGGATTCCGATCAAACCTTCAACGGATGCCGCCATGCTCATTGCGATGGCCTACGTGATGGTGAAAGAAAAGCTCCATGACCAGGCCTTCTTGGACCGGTACACCCTGGGCTTTGAAAAATACAAGAATTATTTGCTGGGGGTCGAAGACGGTGTGGTAAAGACGCCCCAGTGGGCCGAGGAGATTACGGGAGTGCCGGCGGCCAAGATCGCGGGGCTGGCTCGGGAGTACGCCACCCGCAAGCCGGCTGCATTCATCGCGGGGATCGCCCCGGGCAGAACGGCCATTGGAGAGCAGTATCATCGTGCGGCGCTGACCCTCGCGGCGATGACGGGAAACGTGGGCATCCATGGGGGAGAATGTGGCGGGAGGTGCCTGGGAGATCAATATCCTTTTAACACCTACCCGTTCGGGGTGGGCTCCGGCATGGATGCCGGCGATAACAGAGTGGATGGAGAAGCCCCGACGTTGAAAATCGCCCTCGAACGCTATTGGGTGGGGAATCAACCGGTCCCTCGAAGCTCCGCCCGCGTACACATCAGCAGCCTGGCGGATGCCCTTCTAAGAGGGAGAGCGGGAGGATATCCAGCGGACTTCAAACTCCTGTATGTGACGAATAACAACCCGGTGAACCAGCTCCCCTATGTGAAGAAATGGGTGGAGGCTTTAAATAAGCTTGAGTTCATGGTGGTTCAAGAGCAATTCATGACGGCCACGGCCCGCTTTGCCGACATTATTTTTCCCGTGGCAACATTCCTGGAAAAAAATGACATGATTGCCTCGGGGGCCACTCCTTTTTATGGTTATTTAAAGAAAGTCATAGAGCCGGTCGGGGAGACGAAATCTCAGCTCGAGATCGGTGTGGCCCTGGCCCAGCGATTGAGTATAAGTAACTTTAATGACAAGGGCGACGAAGAATGGGTGAAGGAAATTGCCAGCGGGAGTGGAATTCCCGACTACAAAAAATTTAAGCAAAAAGGAGTTCACCGCATACCGCTTTCTGAACCCTATGTCGCCTTTCAAGAGCAAGTTGCCGACCCCGAGCACCATCCCTTCCCCACTCCTTCCGGCAAGATCGAGATTTTTTCTGAAGAGCTGGAGGCAATGAATGATCCTCTGCTTCCCCCGATTCCGAAATATATCGATCCCTGGGAGGGGCCAAGAGACCCTCTCTGCAAGAAATATCCCCTACAGCTTCTCACCACCCACCTTAAAAGGAGAGCCCATAGCCAATTTGAAACCCTTCCATGGTTGAGGGAACTTCAAGCCCAGACGCTCATGATCAGCACGATGGATGCCGCGGCTCGCGGCATAAGCGATGGGGATCGGGTGAGAGTGTTCAATGACCGGGGTGAAGTCATTATTCCCGCCAAAGTGACGGAGCGGATCATGCCCGGGGTAGTGGATCTTCCGCAGGGAGCCTGGTTTTCTCCTGACGAAAGGGGAGTGGATCGAGGAGGGTGTGCGAATGTATTGACCAATGACAGGTCTTCGCCCTGCGGAGCCCTGGTGACCAACAGCTCATTGGTTCAGGTTGAAAAGGTGTAACCATGCCGAACCAGGGTTTCTATTTTGATCAGACCCGTTGTACCAATTGCCTTACTTGTGTCGTTGCCTGTAAGGACTGGCATAATATCCCGGCAGGGCCCGTTAGCCGGATCCGGATCAAGACTAAAGAGGAAGGACGATATCCCCGATTACATGTATCTTTCCTGCTGCAATGTTGCTTCCATTGCGCCAGGCCCAGTTGTGTTGAAGCCTGCCCGGTCCGGGCGATTCGCAAGAGGGGAGATAATGGCGTGGTTATCGTGGATCAGGAGTCCTGCCTGGGCAAGGAAAGTTGCGGGCTTTGTTCGAAAGAGTGTCCCTATGGCGCCCCTCAATTTGGGGCTGAGGAGAATGCCAAGATGCAGAAATGCGACCTTTGCGTCGAGCGACTGACGCAAGGATTGAAACCCATCTGTGTCGCCGCCTGCCCCATGAGGGCCCTTGATACGGGTCCCTTGGATGAGCTGATGAGGAAGTACGGAGGAGTGAGGGCGGCCGAAGGCTTTGCCTTCTCGACCCAGGTGGAGCCATCCGTCATCTTCAAACGGAAAGCAAAAACCACCCCGGAAGATTGAGTTCTCGCTTCCGCCCCCACTTCCCCCTCTCCACATCCCCAATAAACTCTTATCAAGAGCAATAAGACCATTAAGCAATTTCTGCCGGAACGTTCCCTTTCCGCGTCATACCAGGGAGGTTCAGAATTCAGTCAGGATGGAAAGCAACTTAAGCCAGTCAACAACGTCCCCAAAATGATTCACGGGTAAACCCATCTGCCCAAATTTTTCAACATATTTGCGATTGAATTTAGCAGGGTCATTCTAGTTATTCTCAATTATCGCTCGTTATTATTGACCAGATTAAATTTGCAAAAAACTATTGACAAAGTCGGTTGTAGGTATAAAATCTCGCTAAAAGATTTCTTCCGATAGCGGTCAATTTAAGAAACCAACCCCAACCTCCTGGAGGAAGTTATGGGAATGAGTTCCCAGAAGGTGCCCATATGAAGCCTCCGGGGGGGTTCTACCCCTCCGGAGGCACAATCCTTTCGCGGTACTTAATAACGTCAATTGATCTTGTCTTCCATTTCTATACTAGTGAAGGAGGGATCAAATGAAGAAACTCAGCGGGATAGCGTTGTTGGCTTTATTAGGAACGGTATTGAACGTTGCCGTTTTTCCGAGTGTGAGCACGGCGCGTGTGTTCCGAGTGTTCGGCCCTGAAGACTTCATTCGCTCAAACAAGGGGCCCGCGACAGAAGTGCGTCAATTCCCGGTGCAATACCCTGGTGCCTCTGATTTTACGCTGCACATTTTTTACGCAGGCGGGGGGACTAATCTCAAAGGAATAGTGCCCAGTGCTCTTGTAACGGTAAACGGCCGCCAGGTTGTTAGGCCTGATGAATTTAACCGGAATGTTCGATATATCAAAAAGCCGATCACGTTATCTGAGGGAAACAGTTTGTCTGTCGAGCTTCGCGGCAAACCGGGGAGCGGGATAAGGGTCGTGATTACCGGTAAAAACGATGAGCCCCAGTCATTCGATTTCAGCCAGATTGTTCAGCCTGATGGCAGCAACTTATTCGGACCGGATCTGAGCTATCACTGGACCATTCTCAACAAACCCGAAGGCGGGAACGCTTGGCTTTCGGACCCGAATTCCCCCAGCCCGGGTCTCCGTGTGGAAAGCACCGGTGAGTACAGTCTGGAGTTGAGGGTTCACGGTGACTCGTGGGAAAGTGAGGCGATTCTGGTCAAGCTCACCGCGACAGGCGGGGCTATGGCCACCGTCTATAACCCATTCGTTCCTGTACCCGTAAAGACCAGGGTCGTGACAGGCGTCGGTGACCAATATGGAAGCTACTCGATCAGCCTGGGCTCAACTACTTACACTGCACCAGCCCCGGCGACCTGCGGGTCGCCTGCCAACAGCGGGTTCCAGGTCCTTGTCCTCGACCGCGTCACACTAGCGAAGAGAGATCACCAGAGCTTTAATGTCCCGTGCGGAAGCACGACCATGCTGAGTTTCCTGAATAATATCACGGACAGTGGCAGCCTCGTTATTGTCTCGAGCCTCAACAATTCGGCTCCGAGCGATGTGTGTGGCGGCTCGTCATCCTGCCCGCTGGGGGCAAAGCTGGTAGAATTCGGGGCAACGAACATATTTTCTTCCAACTACTCCAAAACCCTCTCCTACACCTTGCCCGATGGTACTTTTGTCCCGTTCAGCTATTCCCTGATCGGCATCAAAGGGCTGGGTCGAGACCAGGGCTATGAGCTGAATAACTGGGATCACAAGGCCCTGACTCTGAATTCAAAGATCTACTCAAACATTGAGGGCGTCTTCGTGATGGAAAACCTGAACCGAAAGTGGACCTTTGTATACCCCGAATTCGTCGAGATTGAAGCCCGCGCCGGAACGAGTGCGACGAGTAACACCATAAAGGTCGGCGGAGCCTCATTTGGCTCTCCGGCCCTGAGGTCGGGGGCGGCCGGCGGTTTCGAGGTTGTCGTCTTGCACAGGGATACCCTGGGCCGGCTGCCGTGGCCATGGCCGGCAAGTTATACTTTCTCGACAAACTGTGGCTCCGGAGCCGGCTCGGTAAGCGAGTCGGAACAGAAACGCATGTATGATATCCTTGCTGGTCTCCTGGACAGTGGGGACCCCGTCCAGAGATACGTCGCAGTCATTGCAAGCATAGGCTCTCCTATCAGCTACAAATCGGTTTACTTCACTGACCTGGTGAAGATGATCGGCCATTACTATGGCGGAACGATTGGGGTTCTCAACCAGCTCGGGCCAACCTCCAAGTACTCGGTTGTAGGGATGACTAACCTCGGGAGCGCCGCCTATGGTTTGGGCGCGCTCGATACGGTGGAGGCGAGTTCTACGGTGGAAAACCTCAACCTGCGGACCGTCATGCACAAGGACAAGCAGGGCTGGTTTAAACCGGTCGTCACGGATAAGGCACCTGCAGGGGCAACCCCGAGCCAGGGCCGCCCTGATTTCAGCCTCCTCGCGGTCGCCTTGCAGCCGTACACCCCCTGGCCTCTGCCCAACCCGTCACATGCAGTTTACGGAGAGGAGCTTGCAGCCTATCAATACATCAGCAGGAACCTGGGTGCAGGGTCGGTGGCAGGAAGCGACATCAGGAGCGTCTATACCGGGGGGGCGACCACTCCTGACGCCTGGCTGACGTTCTGCGACCGTGACGCGTTAAAATACGAGAACATTCCCACCACAGAACGTACCTTTTCGGCAGAGGTTTATAATGCCATGTGGCAGCAGCTCTGTGGGGGCAGCGGCGAGTTCAACTACCTCAATCAGGTGAACGAGTTCAAGGCCGACCTGGATATCGTCTTGCTCAGCATGCAGGCAAGCTCTAATGCCGACCTGGCCAGCGTTTACCAGATGGTCAGGTCGACGGTTCCTGTTCCGACCGGTAGCCAAATTCAATATGATGCCGCCATCGTCCTTCGCGGACTTCTGACGGCGGCAACCTCAATTGTTACCGATCCCCTACTGAAAGGGACTATGGGGGTCCTCAATGGCATCATGTCGATTGCGATGACCTTCTCGAAAAAACCAACCGGGGCAGACTACACAGCGATTGACACCGCCTTTTCATCTCTTTCCACCGAGATGAACAGTCTCTGGGTGAACTGCCAGAGTGGAAGCCACACAGCTCTGGACATGGTCAAGAGCGACTGGGGCAAGCTCTCATATGTGGCGAAGAAACTTACGACTGCACTGGATGCACCTCCTGAGGCGGGTGGACCGGGTTGGTATTACCAGGATACTGACCCAGATCTCTGGGTCCAAGGTATAAGGGAGTCTCTTGAGGCCTACTACTTTCAGAGCCTTTTGCCCGCCGTGTGGAAAATCGACTACAAGTTAGATCAAACGGATGCCAACTATCAACCCTCTCCGAAAACTTTTATTTATGTGGGCCCACACCCTGGACACGTAGCCTGTAAACCCTACTGCGGGGCCCCAAGCGATGCCTATTGGGTGGACGCCTTCAGTAACGGCAAGTCCTCATGGTATGTGCTTGAGAACCAAATCGTTGAACAATCTACCACCGGCTGTGGGGATGTGCACTTTGATAGTTCCTCCACCCTCAGAGATGTGCTCTTTAACGAGGGGCCATGGGGGAGCGGCAAAAAGCTGCACCTCGATCCTTGTGTCTTCTATGAAAGATGGTTGCCTTCCAAGGCATACACCGAACCTAAAGACCCGGATGGGAATGATGCGTGCTTAATGTATGGGGGAACGGGGTGCAGCTATGGGGCCCAGTGTAACTAATTGAAATTCCGTATACGGCGGGGGGTTGCTCCCAATCGTGCCGGGAGCAGCCCTCCCACAACAGCACGGAGGCGTGATCTATCCGTAATCTTTGAAGTCAAAGGTTGCCTTCGAGCGGGACTTGTAGGCGCGTACGTAACAAATACCGCTTTTCTTTTGATATTGGTTAGTTGTTAAGTTATTTCATTTTTCTCTTAGCTGTGGTTTGCTTTGCGAGTAAATCCGTAAGGGATCGAGGAGGAAAGACTCATGAAAAATAGGATTTTCAATTTCTTTTTTGCAGCGGGATTGTTCGGGCTAATTCTTGGCAGTGGATCGACCGTCTTCTGCAAGGACAAACAACTGCCCCCAAAGGACGCCGAGCCGGCAACGGCACAAGCCAACGCGAAGGTTTGGCAGGAACTGCCATTCTCGAATATCGAGGATTTCACGGATGCCAGCAAAGGTTTCATTGCCACGTTGCCCGAGGTGGTCATCCCCAGGGATACCGGCGGGGTGGCCTGGAGCTTAAAAGAGTACGAGTTTCTGTTTGCCGACAAGGTACCTCCCACCGTCAATCCCAGTCTCTGGCGTCAAGCAGTCCTCAACATGAATAATGGCCTATTCAAGGTCACCGAGGGGGAAGGCTCAGGCATCTACCAGGTCCGCGGCTTCGACCTGGCGAGCATGATGATTATAGAAAGTGACACCGGGATTATCCTCATAGACCCGATGAGTTCGGTTGAAACAGCCAGGGCTGCACTCCAACTGTATCGTCACTACCGGGATCCAGAGGGAAAAAGATCCATCAAGGCGGTCATCTATACCCATACCCACGCCGACCACTTCGGGGGGGTCAGGGGCGTGGTTTCCCAGGAGGACCTCGATAACGGTGTCAAGATCATCGCGCCTGACGGCTTTCTCGAGCACGCCATCAGTGAGAACGTCTTCGCCGGAACGGCCATGGGCCGCCGCGCGCTTTACCAATACGGAACGTTCCTGGGAAAAGGGGCCAGAGGACAGGTAGATTCCGGCCTGGGAAAAGGGAATTCCAGCGGGGCAACGAGCCTGATCGCCCCTACCACCCTCATCACCCAAGCGCTTCAAAATCCACCACCCATCGATGGCGTCGAGATCCAGTTCATGTTGGCACCCGAAACCGAAGCCCCGGCGGAAATGCTGATCTGGTTCCCGCAGTTCAAGGCGCTATGCGCTGCCGAAGACATGAACCATCTCAACCACAATCTATATACACTGCGAGGCGCGCAGGTGCGCAACGCGCGGAATTGGTGGAAGGTGATCAACGAAGCCCTCGATCGGTTTGGCGGCGAAGCTCAGGTGATGTTTTTCGCCCACACCTGGCCGGTATGGGGTCAGAAAAACATTGTTAATTTCATGAAAAAACAGCGAGACCTCTACAAGTACGTGCACGACCAGTCGCTGCACCTGATCAACCAGGGCTATACCATGCTGGAGGTCGCTGAAAAGCTCAAGCTTCCTTCCAGCTTGGCGCAGGAATGGTGCAACCGAGACTACTACGGCACCGTGAATCACAATGCCAAGGCGATCTACCAGAGATACATCGGCTGGTATGACGGGAACCCCGCCAACCTGCATGCCCTTCCGCCCGAAGAAGCGGCCAAGCGTTACCTCGAATACATGGGCAGCTCGCAGGCGGTGATCGCCAAGGCCCGGCAGGCATTCAAAGACGGCGATTACCGCTGGGTGGCCCAAATCATGAACCACGTCGTGTTCGCGGAACCGGACAACCGAGCGGCGAGGGAACTGGAGGCCGACGCCCTCGAACAGCTCGGCTACCAGGCCGAATCGGGCATCTGGCGCAACCACTATCTCACCGGGGCGCTCGAGCTGCGCAACGGAGTTCCCTCATCGGTTCCCACGAGCCGCAATGTGGACCAATTCAAGGCGATGACACTCGACTTGTACTTCGACTACCTTGGCATCCTGCTCAATGGCCCTAAGGCGGACGGCAAGAACATCGTCCTGAACTGGAAGCTCACCGATCCAAACGAAGAATGGGCGCTTTCACTCGAAAACTCCGCGCTCACTTACTCAGGGCCGGGGCGGCAGTCGAGCTCGGCGGATGCAACACTCAAACTCTCCCGGGCGACCCTGGACGACATCAATACCGGCGTGCTCACGTGGCAGAAAGCCATCAATTCGGGGAAGCTTGTTGTGGATGGAAACCCTAATAAGCTCTATGAGCTTTTGGGTCTGCTGGAGGGATTCGAGTTGATGTTCAACATTGTAACACCGTAACGAGGATACCAAAACGTGGAACACCTGCGAGAGCGGATAGGGTGTTTGTAGTAGCAGGAAGGAGCATGACGAGCGGATTTCATCAAACAGAAAGGAGGCTAAACATGTCCAGACAAAGTTCTTTTAAGAAGCTGTTGGGAAGCAGTGCATGCAGCATGCCTTCCATGAAAGGAGGACGCCAAAATGATTAGTTATCGCAAGATCCTGGTTTGTTTGCTATCTGTCACTGCTTTACTCTTTGCAGCGGGAGCGTCAGCAAAAAGCGACAGTATTAGGCCGGAAAACAAGGTTCCTGGGGCCGTTGAGAGCACTGCTCAGCGGCTCAGGCATGCGCTGTTAAAGCAAGGTTTTGAAGTCAGCCGCGGATATTTCAAACTCTGGGGAACCGACCAATGTCAATATACCTTTGACCGGCTCGGGTTGTGCTTTGGCAACAATCCCGCCGCGCCTTATGTCACATTTGCCGTGCCCCCCTGGCCGAATGAATTTGTGGACGAGAAGATCAGCAGTGTCTGGGGACCATCCCACGCGGGATACGATGATGTTCTCCGCCTCGATCCACGCGAGGCGATTATTATCCTCGCGCAAATGCCTCCCCCGGCGCGTTATTTCTCCGAGCAGAGTTTCGTTTTTACGCGGAAGGGGACGTACGACACGAACAGTGATACCTACCAGAATATTGCCAACGATCCCGATCTTCCCAACTTCATCCTCCCTATCTTTTTCAGAAATGTCCCTGAGATTTCCGAGCGCATTATTCTTTTTGCCAGCCTGAGCAACCCCATCAACAATGTGGTCATTGAAAGACAATCTCAGAAAGCCTTTGACCAGATCCGTTATTTCATCATTACCCCTGACGACTTCATGAACCAGGCGGTTCGTGATGCCTTTGCCGGCATCTCGGTCAAAGACGAGGACATCTTTACCGAGCCTATCCCTTCCGACATGAAGGTCGGTCTCGATCGAGCTTCGGATGATTTTGTCACCCTGATTCGATATGCGCAGCCTGACGACGGAGGAGCGCCCGGAACCCCCTCGGACACCTGGAGAAAAAACCTGCCGCTTGTCGTCCTGCGTGTCAGGGACACCCGCCACGAGCCTCAACCATACACTACACCGGTACAGCTCGAAGCCAGAACGGCGTTTGACGAATACACGCTCCAGTCCGATCTGATTAGTCTTGTTTCAGCGGTCCACCGGAGATGGACGGGGCAGCCTTGCGCCAAAACCGATTGTTCGGACCTGGCAAAGAACTTTTTTGATTTTCAGACGTATCCCATTTATATGGTGGGACCACTCTGCACACCAATTGGGGAGAACTGCTTAGGGGACAACTGGGACGCCGCCTATCAGATCTACGGCCGCATATCAGTCGACGACGGGGAGATCTATGCCGTTGCAGGTACCCTCGGAACAAGAACTGGGAATGCAACCTACGTCGGCCTCAGCATCAATCAAATTTCGCTATTCAAAGGGGTAGCAAATCTCTCCGACAAGGTCCTTGACGGCACCGCCAATGGATACGCGGGAGAAGTAAAGAACACCGGTTACTTTTATCTTTATTACTTCGCACGGGACTGTTCCGGCCTGGAAGACCTCACCGGCGGCCACTGCTTCAACATCGATAAGACGCTGATCCCGCAGGGCGATTCTATCGTGCTCGGCTTACGCGATTATGTCCGGCCAGGGACACAAAGGGGGCCTGACTCGTCACTCGTTCTTCCTCCGATGGTGATTCAGCTTCAGAGGCCGTAAAGAGTGAGGCTCTGGGGCCGGAGAGAAGTACCGCATGCGCCATTAACCTCCCAAAACGAGCAAATCCCCGGCAGGGGCGGATCTTTATAAGGACTGACCGACCTGCCGGGGCGACCTTGGACGACATCAATGCCGGCGTGTTGAGCTGGCAGAGCGCCTTGAAATCGGGGGAACTCGTTATAAATGGAGACCCCAGCAAGCTCCTCAACCTTTTAGGTATGATGGAGGGATTTAATCCAATGTTCAACATCGTCACTCCGTAATGATGACGGGGATGAGCTCGGCTTGCCCTGAAGATCGTCCGTTTGGTCTTCTCGTCCATTCGGGGCAGTCGAAGATTTTTTCGACAAAATATTCAAGAATGGAGAATCAACATGAACGCTCGCAAAAAAATACTGGTAGTCTCCAGGGGAAGGCTTCGAATGAGTCATTGTTTTCGCTTCATAATCGTGAAAACCAAGCTGATAAGCTTGTATTGTATGACCTTTATCCTGGGTCTCCTGGCCCTATGGGGAGCGTCTGCCGCGTCAGCCGGTAGTATTCTGCCGGAGAACAAGGTACCCGGATGGGTGGAAAGCACGGCTCGTCGTCTGGCGAACGGCCTCAAACACCAAGGCTACGAGGTCGCCCGGGGTTACTTCAAGCTCTACACCAAAGACGATTGCCCGTACTCCTACGAGGTGCTGAAGTCCTGTTTGGGCAACAATCCTGCCGCGCCGTACGTGCTGCCCGTCGTGCCTGCCTGGCCGGACGAGTGGGTGGATCCGGCGACCGCCGGCATGGTCGGACCCACGGTGGCGGGTTACAGCGCTTCCTACCGCCTCGACCCGCGCGAGGCGATCGTGATCCTCGGCGAGCTCCCCCCACCGGCTCGCTATTTCGGCCTGCAGACCTATCTACTCTCGCGCCCGGGCGACTGGAATGAGGATAGCCCTCAGTACCTGTTCGTGAAGAATAGCGTCCCCGCCCTGCTCAATACGTTCTTCACCAAGCTGCCTAAGAACGACGAGCGCCTGCAGCTCTTCGCGGACCTGAGTGACCCGATCAACAACGTAGTGATCGAAAACAGATCGAGCGCCGTCTGGGACGAGGTGCGCACCTTCGTCATCACGCCGGACCGGACCATGGACAGGGCCGTCCGGCAAGCCCTCGCCAGGATCGGCATTCCGGACAATACTGTATTCACTGAGCAGATCCCGTCCAAGCTCGGAGATACGGATATGGCGGTCGGGCTCGCCGAGGGGTCGGATGATTTCCTGACCGTACTTCGGTATGCCATGCCTAACGACGGCGGTGCGGCCCGCACCCGCTCGAATGCGTGGCGGGAACGCCTGCCCCTCGTCGTCCTGCGCATCAGGGACACGCGGCCGGCCCACCAAGCGCAACCTTACCCCCCGGTCGAGTTCGAGGCCCGGTCCGGCGCCACGCCGCCCGAGATCGACCTGAAACCGGACCTCATCACTCTGGCCAAGGCCGTTTGCCGCAGATGGGGACAGCCTTGCGACCTCGAAGGGAAAGCGTTTGACCAACGCGTCCCGCCGTTGTTGAACATGAAAGCATCCCCCCTGGACTGGACCGGGCCCGAGTGCGTGAAGGTCGGGATGAACTGCCTTGCCCCCAATGAAGATGCGGCCTATTTCATGAGCCCGAGGCTGTGGCTCCCCGACGACCGGGTTTACGCCCTTGTCGGCGCTTTGGGCACCCAAACCGGCAACGCCACCTATGTGGGCTTGGGCCTGAATTCGAGCGTGACCCAGTTAGGCTTCGACAACATTGACGACGACAAGCTGGCGGGCTCCGCGGACGCATACAATGTGCCCAACCATGATCGCTTCTTCCTCCAGTATTTCGCCCGGGACTGCGCGGGCCTGGAAGCCCTGACCGCCGGCAGTCACTGCTACACCGTCGGCGATCAGCTCCCGGACTGTGACGACCCTCTGGATCTGACGTGCACTATGCTCGTCCTTTCCCTGCGCGATTATATTCTGCCGGACTCGCAGCGGGGACCCGAGCCGGAGCTCACGCTGAGTCCAAGGTTCATCCCGCTGCAGAGGCCACCGCAGTAAGAAACGCGGTTCTCTGCTGTCAGGATGGCCTGTTTACCTGTGCCGTGATACGAGGAGGGCTGCGCCTTATCGAGCGCAGGCTGCCGAGGAAGAGCACAGAAGAACATGATCTTTTTGGGACAGGCCGTCTCTCAAGGTGTAGATTTCAATCCGTAATTGACCTGCGGCTTGATGCCGAGAAGGCTTACCATGATGGATACCAGACATGACCCCGAAAGGAGGAACCGATGATGAAAACCGGCATTAGGCTCGCGGGCATGGCGTTGCTGTTATTGCTTTCCCCGTCCATCGTGTCGGCTTCTTTTTTTGAAACCCAGGACGGGGCGAAAATCTACTACGAGGATCACGGAAAAGGGGACGTCATTTTGCTCGTCCACGGGTGGATGTGCTCGTCGAAATTCTGGAAGGCGAATGTACCGGAGCTGGCTAAGGAGTTCAGGGTGGTCACGATCGACAAGCGGGGGCACGGGTATTCTTCCAAGACCACGTGGGGACATACCGTTCCGCAGTACGCCCGCGACGTGCGGGCCGTAATCGAGCACCTGAATCTGAAAGATGTTACGCTCGCGGGGTGGTCGCTCGGCGGTATGGTCGTACTTTCATATTGGCAGCAGTATGCGAACGACCATCGGCTGAAGGGATTCGGGCTGATCGATTCGAATATGGCGCCGTTTCATCCGGGGGAATGGAACAGTCATTACCTGCAAACCACACAGTTGGAAGGGGCGGCCGCCGTGAACGCGGCGTACATCGCGGATCGGGTGAAATATGTGACGACTTTCACGCACAACATGTTCAAAGGCGCCAAGGCCCCGGAGGCCGATGTCGCGTGGATCACCACCGAGCTCCTGAAGACCCCGCCGTGGATCGCGCTGGCGATCTATTCCGATTTCACCCTGGGAGATTACACCGGGGTTCTCCCGAAGGTAAGCGTGCCCGCAATCGTGTACGGAGCGGATTCGAACGTGTTCAAGAAAGGACTCGATCAGGCGGGGTGGGTGGCGGCCCAATTGCCGAAAGGCAAATTCGTCCCCTTCGAGGACGGCGGGCACATGCTTTTCTATGAATCGCCCGGGAAATTCAATAAGTCCCTGGCGGAATTTGTGAGCGGCTTGAAGTAGAGAGGCAGAACGAAAGAACCGCGACCCACCCTCGCCACTTGATAACAGGGTTGGCTTGAGAGACCAGGTCAATGCCACCCAAGAATGAAGGTCTAAGCAGGAGGTCAGCATGTATTCCAAGCGTGTTTTCACTGTATTGCTGTTCCTTGTTCTGATGGCCGGCAGTATAGGGCCGGCACCGGTCCAGGCCGCCGGGCAAAGCGGAGAGGGCATTACTGCGCGCATGCTCACCGCGCCGGGCGCGCTGATGGGACCCGGCCCGTCGAGCTTAAACTGGAGTCCCGTGAGCCCCATGCTGGCCTACGTCGAACCAAAGCACGGCCAGGATCTGCTCTGGCTCTACGATGCGGCTACCGCGGAGAAGCGGGTGCTCCTAGATCCTTCCACCAGCCCCGATACGACCATCGACCTGACCTCGGCCCAGTGGTCGCCGCAGGGCGACCGCCTTTTGGTGGCTGGTACCGAGTGGCTATGGCTGGTTGACGCCACGACAGGTGCGCTGATTCCACTGGTCAAAACCGAGGGCGCCAAGACCGGCCTGGCCTTCTCACCCGACGGCACTCAGCTGGCGTATGTACAGAATAATAATCTTTACACCGTCAGAATCAAGACCGGGCAGATCCGGCGCCTGACGACCGACGGCAACCAGTCTATTTTTAATGGTGGACTCGATTGGGTGTACAACGAGGAATTAGCCACCCGCGCAGCCCAGCCGGCCTTCGCCTGGTCGCCCGACAGCAACTGGCTGATCTATCTGCGCCTGGATGATACCGCCGTTCTGAAGGACCCGGTCACCGACTACCGCCCCGTGCCGGCCACGGTCAGCTACACCCGTTATCCGACGGCCGGCACCGCGAACCCTGTGGCGTCGCTGCATGCTATCAGCGCGCACGCGAGCCGCCCCTCCCGAGTCGTCCCGCTCCCCGTTGACGCCGAATACATCCTCCCGCTCTTCACCTGGACTCCCGACGGCAGGGAAGCGATCTACATGACTGTGAATCGTGATCACACCGTCCTGGAGCTGCAGGGCTGGAACGCCGCCACGGGCGCGACCCGGACCATCGTCCGGGAGACGGACCCCGACTGGATGAATGAGGATCGCTACGCACCGCCGGTCTTCCTGGGCGACGGAAGGCGATTCCTGTGGCTCTCCGAGCGCGATGGCTTCATGCACCTATACCTTTACACGCGGGAAGGGAAGTTGCTACGGCAGCTCACCCAAGGGGACTGGATGATCGACTCCACCGCGTGGAACCTGCTCACGCCGGGCCGGCCGGTTCATGTGGATCCCTCCGGGACCTGGGCGTACTTTATCGGAACGAAGAACAGCCCGCTGGAGAGGCAGATCTATCGCTTGAATGTGGCTAACGGCCAGTTGCAGCAGATTTCCGAGGAGCCTGGATTTCACTTCCAAACCCTCTCCGGCGACGGCAAATATCTGGTAGATCAGTTCTCTGATACGAGCACCCCGCCGGTGACCAGCATCGTCGTGTCGGACGGCAGCGCGCTGCAGGTGTTGGCCGCCTGCGCGGGGCCGTCGCTCGCCCTGCCCGCGCTCACCCGGGAGTTCGTGACCGTCAAGGCGCACGATGGCGTAGACCTGTACGCCCAGATCGTGAAGCCCCAGGGGTTCGACCCTGCCAAGAGCTACCCCGTGGTCGTTCACTGGTACGGCGGCCCGGGGCTGCAAATGGTCTCCAACCGCTACGGCGCCACCAATATCTTTAACATCCTCGAGCGGGATGCGCTCTATACGCAGGAGGGATTCATCGTCTGGCGCCTCGACAACCGAGGCACGTTCGGCCGTGGGCACGCCTTTGAGACTCCCATCTTCGGGGAGCTCGGGCGGGCAGCATTGGATGATCAACTGGCGGGCATCGAATACCTGAAAACGCTGCCCTACGTCGACGCGGCCCGCATCGGCACAGACGGCAAGTCGTTTGGCGGTTACATGACGATTTACGCCTTGATCTTTGCGCCCGATGTCTTTCGCTGCGGCGTCGCAGGCGCGGCGCCCACCGACTGGTCCTACTACGACACGATCTATACCGAACGTTATATGCGGACCCCGCAGGCGAACCCCAAGGGTTACGCCGCCACGAACCTGATCGACAAGGCGAGTCAGATACAGGCACGGCCGCTTTTGATCCACGGCCTGGCCGACACCAACGTGCACCTGCAGAACACGGTGAACTTCATCCAGGCGCTGCAGGCCAACGACAAACTGTTCGACTTCATCCCCCTGCCGAACCTCAGCCATAGCTTCAAGGGGGACGGCCTGGTAGCGGCCCTCTCGGCCAGTCAGGCCTACTTCGCGCGCTGTCTGGGTTACCCATATTGACACGCTTTGACTTCACTTGACAGAGATACAGATAATTTTAGAGGTTCTATTTTCTTGGGTAACCGGTTTCTTTCACGTGCGGAGACGGTCTGGGGGATGTCGGGCCAGAAATGCTTCCGAACCGTTATCAAGCGGGCGTCCGTATGTTGGCTAACGTTGCGGCTCCCGAGAATGAGTGGTTGGATACAGTTTGCAGTCATTCATGAGTACTCGGGCGATCAGCGGCTGCGGCTATAACGCTCCTCGAGTACGTGAATCACGAACTCAGGCGCCTCATACCTGCGTATGGATCTCTCTCCCAACCACAAACCGCTCAGTGGAATGGGGGACAAAAGTATTTTTTTCTACGTCACCCTTTGGAGTGTATCCTCTCCTCGTTTCTATATATAACGTTGTGTCCCGGGTGGACAAGAATAAATAGCTCGCAGGGAAGAGTGAAAGGGCGAAAAAGTCGGGTGAGCCTAAGGGCAACAGTCGCCCGGGAAAGATGAGTTCAGACCTGCCTGGATAACGAGGTGCGGGAATGGGTTGGGATTTTCCACGGCTGAAATAGACCGGTTCGATCTTAAAATTACACGCAGCATCGCCAGCCCACTTGCTGGATTGAAAAATGTGGAATGATGGAACAAAGACTGAAGGACACGCGGGACGTCCCCCATCTCTTCATTGGGCTTTTAAGAGGAAGCCTTCTGTAAAAAATCACCCTAGCCGGTCATCAGTCGAAAATGTTTCGTCTATTTCCCGGTTTTATTAGCTTATTATAAAGGAAACAGCCTATTTTTTTATCCCCTAAAAGTGCAAGACTTCAGATATTAACTATTTCATTTTATTAAATTATTTATCTACTTGTAAAGAAAGTAAACAAGCTATTTTTTGTTGAGAAGTTTTTAATTAATATTAGTGAGCCAGAAACAAAAAAGGAGGTAAAAATAACAAGGCAGAGCCTGATTTGACAAAATATAAAGATGTTATACAGGCAAAAGAGACCCTCTCCACGGGGGAAGAACGTTTTGAACTGTGGCGCAATACTATCGGGTTGTTTCTTGGTCCACTTGTAGGCTTGATCATATATCTTGTTCCCATGCCGGTCTTGACTCCCACGGCGCATATCCTGGCGGCCATTCTCTCGTGGATCGTCATCTGGTGGATCGGTGAACCCGTCCCCATTCCGATAAGCGCGTTAATAGGAGCCGTGCTCTGCGTAGTGTTCGGGGTAGCCAGCGCGAAAGTGGCGTTTGCCCCATTTGCGGACCCTATCATCTACCTGTTTTTGGGAAGCTTTATCCTGGCGGAGGCCATGGCCCTCCATGGCCTGGATAAACGCTTCGCCTACGCCATCATGTCTCTAAAATTCGTAGGGAACAGCACAGCGCGCATCCTCATCGCCTACGGGTTTATCTGTGCGTTTATCTCCATGTGGATCAGCAATACCGCGGCGACGGCGATGATGTTTCCCATCGGCCTCGGCATCATATATGCCATGGGAGGCATCGTCGCGGAACAAACGGGAAAGGATGTCGACCCTACGAAGCTGCGCTTTGGCACCGGTATGATGCTGATGGCTGCGTATGCTGCATCCACAGGCGGCATCGGCACCCCTGTGGGGACGCCGCCGAACCTGATCGGTATTGCCATGATCGAAAACTACTGCAAGGTGAAGACCCCTTTTTTCCAGTGGATGGTTATTTGCATCCCCATACTGATACTCTTATTTGCCCTCCTCTTTTTCTTGCTGTTCTTCCTGCATAAACCTGAGATCGCGAATATCGAAGGCAGCCATGAATATGTGCAGCGGGAAAGAGCAAAATTGGGAAAGTGGAAGCAAGGAGAGAAAAACGCGGTGATCGCATTCTCCGTCACGGTTGCGTTGTGGATTATCCCTGGATTTTTATCTGTCATGTATGGGGAAACGTCTCCGATATCAAAGGCATACGCCAATTTCATGCCGGAAGGCGTTGCCGCCTTGATCGGTGCGGGGCTCCTTTTCCTGCTGCCGGTAAACTGGAAAGAGAGGGAATTCACCATATCATGGAACCAGGCAACTAAGATTGACTGGGGCACACTGCTTTTGTTCGGCGACGGTATCACCCTTGGCAACCTGATGTTCAGCACAAAGCTGGCAGAGGTCATCGGTAAGGGATTGCTTCAACTCAGCGGTGCAACTTCCGTCTGGGGCATTACGTTAGGCGCCATTGGCATCGCCATCCTGGTGAGTGAAACGTCATCGAACACGGCCTCAGCCAATATGGTGGTGCCTGTCATGATCGCCCTGGCCCAGGCCGCGGTGGTCAACCCGATACCGCCGGCCATCGGGGCGACGTTAGGCGCAAGCTGGGGCTTTATGCTCCCGGTATCTACGCCGCCTAACGCCATCGTATATGGCTCGGGCATGGTCCCCATCACGAAAATGATACGGGCAGGTGTTTTTTACGATATTTTAGGTGGCATAGTCATATGGATCGGCCTCAGGATAATGCTCCCATTGGTAGGCTTGGCCTAAAAGAGTCGTTTTGGAGTATTTTGGAAAATGCAGGAATGAAATTCTCATTTCCCCTTACCCGAAGCATACAAATTATGTAGGGGAATTTTGTGTAGGCCCCCTGAGAAACCTACTTCTCTTCGCCCTAAAGGGATCACGATTACCCTTCCTAAACCCACCCTTATCATCGATCGCATGGAGCGGAGGGCATATTCCTCCTGCGAAAGTTCTTTCAAGAGGTAGAGCAAGGTAATATTGAAGCCACGACCAGTAAGATCACCTTAATGGAATGTCTGGTCTAACCCTACCGGGAAAAGGACATGGTGTTGGCGGCCCGGTATATGGTCCTTTTCCGCACCTTCCCCCATCTTTCTGTCCTTCCCGTTACCGACGAGATTGCCGAACGAGCTGCGATCCTTCGAGCTTCTTATGGCCTCAAAACCCCAGATGCGATCCAGCTCGCCACGGCCCTCATTTCCGCCTCCGATGCTTTTTTGACCAACGATGAGGGAATGCCCGGGATTGAAGGGGTTCAAGTTCTTATCCTGGATCGGGATTTGAAGTAGGCCGGAATAAGTAGTTTTACCGGAGAATCGGCCGGATGATATAATATCGTTTATTACCCAATTGCCTTGAAATACATGGAAGGGGAAAATCAGCATGGATAAGTTAATGATTACGGCGGCTATAACGGGGAGTCGGAATACGCGGGACATTGCTCCTCATATTCCGATCACTCCTGAAGAAATTACCGAATCGGCCATTGAATGCTGGAATGCGGGAGCATCGATCGTTCATATTCATGTCCGCGATCCGAAGAACGGCCTCGGCACCCAGGACCTGGAACTGTTTCGACGAGTGGTGACCCCACTTCGGGAGAAAACCGATCTCATCCTTTCTTTGACGACTTCCGGGATTCCCGGAAGAAATTTTTCGATTGAGCAGCGTCTCGTCCCGCTGGAACTGCAACCTGAGTTGGCTTCTTTTGATGCCGGCTCCATCAATTTAGGCGGGGGGGTTTTTAACAATCCCCCCGAATTCCTGGATGCGGCGGCTAAGAAAATGAAGGAGAAAGGGGTAAAGCCGGAAATCGAAATCTTTGACCTGGGAATGATCATGACCACTCTGCGTATGCGCGATGAAAAAAAATTGGACGATCCCCTTTATTTTCAATTTGTGCTCGGAACTCCCTGGGGAGCGCCCGCGACACCCAAATCCTTTCTCCATCTCCATGAACACATCCCCTTAAATGCCAGCTGGTCCGTCATTGGAATCGGCCGCGGGCATCTTCCCATGTCGATGATGGGAATGATTATGGGGGGACATATTCGAGTCGGGATGGAAGATAACATTTATTACGAAAAGGGAGTTCTCGCAAAAACCAATGCCCAATTCGTGGAACGGATTGGGCGGATTTCCCGTGAATACGGCCGGGAAGTCGCTTCTCCCGCCGAATCCAGGAAAATTTTGGGGGTGAAGCAGCAATAAATTCCTGGCGGGGAAAATGAAATCCAATCGGCAATCGGATCGGGGAAAAGGATAAACGGACGACCCTAAAACTATTTTTGGAAGAGAGCTACACTTTCCCGGGGAAAACATTCTTGGGATATTTACTAATGAGGCCAAAATTGTCTAGAAATGGATTTCATTTTTTTAAATCATCCTGGATTCCGGCGCCTGCCCCGGACCCGATCCGGGGTCCGCCGGAATGACGACGGAGAACCCTGCCTTTCTAATGTTCGTCTCTCCGGCGAACCCCGGACTCGATCCGGGGCGGAGTCCGGTTCGAGGCTTTCAAAAGGAAAGGTCCTCCAACCACTGA